>WNGG01004542.1_pt1 | contig 15538 bp, 15 predicted proteins | sample 5400661 | NCBI WGS metagenome assembly WNGG01 (sample SAMN13153372, study PRJNA577476) | soil metagenome | isolation source: 100 cm soil or saprolite under Garry oak tree replicate 1 | place: USA:California | collected 2016-06-15
TGGAATTCAAAAGTATCCTGTGGGCCTTGCAGCGGCAATTGCCGGTCGAAGAAGAGCCTCTTCTGGCCGAGAAACACTGGGAGTTTCTGTATGCACGCAGTATCGGATGTATCGGCCTGCTCAAGCTCCATCTCAACCGCGCTCTGAATCGTGCGCTGAAAGAAGGCGCATGTACCGTCACCCTTGACCATTTACGCCAAACCGCCGCGTCTGATGTGCGTGTGAAGCTCGCGCTGCGCAATGCGTTGGAAAGCGAAGCGGAATTTGTTGAAGCCGAAGATGCCGATGCCCAGCTCCTTGCGTTGCTACGAAAGCCGCTTCCTTGCCCTTCTCCAAAGGTTGTTTCAGGACAAAACGCACAGGATCAGCCTCAATCTCCTCGAAACCAGAAACCAGGAAAGCGTGCGCCGGGGCGTGATTCCACTGGCTTGAACCTTGGCACAGACTCTGCGCTTTCGCCAGCAGGAGAGGAGCAGGTCGCGGGATGAAACCAGCGGAGCGCACAGGAATTGCCGTTCGGATCATGAAGAGCGCGAGATCTGGGGGATGGCAGAGCAAGCTCCAAGAACTTGACGTTCCTCCACGGAGCAGGCTTTATGGGTTGAAGCCAATGAACGGGGGAACAGTCTGGAGTGAATGTCTGACCAGCTACATCAATCGCCTGGGATGGCAACATGGCGTCTCTCCCCGAACACTCGCAACTCAAGAAATTGGCCCTCTTCTTGCCGATGCAGAGTGGTGGCGCTATCCATCTCCTCGACTGATGAGTGTCTTTTGTACGGCAAACGCAATGAGCATCAATGGGTCAGGCAATCTGGCCACGAGCTGGTCAGCTCTTCTGGAACAGTTGACTTCGCGCACAGATCTCCACCTCCTGACAGCTCCCTGGTGGATTGGAGATCTCCCAATGGCAAGAAATCTTCGTACTTCTCCGGCCTGGTGTCCCGCCTGCTACACAGAATGGAAACAACAAGGGCTTCCTCTCTACCAGCCGCTGCTGTGGATGCTCCAGGCGGTCACGATCTGCCCAACCCACAACATGCGATTAGGCGAGCGATGCCCTTTCTGCCAGGGGAAACAGGCAGTGATTGTCTCTCACAAAGCGCAGTCAGGCGAGTGTACCAAATGTGCTGCATGGCTTGGCACAGGAGAAGGTATTTCTTCAGAAGAACCATTAGACAATGAACTGATGAACTGGCAACGATGGGTCGTTTCCATGCTGAAAGAACTGCAAACCACAAGTTTGTCTTCTGGGATGTTTTCTTGGAAAACGTTCTTCACGAGCCTGGCAAGGGCTATGGAGCAACAAAAAGGCTATTCTCAGCTAGCGCGATTAACCGGGATAGATCGGCGATCCCTGTATCAATGGGTATGGGGCGCAGTCACTCCCTCACTCGAACTGATCCTCAAATTCTGTTACGTCTGTGGTACGACTCCGATGGAAATCACGACAAATCAATGGGCGTCGCTTGAGCAAGCCATACAAGCTGATCCAGCATCACGTCCATCTCCATATGAGCGCGCGCCCTGGCAACGTGTCGATGTGGGGAGATGCCAGGACTTCATTCAAGCTATTCTTGATGGGCGTGAACAAATCCTTTCAGTACGCCAGGCAACACTGCGTCTGAAATGTCCAGGGCGCTTCCTCCAGGATCACTTCCCTCTGGAATGCGAGCAGATGACTCAGCAGTACAAAGAGTATCGCAGGCAACAAAGGGAAAAGTATTTGGAAGGAGTGTGTGAAGAGGTGCGCAATGCCACGATTACACTTCACACACAGGGAATATCCCCTACCCGACGACGGGTAGCGTCTCTCCTCAAAGACCCTGAGCGGATGCGCATGCCAGAAGCAAGAAAAACCTGGCAAGTGGTTTGTCAAGAACTTGCACTCCAACCAACGAGGGTGAATGACCAATGACGCAATGGTGCGCAAAACTCAGGTACCGAAAGCGCAAAACTTGGGTACAATCTACACTTGGACTGGCGATTTTATGAGTCAGAAGTGGCGAATTTATGGTCTTTCCGACAACTGCTGATGGGAATGACCGCCGTTGCCAGAGCTGCCAGAGAGATGAGTAGACGACCAATCATGCGTTGCATGAGCTCTGCTTCCTTTCTGTTCGTCATGTGGCCGACTCGGCCATCATGTGATATCCTGCCACGGCTTGCGTCGTTCACGAAACCTTCTCATCCCAATCAACCTGGTAGGAGTAGACCCAGTCGAGGGCGGCCGGGTTAGCGAAGCGGTCGAGGAAGAACGGCATCAACCGGTCCCGGAACCACAACTGGATCGGATTGGTCATGACCTTGGTCTGCCCCAGGGTACGCCCATACCGGACCGCTCGCTCGACACGCGCTCGACGCAGGTGCTCATAGGTCACGAAAGCGAGTGCGTGATCCTCCTTGTCTCTCAGGCACTTTGCCAGCACAATCGCATCCTCCATGGCCAACGATGCACCCTGTCCAGCGTTGGGCGAAATCGCATGGATGGCGTCGGCGACCAGGACAACCCGATCTTTGTACCAAAGAGGCTGCGTGGCAATATCATAGATGGGATAGGCGACGATCGAACTCTCTGTGGCCCGGATCATCTCCGAGATGAGAGGCTGATCCTCCCGGAAGAGATCAAACATGCGTGCCTGCCACTCGTCGCTCACGATCAGGTCTACATCTCCTCGCAAAGGGGCTTCCTGTTGTGGGAAATTGACAAACCAGTAAAGGTCGCCGCGCGCGCTGACGTGATAGCCGAAGAAGGCTTGCTGGCCATAAATGAAGTGCTGGATGTCCGGGGTGGGAGGGAAGTGGGAGTGCGGTGTGAAGCCGCCGGTACTGATCAGACCGGTGTATTGTGGTTTGGGAGCGCCGGGATTGATAAGGGTGCGGGTGCGGGAATGTACGCCATCGCAGCCGACGAGATGCGAGCCTTCCGCCGTGGTGCCATCGGCGAAGGTGGCGACCACTCCATGCGCGCCGCTCTCCAGACCAGTTAGCTTCTTGCCATAGGCGATCTTGATCCCCTCTCGCTCAGTCCCATCACGCAGCACCTGGTGCAGGCGGGAGCGCAGAATACAGATGCTTGGGCGTCCCACTTCCTCACGCGCCCCATTGCGCACCTCGCCCAGGCGCTTGCCATCCGCACTCCAGATAAGCAGGCGAGGAATAGGAGATCCCTCCCCCGAAGCGGGTCCGTCGAGTCCGAGCGACTTGAGCACATTGAGTCCATTGCAGGCCATGTTCAGGAAGCTACCCCCATAATCGCTGGAGGCAGCCTTGGCCTCATAGATCTCAGCCTCGATGCCTGCCCGTTGCAGGAAGAGAGCGAGAACGGGTCCGGCGATTCCGCAGCCAATAATCAGCACTTTTCTTGCAGGTCTGTCCATAAAAAGTCCTTTCTGAGCATCTCGTATCGAGTCTCACTCCTTTTCGCTATCATCCTCAGTTGGCAGGAAAGCGAGGTCTGGACGAGTGACCTTCCATCTGACGAGGTCGTCTGAGGTCTCGGTCAGGGTTCCGTCTTTGATGTCTCCGAGAAGCTTCTCTACCCAGGCACTTTCACTTTCAAGCTGAGCCAGTCGATACTCATCCTCGATCAGGAAGAGTCGGTCTACGCCCCGTTGCCTGCATGTCTCCAGTTCGGAGCGCAGCGCTCCGATCTTCTCCGAGAGGGCGTGCATGCGATCTTGCAGGAGAGCAACGGCCTCGGGAGGTGAGAGGTGAGCGATGAGAGCCAGGCCAGCCACGAACTGGGTGTATTCCGTGGCTGGCGTGCGGAGCAGGACGCGCAGCCAGTCGAACAATTCAGCACGCCCTGCCTCGGTGGTGGTGTAAATCGTGCGTTCGGGATGACGTCCTTCTCGCCTGGTTTCCACTGGCACGATCAGTGCACTCTGGTGCAGCGTACCGATGACAGAATAGAGGGAGCCAAAGTTGAGCTTCACAGTAGAGGAAAGGCCGCGCTGGCGCATCATCGCCGCCATTTCGTAGGGATGCATAGGGCGCTCGGTGAGCAGTGACAGGACGGCCAGCGCCAGTAGGTTGGATCGTTTATGTTGTGCCATCAGCCGTTCTCTCGGCAAAGGTATTCTTTCTGATATATTCTATTCAGAATATATCAGAAAGAATAGGTCTTGTCAAGGGTAGAAGGAAAGCGACAAGGCGATTCCGTTGAGTTACAAAGCGTGAGCAAACATGGCTGACCTGTTCTCCTGACACTAGAAAACTTGTCGGTTCTCCGCAACCATCATCTCCTGCCCCTGGATCGAATCACGAACCGCCGCGAATCCGTAGGTGATCATCTCCGCCTCGTAGTCATGAATGGCCTTCAGCAGTGGCTTCTCCCCAGCGCGGGCAGCGATCAGCTGCGAGACGAGAAGGCTCGCATCGCGCAGGGCGGTATTGCCGCCGATCCCCCGTGTCGGCGGCATACTGTGGATGGCGTCTCCCAGCAGAGTAATGCGTTTCGTTACCCACTCCTCGACAGGAGTTGCCGCATGCAACTGTTTGTAGATCACGGTCGTCGGATCAGACTCGCGAACCATCTGTTGCAGGTGCGGATGCCATCCCTGGACCATGGAGCGAGCTACCTGTTGGAGCGCCTGTCCATCCAGCAGCAAGGGATCCTGCTCAAAGGGATACTTGTCGCGGCGTGCGATAAAGGCCCAGAATAGATAGCTGCCAGTGGTATCGAAAAACAGAGCGGGCTGCAAGGTGGTAGCCTGCGAACCTTCGCTTTGCCCGGTATGCTCCTGCGGCGGACGGGTGAAATCAAAGAGGGCGGTGAACATCCCATACCCCTTTGGACCCAGAATGGTCGTTGGTCCATCGAAGCGTCCAGGGATGAATATGGCGTTGCGCGTCTCCTCTGTCAGGGGGAGTTTGCCCATGATAGCCACCACCCCCGTTTCCACCCGCAAGGCCTGGGGAAGGAGTTGCGTGCGTACCTGTGAATGGCCGCCATCGGCTCCGACCAGCACATCCCCGACTGCCGAAGAGCCATCCTCAAAAAAGGCGGTGACCTTCCCATCTGGCGACTCCTGGTAGTGCGTGAAGGTCTTGTCGAAGTGGACCAGCGTATCCAATCCGAACAGTAAGACCTTACGCAAGGTGATCCGACTCACGGCAAGGCTGAGTTCTGCCAGGTCTGGATGCGACACCGTGTAGGTGGGATTGGGGAAGAAGCTGATCTCCTGTAATTGCTCGGTGACGATGCGCAGGCCATTGCCAGGATTGCCTGCGGTGGCCCGATAGACCTCGAAGAGGTCCGGCGGCAGACAGGCATGCAGCGCAAGGATGCCCTGCGGCTCGATGTGGATGCGATAGCCCTGCAGACGGTCGCTGGGTATACGCTCCCGCTCATAGACAGCCACACTGATCCCGGCCTTTTTTAAGCCCTGTGCCAGGCACAGCCCGCCGAGTCCCCCACCAATAATGAGCACGTGAAAAGAAGATGTTGACACACTCAAGCTCCTTTGTCTGTTATGTTCTTGACGCAAAGACATGTCTCGCACATGGCGTTTGGGGCGCCCTTGTGCAATGCTATCAGTCTAAGATAGAAAAGGATCGAGGTGTGTCCCCCGCAGGGGTGATTGTGCGGGTGATTGGAGAGGAGAGTGGTTAGCGCAGGTACAACTCGTGTGCCTTCTCGCATGCCTCGAAGCGATTGGTCACCTGCAGCTTCTGATAGATCCGCTGCAGGTGTGTTTTCACCGTATTGATACTGATGAACAGTTCCTCTGCTATCTGCTGCCTGGAGCGGCCGGTCACCAGCAGAGATAGCACGTGCCGCTCTTGCGGAGAAAGGTCCTCGATGCGTGGGACTTTCGGATTGGGCTTGCTCTGTCGCTCCCGTTCTCCGTCAAAAGCCATCAGGATCGTCTGAAGATAGGTGTGCAGGGGCTTCTCGCGCACCTGGGAGAAGATAGGGCGCAGGAGGGCCGAAAGTTCCTCTCCCTCATCTAAGAAGAGGCGGAGATACCCTTGGGTGTGAGCCAACGCGACCACCTCACAGAGCATGCGTTGGGCTGTTTGTGAGTGGTTGAGCAGGTGATGGGCCAGAACGATCAGGAGCTGGCTCTCCAATGCGCTGCGGGTGCGCCCGGCAGCCAGCGCTTCGGCGTACCACCCTTCAAGCAAGCCAAGAGCCGCCTGTCCCTGACCTTGCGTCAGGAACCAACGGGCCTGCAGCAGTTCTTCCCGCTCATACTGTAAGCGAGAGAGGTCTTCGTCGGGCTCTCTGTGGGTAGTGGCCCAGCGCTGGACGGCAGGGATATTCCCCATGGAGAGTTCGAGGCGCGCCTGCCAGGCAAGGATTTCCCGTAGGAGGTGTGGCGAGTGTGTTGGTTCTCTCCAGGCCAGCAGGGCTTGTAGCATACGTACCGCTTGCTCCGTCTCTCCCCGCGCCTGCAAGACACGCGCCTGCAAGAGGCTGGCCTGAACCTGGAGGGACTCGTCGGTGAAGTGCGAGAGATTCTCTGACGCCTCTTGCAACAACTGGGTAGCACGATCCAGTTCATTCCACTCGTAGGCCAGCTGAGCGAGCCCGAGCAAGGCCTTCGTGCGGTCTGCAAGCTGCTTACCTGCCCGAAATGCCCAGGAGAGCGCGGTTTGATAGAATTCGGCAGCCTGGTACAATGCCCCTTGCTCGATGCAGACCTCGGCGAGCAGGAGGACGACGACGAGCTTGCCCGCGTGGTTCTTGGTCGCATCGAAGAGCGACAGAACTGTCAGCAGATCCTTGCGAGCAGCGTCAAACTGTCCCAGCCACCGCTTTTCTTCCGCGACTATTCCCAGACAGATGCCTCGCCAGGTGGGCTGCTCCTCTGAAAGCTGAGCGAGCGCCTGCCTGGCAAGATGGACGGCCTCTTTGATGGCTCCCTGCCGCAGGGCAAGGAGCGCACGAAAAGCCAGCAGCACCCCGGGCGCAGGCATATGGCTGCTCTCTTGCCAGGTCTGCCCTGCTCTTTGCAACAAGGTCTCCACCTGGGCGAGCGTCGCCGGTGGGAGTCGATCGGAGGCAGAGGTGAAGGTGAGCATGGTGGCAGAGAAAAAGCAGAGGGCAGGGGAGGAGTGCAGCACAGGTTCTGGCAACTGAGAGAGCCAACGCTGCACCGTCTGGACCTCCTGGAGGGCGACCCAATGCTGTGGGCCGATGAGAGATTCGATCAAGGAGGTGGCACGGGCAAAGTCCTGCGCCTGCAAAGCCGCTTCCACCGCGTCCGCAAGCATCCCTTGCTGTTCATACCAGATGCTCGCCCGACTCAAGCACGAACGCAAGACCTCTTTGCCGAGCCGGTGCCGGGCTTGAGCGCGCATGGTCTGGGTGAAGAGCGCGTGATAGCGATACCACTGCTCATCCCCTTCGATGGATTGGAGGAACAGTCCTGCGCTTGCGATCTCTTCGAGTATCTGCTCGCTATCGCCCTTTCCGGTGACGGCCTCGCAGAGAGAGGCCGTGAGCCGGGAGAGCAGGCTGGTCTGCAGAAGAAAGGTCTGCACCTCCTCTGGTTGGACAGAGAGGACTTCTGTCACTAAATAGTCCTGGATTTGCCGCTCGTTCCCGGTGAAGGTAGCGAGAACATGCTCAACTTCTCTAGGATCGCTGCGTCCCTGCAGGGCAAGCGTGAGCAGACGCAGCCCAGTCACCCAGCCTTCCAGGCGGGAGTGGATATCTGCGACCACGGAAGCCGAGAGCAGCGAGGCGTGATCCGGCAGCACCTGTTGGAGGAAGTGCTGCGTTTCTTCTGGAGAGAAAGATAGGTCGCCCAATCTCACGTCCAGCAGGTCGTTTCTGGCCCGCCAGCGGATCAGCGGGAGCGGTGGTAGGGTTCGGGTCAGCATCACAACATGCAGTGATGCTGGCAGGTGATCGACGAGATAGGCAACGGCCTCATGAATCTGAGAGGAGGTAATGACCTGGTAATCTTCCAGGATCAGCACTCCCTGGCAGGCCAGTTGGGTGACATCGTTCAGGAACGCAGTGAGGATGGGTAAGAGATTGGGCGGAGCAAACGGCGACGGTTCTGCCAGGAGTTGAGCAAGAGAGGAGCGTCCCAGGTTCTTCTGGAAAGCCTGGCAGGCGGTGAGCACGTAGCGCCAGAAGCGCACCGGATCGTTATCTTCTGGTTCAAGGGAGACCCAGGCCACAGGGGGAAGGTGAGCGATCCGTGCAGGATCGCTCATCCACTGAGTGATGAGCGTGGTTTTGCCGTATCCAGCCGGGGCTGTGACGAGCGTCAGCTTCTGTTCCAGACCGCCATCCAGCAGGGCATGCAACCGCTCCCGTGTGATGAGTTGAGCAGGCAAGCGCGGCGGATGGAGCTTGGCAAGAAGCAGGAGACTCTGGAGAGGCGCCTCGTCGCTGAGTGATGAGACAGGCGCGTGGTGGACACGGCTCGCCTCTCCTCGCGCTCTGGCTGGAGCGGCTCGCTCGATGGCCTCGTGCTGTCGCGTTTCCGACGACTTTGATGCAGAAGGTGAGAGGTTTGAGGGAATTGTTTGCCCTCCAAGCGCCTGGGCCACGGCCTCTAACTGTGTCGGGGTGAGCTTCCGGCTAGGTCCAATATAGTGCTTGAGCATGCGTCGGCCCTGGCGGTGATAGGCATACCAATAGCCATCTTGGCCGCGGGGGCGTCGCTCTTTCTGGAGGGAGAGGGACCCAGCGCTCCCATGAAAGGCAAAGGAGGTGTGAGCCTCCAGCCAGGCCAACCAGGCGGTCTCATCTCCACACAGCAGGAGAGCGTCCGGCTTGTGCTGGGCAAAGACTCCATAGGCCTGGTGTGCTTGTGACCAGCGTAGGCTATACCGGGCAGCTTTTGGCATCGCTTTCTCCTCCATATCAGGGTGATACCCAACAGCCTGCTCTCGCTGATTCTATCCCAGAGAGCCGCAGACTGCAAGTGCTTCCCGACAGCATGCGAAGACGAGCCAGCACATCGCAGGTCATGAGAGGACGGGTGATACCCAGCCTTCAGGAGCCTGAAGTGTGATAGGTTGAAGTAGACAGAGCAGTCACCCGCCAACGGTGCTGGAGTTTGGCCGCCTCTTGCGGGTCCAGATGATGCCGGTGGTAACGGCTAGAAGGACGGTCGCGGCGCCGGAGGCAGTGAGAGTTTGTGCCGCGCCGAGCGTTCCGACAATCGGGCCTCCGGCCGCAGTGCCGAGTGGGGTGGCGACCAGGATGATGGCGCTGCGGGCCGCGAGCACCGTGGGCAGGTGAGCGCTGGTAGTGGATGATTGGAATAGGGCGTAGGTCAGCGGGATGAACGGGCCGTAGATCAGCCCGCCGAGAGCAAAGCACGCCAGCGTCACGCCGACCGGGGCGAAGACGAATGGCAGCAAACACGCACCCCAGCCCGCGACGATGAGGAGTGTGACCCGCCGGATGTTGCGGTTGCGCAGTGTGCCCGTAATTAACGCAGCAACGAGCGCGCCGACGCCGAAGGACGTCCAGTAGGCGCCGAGCAAGCCGGCACTGGCGTGCAGGTCATGTGCAACATAGACGGGGAGCGCGACTTCGACTGGGCCGTACAAGAAGAAGAACAGCCAGGACAGGATGATCAGGCTCATCAAGTGGAGCCGGCGGAGCAGCCGGAATCCCGATTCTGCCGCCTGGGCATTGACCGGCTCGTCGGCAGTCGCTGCGCTCAACTGTGTACGCCACGCTTGTATGCCAAGGAAGGCGAACGAAGCAGCGTCCAACGCGATGAGAGATCCAATACCCAGCGGTGCCAGGAGTAGTCCAGCAAGCGACGGCCCGACGATCACGGCAAGAGCGACTTGCGCGCCGTAGAGGGAGTTGACGCCAATCCGGCCTTCCGGCCCGCCCAGCTCTGACAGCATCGTGTATTCACCGGCGTTGCCCCAGGCATCCATGACCGACGAGCCGGCGAGGAGCGCCACGTACACGTACGGCGCCAGGCTGCCGGTTGCCCACAGGATCGCGATCATGGCGAGGAAGCCAGCTCGAAGCCAGGTGTGGGCGAGGACGAGGACTCGTACGGGCCGGTGGCGCAGGAAACGACCCAGCGCCAAGGCTCCCGCGACACCCGGCAACGTGTACGCGGCCACGGCGATACCAACAAAAACTCCGACGTTTCCCGACGGAGCAATCAGCACCGCCAACCAGGCGATGCTCACCGTGCTCATCCCATCGCCCAGGGCCGAGACGCCCAGGCCGAGCAGAAGGCGGCGTGTATGAGGGTCGCTCAAAAGCCGCCGGTATACCGCGGGGATCATGCTACGTCCCTTCTTCGAAGCGAAGCAGTCGCCAGGGCACCGCCATCTCCCAGTTTGGACACATGAGCGAGATGCCACAAGAGGAAGCGTTTCATCCGTTCTTTTCCTTGTTCTCTCACTTCTTCTTTCCTCCTCAAGTACCACCAGGTATTCGTTGTTTGATCAACTCCCGTTTCCACTATACAAGAGAGCGTGCACGAATCGGTTGTGTATGCATGAAGGAGATTCTCTTGCTGGCTGGAGGAGCACAGGATGGCTGACGAGGAGTTCCATAAAAGGGCATAGATCTGCTACAACTGCAAGGCCCCCGAGAGAGGCTGGCAATAGCCCCGATCAGGAGTGCCTGTCCACAGTTATCTATGCCTATCACGAGACGAGGCTGCCAGCGATCCTACAACGTTCCAAGCAATGGCCCTGTCAGCATGCTCTTGAGTTGAAAGCACAGAAGAACGAGGCTAATAGTTACCCCTGACCCGGTGAGTTGGAAGATGAACCAGAGCAAGGCAATGGTCGTCAACTGATCTCCCACATACGAAATACTTAACCCCAACCATAATCGCGAGAACGCAAGGGACTACGAGCCAGAGCGCATTTGAAGAAACTGAACACAACATACCCCTTTACATGACACAACTCCCTTGCAAAACGCGTGGAGGCACTGCAAAGGTTGCCTGACCCCATTTTTGCACCTCTGGCGGTGGTCTGCGGAGGACTCCAGGCGGCGTCCATCCCAGGATTCTGCGTGCCGAACTTGTAGAAGGATCTGGGCCACCGCGCGGTCCTGATCTAGAGAGACCCTGCCCACCAGGATACCTTTGCAGATGAGGCTTGCTAAATCCTGAGATTTCCATTATGCGTTTGCCGATTGGAGGAGCACTGGCTTGATATCGACGACCGGCGTTCCGTCAATCGCTTCGATCGGCCCCACGTGTAATCTCTTTCCATCGATGGAGAGAACCGTCACCTGGTGTAAACCAAGAGGATTGGGTCGATCGGGAGACCGTGTGGCAAAGACACCGGCCAGAGGCACGGTCTCGTCATTGCGGGGATGCGTTTTCAAAATGTCGCGCTGAGCCTGGTGCAACCAGGTAATCACAATGAGTTCATCGCCCACCGCAATCCCTTCCAGCCCCGCTGCCACCGACGCATTCACTTCGAGCCAGGCATCCGGCGCGCCTTCGCGGCCTTGGTTGGGGGCTTCTCCAAGCTCTTTGAGAGGCGAATGAAGCAAGCCAATGGGAGAAAGGGAATAGTCAGTCTCTCGCATCATGTTTCCTCTTTCATGGCAGATTGGACAAGAAAAACGGGGTGGGTCAGCACCTCACGCTCAAAGTCCTCAAGGGAAGCGTTCACGCCAACGTTGAGGTAACGGCTGAGGGTGAAACGGATGTACTTGCGAACGAACATCGCAGGAATGCCGGGGGGACCGGTGCGCACGGCTCCCCGAAAGATGGGGGCCGCGGACTCTGGCTCCAGTTCGAGCGCATGGATCTTCTCGGTGTGCCATTCACGGGTCAGTGTCGCCTCTCCTCCCGCCGCGCGGAGGTTGCGCACCCAGTTCACGACTCCGTACGGGGCGATGAGGGAGCGTTGCTGATCTTGGACAAAGATGGAGACCGGAGTCTGGATCGGCTTGCCACTTTTGCGTCCGCGAACCGTGAGCAGCGAGGTACTCCCCATCGGTATGCCCAGGCGCACCAAGGTTGCGTTTATGGCATTGCTGAAGCGCACGTAGGCAGTGACTCGATAAGGTTTTGCCATTAGAGACGTTCTCCTTTGTTGGTGAGACTGCGCGCGCAACTCTGCAAGCTTTTGCAAGGCCAGGCACCTATCCGCCTGGTCACCGCGTGCGGACGCTTCTTGCCGCGCCGCCCGGTGCCGCGAAGCTCGGGTGCGTGGTAATGTGGCTCAAGGATCGAACACTTTTTGACTCACATGCCTGAGCCTTAAGCCAGATTACCAGCGCGCGCCCACCACCTGCCTGGCGGTGACGCTGATGCGGTTCCAGACATTGATCGTGGCGATGGCGAGGATCAGGGCCGCAAGTGCCGACCCGTCGTCGTGCCGGGCGACTTCCTCCGGATCGAGTCTGCGACGTGATCCAGCCGAGCTCTTAAAGCACGCTGTGCGCAAGGTGCTACGACTGCACAATCAGCCACTTGTTGCCATCGGGATCACTCACGCCAAACCACGTGCCCCATCCATCCTTCGTGATCTCACTGGTCGGCTCGACGCCCTTTGCTTTCAGCTCTTGGTACGCTGCTTCAATATCTGGAGTTGACAGATACAGCTTCATCGTGCCAGGCTTCATGTTTTCATACATTGTCGTGAGATTGAGAGACGCACCACCCCCGGGGGCATCAAGAGACACCCAGTGCTGATCGCCTTGCCCGTAATCTCTGGTAACTTTGAAGCCTAACTGATCAGCATAGAACTCTTTGGCCTTCGCCATGTCTGTGACTGCCATGTGGAACATCAGAATTCTCTCAACAGCCATTGGAATGACCTCCTTGCATTTAATTACCTGTTTGTTGGCTTACTGAGCAAGCATGTTACATCTTCCCCTCCTTCTGTTTGAGAAGCTTTTCGCGCTCCTCTTCCCACATCGTGACCGACCTTGTGAAAAAATCGGCGAGCAGTTCCAGCTCTGGTTCGGAATACCTGGAAACAATCTGATCCTGCGCCTCTCTGAGCGATGCAAACCAAGGAGCGAGTTTTGCTGCTGTTTCCTTCACCAGCACAATATGGGTGCTGCGCCGGTCTTTCGGGTTGGGGCGGCGTGCAATCAGCTCACTTTTCTCAAGGCGATCGAGCATGGCCGTGGTCGCACCGGAGCTCAGCCCCGTGTACTGGGCAAGCTCCGAAGGCGTGGCTAAACCTTTGAAGAGGATAACGCCAAGACATTCCATGTCCGTGGCGTTCACGCCAAGCATCTCGCCAACAACGTGACGAAAGAGGACGGAGCCGATGCCATATTCCCTCGCCCCCCTAACGACTTGCCGCTTCAAGTCCTCTTTATTGCGTTGCGTCATGTGACTTCCTCTTGGAATTATCTCGAAATTAGAGTATCTTTATTATAGAACATTATCACGGGTAATGTCAAGAAAGGGGGAGGACGATGAAAAAATGTCTTCTGCTCTATCAGGGGCCAGCCACACCGCCAGACGCATCGCACGAAGGATGGCCGCAATGGTTTCACAAGCTGGTGGTAAATTGGCTGAAAAGCGGGTCTGGCATGATTTTGCGGTGGTGAACCGATTTTTGGTGAGGCATGCAGGCCGTGACATCCTATGCCACGGCCTGCTGTTCCTCTTTCAGGACTATACTACATGTTGGCGCGAAAGGCAAGAGGGGTAGGATGTCTACGGATCATCAGCAGCAGAAGCCATGAAGAGCGAGGGCAGACCAACTTTTTTAACAAGAGGTGTTGTTTTCATCGGAGAACACAACCAGGATACTTACCGGTTGAAGAACCGCTGAGTCAGCGTGACGATGAAGGTGACTTTGATAATCAGGCCCACCAGCGCCTCAAAGGCGGCTAGCACGGTGAGCGGATCATCAAGCAAAATATTGTTTCCCGGAAAGAACCCTCGCCCATGAAAGCTGGTCATGCTGAACACAAAAGCTCCAAGAGGGGAAAGAGAAGGCCCAAGAGTGTGTCCGAGGAAATAGTAGGCTCCGGCTTTATATTGATGACAAGCGGAACATGAAATGATCAGTTGTCATCCCAGAGGGTGAGAGCCGTGGTGAGGCCACCCTGCAGCGCACTTCGCGCTGGCATCAGGTTGGATACGGACACCCCGAGCAGGCGCACTGCTCCCTTTTCACTTCCCAACTGGGAAAGCAGGGTACGAAGCACCGGAACCATCTCCCGCGCGGACCGGAACCCCTGGGTGCGGCTGACGCTGCGCGTGATGAGCTGGAAGTCGCTCCAGCGGACTTTCAGGCTGAGGGTCCGAGCGACCAGCTCCAGGTCGGTGAGCCGACGCTCCACCTGCTCGGAGAGATTCGCCAGGATCGCTTCCATCTGGCCGCGGTCGGCGAGGTCTCGCTCGAGGGTGATCTCCTTGCCGACCGATTTGCGCTCGCGTACCGAATCGACGGACCGTTCGTCCTCCGCACGCACGTGCCGATAGAGCAGACTACCGCGCGATCCCAGCAGCGCACGGAGCTCTTCCTCGCCCATCCGCCGGAGATCGGCCCCGGTCAGGATGCCGCGTTCTCGGAGCGCCGCCGCGGTAACTCTCCCTACGCCGAAGAATTTGTCAATGGGAAGTGCATCGAGGAATGCCGGAGCCTGTTCCGGTGTGATGAGCGTCAGCCCGTCGGGCTTGTGGGCATCGGAACCCAACTTGGAGAGCAGCTTATTGAAGCTGACGCCCGCCGAGGCCGTTAAGCCCGTTTCCTCGCTGATGCGCTCTTTGAGAGCGCGGGCCAGTTGCACCGCCTCCGAAAAGTCGCTCACGCACGAGGTGATATCAAGATACGCTTCATCGAGGCTGAGCGGCTCCACAAGAGGTGTGACGCTTTTGAAGATCGCCATGATCTGCGCGGAGACGGCACGATACACGTCAAAGCGCGGCGGGAGAAAGATGGCCTGCGGGCAGAGTCGGTACGCCGTCCTGGCTGGCATGGCGCTCCTCACACCGAAGGCACGGGCCTCGTAGGAGCACGTCGCCACCACGCCTCTGCTCTGGGGCGAACCGCCGACCACGACCGGCTTGCCGCGTAGCTCAGGACGATCGCGCTGCTCGATGGAGGCGTAATAGGCATCCAGGTCGATATGCAAAACAAAACGCTGTGTTCGCTGGGTCTCTTCCATGCTTTCTTTCACCGCTCACGCCGGACCACATCTTCCTCATCGTCTCAGAGAAACGCGCTAGGAGGCAACGCTGGCATATGGCCAGAGAGTTGGTTCCGGCAGGCCGAGCTGCGCCGAGGATGGGTCAACTCCGCCCTCTAGCTGATGAAGCACAGGTCCAGCAGAGAACGCACTCTCACCGAAGTCCATCGAACAGCGGGTAGCCGGAGAGATAGCCGAGTTCGACGAGTTCGGTGCGCGGCACGCTGTGCGCCATCGCCTCGCTAATGGGCGCGATGCGGGTCGGCACCGAAAAGCCGGGCAGCCAGTCGTCGTGATGAGCCAGAATCACGCGGCGTGGCCGCAGCAGATCGGCCTGCCGCGCCACGAACTGGGCGAGCGTGCCCTGAATGGGTTCGCCATCGATGGTGCCGCGGCCGGCGGCCGCCAGGATAGCCACATCCGGGCGCAGGTTGTGAAAAATGCCGCTCCAATGTCCACTGG
>WNGG01004544.1_pt1 | contig 15535 bp, 19 predicted proteins | sample 5400661 | NCBI WGS metagenome assembly WNGG01 (sample SAMN13153372, study PRJNA577476) | soil metagenome | isolation source: 100 cm soil or saprolite under Garry oak tree replicate 1 | place: USA:California | collected 2016-06-15
CAACGTTGGCCCATTGAAGAGAAGAAAAAGGTCGAGTTACGGCAGATTGCAGGTGAGAAGCCGCCGGGAGTCAGTCAGTCCGGAAGGTTAAGGGAAATCTCCGTTTTCCCCTTGACAAAACTTATCATGGATGTCCCGAATGGCGCTAGTTTAAGGTTTTTCTTGTAAAATTGACCCAAAATGCTGGCAAAAAATGGTTTTGTACCATTACGTGTGATAACGACTGAATTTGCTTAGCTTTCCGCTAATGGCCTTTGTGGTCTGAACTCCGTTTGGGAATGCAGATAATATTCAGATAAGTGGCTTTGTTACAGCAAAACATGGCTTAAACTAGCGCCATTCGGAAGTGTCCCTGTTTTTCTTAGTGTTTCTATTGAATCAAGGCCAAATAGGGAAATTGTTATTGCGGAAGATGCGGTTAATTTCGGGAGGATATCGTTTACCCACAGATAACTTTTACCACACCCCCAAGGTCCTGACAGTAAACAAACGGCGCCACGAGTGGGAGCGGCTTTCTTCATACGGTCAGATAAAACTTCTACTATGAATTCTCTGTTCTTCAAGTTTCCTCCAGCTTCCGCTCAATGGTTTGCGCACAACGGATTGAGGGTCTGCTGTGCAGCGGAGCGGAGGCAGCAGCACCCGAATGTTATAGCCACATCTTCGAAAGCTTTCTATTTAAGGGATGTAATCTTTCCTGAGTAACTCTTGAGGAATATACTTGCCGTCTGCTTTTACTTCAGAAAGGGACTTCTGCCTTACCGTAAAAACAAATGAAAATATTGCTGATCTTGTTATTTGGAGCAATTGCTGTGTGTAATGTAAAAACTGACCTAAAGGAATGAAGGTTATATCCTTGTAAAATCCGTATGTATCATACCTATCCGATGGAGCTTCATTTTCATGAATAACTAAGAAGCCATGCTCCAGGGCATTTCTCCAGCTCTTAAACAAGGACCACTCACCGTCCTTGTGTTGGCTTAGGTCAGTGGCAATACTATACAGTGCCAGGAGCCCTGGATTTTTAATGGCCTCAAATTGCTGTCTGCGATTCGCTTTGTCTAATTGCCAGAAACTTTCGAAGTAAATTTTTCCCTTTGGCGGATGTATGTTGTAAAGTTCACAGATCGCGACTGCAATTTTATCCAGTATGCCAAAACACATTCTAAAAGCTATTCTTAACTTTTCTATTCGTGAGCCAAGCATCTCATCGTTTAGCAATTCTGAAAAGCAAGATTCATGTAACTCGTCAACATCATCAGAGTGAAAAAGGTATTCGAAATATTGTCTGCGAGCGAACGAAAATTCTGATTTTAGACGATTTAAAACCATCTCCATCTGCGGGATGTAGTCCCCCGCAAGACCTTTCTCTAAAATAGGTATAGAGAGGTTATCTCTAGCACTACCATCACATGCGCAATAAAGGCCGTGTTCCGATAGCGTAAGAGTTTCATTGATGCAAAACTTCCTGAAGTCACTAAAGCGCGCAAACTCTTCCTCAGTTAGGTGGTCATCATCTTCGTCATTGGCATTTATCTGTTGTAAATGATCTTGTATCCGAGATTTAAAATCATTAGCTTGAGTCGCATAATAAGTCGCCCAATCAGGCGGTATTACTGTCGAGGCTAGTGCTTTCTCGTAACCTTGCTGAACTTCTTTTAGCATTTTTATGCTGTAGTTATCTGACAACGTATTTAACATCAGCAAAGTTTCTGATCGATTTATCCAGGATTGAGGAATATCTAAATTAAGGGCGTTAACCTTATCATAGTTTATAAGAGCTTCAGAGATACGGAATTGCTGCTTTAAAGCATTTGCAAGGTTTACAAGATATTCTGGACAATCTAATCCTTCGAATTGAGCTGCTTTAATTGCCTTCCAATAATAGCCTTTAAGCTCAACTACCTCTTCGATAGTTTCAAAAGTGTGGCCAAAAGGATTCTTATTACTCACGAGGTTAGATTTTGCATTGGCAAGATTATAATAATACGAATGAAGCCCAACTAGTTCTTTCATTTTAATCTCATGTTGGAGCATCATATTCAATCCCAGCATAGTTAGCTCTCTACATGGCTTTGCAGCTCCGATATCCACAAGCTGACCACAAAGGTTGAAATATAATATGTAATGAAAATCCTGTTTTGGCTTTGAGTTATCAACAACCTGAAGAAGCAGCTTAGTTTTGTCCGCTGCCTCATCAAATCGGCCTTGATCTATCAATTGTGATGTTGCTTCAAATTCTTGCTGAAAATTAGTCATGGTGCGTCCATTTAATAATTGAACAGAATTGTTCTTTCTCTTTTCGCTATAACGGTAGTGAGGCACCAGCGGCTTGACCGCTGTTGCCGATGGTTAGGCTTACTGGACCCCATTGAACATTGAATCCCTTAACAACAAAAAGATGATGGCGTATATAACAATGCTTATGATTGCTCCATAGTTAATAAAAGCCCGGCGTCGACTTCTTGTATCCCACAGCGTAAACTGACGACACGGTTTGATGAAATACATAATAAAGCCTACAACAATAGAGAGGAAGAATAGTCCTACGAATGTCAGGAAAATTATCAGAGTGGTGTCTTTCCCTAGTAACGCTATAAGATAATTACGAGTGAAGATAAAACAAAAAAGTACCGTCATGAAGAGCCAAAAACCGACACGACTAATGATATTGGGCTCAAACTTTGCCTTGCATTCATTACATGTGATCGGTTTCATCGTGTAAAGGAGTGGGAGCCATCCTTCAGGATTGGATAGATCCGAGGAACTACACACTGGACATTTATTGCAAAAAAGATTTTTCATATTTCTCATTTGTCTAACTCGTAGATGACCGGTTAGGTCAGCTATCTAATATTGGATGGGTCCATATAATATTATATAGGCCCATCCAATATTAGATGGACGGCACCTATATAATATTAGATAGATCGCCTGTTTTGGCTGTTATACGTTCCCATCTAATATTATATAGTGCCATATATTATTGGATGGTTCACTTCTTGCCGCTTTTCTCGTTGGCATCAAGAACCATGAGCTGCTCCAGTTCTGTACCCTCCGAATTCCGGGGACACCACCTCCGAATTCTGCCGAATTCCGGGGACACCATATTTAATTCCTTGTCAACTTAGAAAACAGAAAAGCCGCCCAAGCCTTTGATTTGGCCCGCAGCGGCTTTGCAGCATTATGCTGAAAATCCCTCCATCGCAATACTCCATTTACACTGCAAGGTTGAATTATGAATTAAGAAGGATGAAATATACCTGAACAGGGGCAAGGGGGGCAAGTCTTGATAACCAGTTTTTCTACTCCCCGCTCTCCTTCACCCGGTAAACCGTCCCATGCGCCTCGGTGTCCGCCCGGTGTGCGCTAAGATCTGCGGCTACGGCATCGACTTTGCTCTCGACCCGATCCAGCCTCCCTCCCAGCGTGGCTTCGACACGGTCAATCTTGTCGCTCAGCATCTGATGCCCTTCTGCGATGATATCAAGCTTGTGCTGGGAATCCTCAGCCATCACGCCGACATGATGCTTGAAAAGCTCTTCGATCTTATTTATGTCATCTGCATCCATAAGACCTCCCACAAAAGCAAGGTTGGACCCACGGGCCTAAAAAGTATGAATTATGCAATTACAACCTTCAACCATTGATTTCCGTGTCCGAATGTACATGAAATGGGGGGTGAGGTCAATTCTTCTAATGCAATTTCCCAAGGCAATTATGAAGGATGAGTTATGAATTATGAAATTTCAACCTTCCTTCACGCCGCCTTCTTCCGCTTCTGTTCCATGACAGCCCGGAGTATTTTGTTCACCCTGGTCTGGTACCCCTTCCCACCCTGCTTCAGCCAATCGAGCACATCCGCATCGAGACGGATCGTGACGGCTTCCTTGACGGGCCGGTAGAACTTGCCCACTACCGCCCCGCTCCAATCGGTGACTGGCGGGATGTCCGAATAGTCGATCTCTTCATCCGGCATCTCCTGCAGCACCTTGAGTTCTTTCAGCTGCTCCTTAGTCAGTTCCTTTTTCATACCGTTTCCTTTCGTGCGCATCCGCCTTACGAGCCGAGATAATGCGGATGACCGTTTCCCCGCCGGAATCCTCCCACGTATGAGCGACCAGAAGGAGGAGCACTCCACTCACCATCCCGACAGTCTGCCAGCGCTCCTCGCCGTCAACGACCCGCTCTAAACGACTGACGTGAAGTGGATCGCCAAATACAAAGCTGGCAAGCTCGAAGCTGACTTTATGCTTTATCTGGTTGCTTCGACTCTTGTTCTGATCCCAAACAATCTGCACTGAAAAATCCTTTTGTATGTACATTATTGTACATATATTTATGTAAATGTCAATTGCTTTTGTTCATACCGCACGGTCCTCTTGATCGCCTCACGCATTTCCTTTCCCACCACTTCATGGGTATGGATGGCCTGCTGCAGATCTCGGGTTTGCGCGAGTCGCCGTTTTGGGCAATGAGATAGCAGGCAAAACGGGAGAGCTGGTAATCGTCTACATTCCTCACACCTCCAGAGCCAAGTTCGACCATTTTGCCGGCGCCGGCAAAATGGTAGTCAGGGTTATTCCCCGACTGCCCGCAGGAAATCAAACCAGTGAATGGTGAATGGTGAACGGTGAACTGCGGAGAGGGGAGAAAAGAAGAACCCTGCTGGAGGCATTGCGGCTTATCCGGCGCAGTTAGATGTGTCTCTCAAGCAGAATGTCACAGCAATGTGCCCTTACGCCGCTTTCTTCGCCTTGGTTTGTGCGATCCTGACCAGGGAACGCAAGGCATCGTTTACCGATTTCGCATCGGGAAAGAATTCAGCGACATCTTTTTCTAGCAGGACAAGATTCGTCCCCTTGGCGTATTCCTTCGCATACTTCCCTTTCACCATGCCTTTCATCGCGGCAAGGTCGTATGCAGGGCGCAATTCATCATTACTCGTTTTCTTCATAATAGTTCCTCTCGAGGCGGGTGGCCTTTCTTGCAGATATTATTCTGATTGCCCCGGACCTGTCCGCATGGGCAACGAGTAATACCCGTCCAGCCTCCGACATGCCAATGGTGATAAACCGCTCTTCATCTGTGGAATGGTCAGGGTCGGGAAATGTCCTCGACATGGGATCGCCAAAAACCGTCGCCGCCTCAGCAAATGCCACTCCGTGCTTCTTTTGATTGCTCGTGGCCTTCCGCCTATCCCATATGAATTCCATGAATTAATAGTAATGGCATTTTTAGCCCGTTGCAAGCTGTTTTCATGTCACGGGGAACATCCTGTCCTGCACGACCGCTTCACGGGCGGCACCGGAAAGGGCCTTGAATTCCTCGCCGGCCTGCTTGCGAATTTCCAGCCGCTCCAGATCGGCAGCCAAGGCATCGGACATTTCCTGACGTCGGGCCTGAACGGCGGTGAATGGAACGCTGGGAGCACTCGCTTGCCATTTTGCGACAGGAATCGGGATGAGGGCAATGGTGGGCACTTTTTTGGAAAAGATTAATAATACAGCATTGCAGGTCATAATGAAGACAACTGGATGGCCACCTTTTATGTTACAATGGGCGTAGAAGGAATGAATTAATGTCTCATAACTTTGTGAAAGGAGAGTGCCATGAAAGAATTGGTAAGAAGCATCTATAAATTCGGCCGATGGGTATTGGCCGGCATCTTCATGGTGACCGTGCTGGGCGGCTCCTTTACCACCGCGTATGCCGATGATAAAACAGAGGCCCAGTCGATTATCGTTAAATCAAAGGGTGTCCTCACCGATCTGATGGGTGAAGACGCCTATTCCTGGCTGCACACGTACCTTAAGACCGCCAAGGGCGTGATCATCTTTCCGCAGGTCCTGAAGGCGGGTTTTTTCATTGGGGGATCGGGTGGCACCGGTGTCCTGCTGGTGCGTGACGTCGCGACCGGAACATGGAGCGAGCCTGCCTTCTATACGCTCGGCTCGGTGACCTTCGGCCTGCAGATAGGCGGCGAGTCGGCGGAAGTGATAATGGTGGCAATGAATCAGAAGGCGCTTGATTCGCTCCTCGCTTCATCCGTGAAGCTGGGCGGTGATGCCTCGGTTGCCGTCGGGCCGGTCGGCGGCGGGGCCAAGGGAGCAGTGACGGTCCCGGCGGTGACGGCTGATTTCGTTTCATTTACCCGGGCAAAAGGCCTGTATGCCGGACTCAACCTGGAGGGATCGGTGCTGGCGGTCAGGGACGGTCTTAACAGTGCCTATTACGGCACGGCGGTCACACCGAAGGATATCATCGTCATGAAGGACGTCGGAAGCTCCGGGGCAAATGAGCTCCGGGCGGTCTTGAACAAGGCTACGGCCAAGTAGAGGCCCGAATAAACCGGCAATTAAAAGGGGAGAGGCTTCTTTATCAAATAAGCAGCCTCTCCCTTTTATTACCCTTCTCTCCGGCATTTCAGTCACCACATGGTGCGTCTTTCCCGCTCCCCCACTGGTTCGTTAAAAATTTTCATTTACGTAATGTTTGACCAAATGATTTCCCTACCTCACGAGATGCGCTGAGAACCCCACTATTAAGGCCATCATTCATAACTGCTTGATATCTCCTGCCCAGATCCGAGGATGCAAAATCGATATACTTGTCAATTTCATCGTCCTTCAGTGTTCGATACGTATAGAGCAGCGAAACCAGGGTTTGTTCTTTTACGACAGCTTCCAATTGTTTGCGCCCGGCCTCGGTGCTTTTGACGATTTGATCAAACAGGGCAGGATCGTCAGGGGCGAATGCTGCCGCCATTGAGGACGCTACGGCTATTTGTGTATTGAGCGCCAGGTCCACCGAAGATTCCGTGGCTTTTATGGCTGCATCAAGCTTCCTGATTTTTTTCACCCGTGCGGTATCCTTCAACAACTCATCTTTCATGGATGTCATTGTTTCGTAAGCGCTGGAAGTTGAAGCAGCTACTTCCAGTTTTGTTATTTTTTCTCCAAGAGGCGACGTTAGCCATTGCAAAATGGCCTCGACGTCATATTTATTGAGATTTTTTTCGATATTTTGCTGAATTTTCTCAAGCATGGAGTCGGCGCGGAAACTCGCCAGTACCGCCTGTTTCAGGTTTTCAAAAACATCAGGGGGGATAGGCTGCTGAGACTGTTGAATCGCCTCATTCATGCCATACAGCATTAACATCGGAATTTGCTCTACTTGCTTGTTGACCCCGGACTTGGCCATCAAGGCTTGAGTCATCTGGGGCGTAGCTTTTACAGCCGCGGAGCACAGGGTTGAGCTGAAAATCGAGATTGCCGCAAGTCCCCCAATAATGTATCTAAACATATTCATTTCTCCTCTCTTAATTGTCTATTTTCAAGCCTGTGTGTCTCTTTTTCTGCGAAACCCCGGATGTGCGGTATACTGCTGTATGAGTCAAATCTGATGACCTGCCGGGCGCCAGGGCGGGAAAGGAGCATGACATGCCGTGCTATGCCAAGAATCCTGTCCTCCTCTTCACTTCCGGGTGCCGCAGGACGGTATGCATCCACTGCCGCGTCGATGTGCGGATGCCGCTTTTCGACGAAACCGGCACCGCGCCGTGCGAAGTGGTCCTCCGGAATCTCCCGCCGGCCGCCGCCACTCCGTTCCGCATCGTCTCTTCTTCTGCAGCCGCACCTCCATCCTGCGACGTGATCCGGTGACGGGGAACCGAACCATGTGATCACAGGTACGGTGAAAAGAGCTTCGCCGCGCCGTCTCTCATCCTCTCCGGCAGGCCCCTGCCGTCCATTTCCGCCAGGGACACCTCGCGGGAGACGTCCACCGCCGCCGCAAAGTCCCGCTCCAGCAGTTCGGTGAACTCCTGGTCGTACACCTCCAGGTCGAGCTCGAAGTTGAGCCTGAGGCTCCTCGGGTCGAGGTTCGCCGAGCCGATCAGGCTCCAGACCCCGTCCACCAGGAGGAGCTTGCTATGGACGAAGGGAGGGGGCTGGTAAAAGACCCTGATCCCCTGCTGGAGGAGCTCCCAGAGGTAGGACCGGGTTGCCCAGTGGACAAAGGGGAGGTTGTTCTCGGCGGGAAGGACCAAGGTCACCTCGATGCCGCGCAGGGCGGTGGTCACCAGGGCGGAGATGAGCGGCTGGTCGGGAATGAAGTAGGGGGTCATGATCCGGACGTGGTGGCGGGCGCACGCCAGGGCGCCCATGATGAGCAGGTGGAGCTTGTGGAACTCCTTGTCCGGGCCGTCGGCTACGGCCCGCGCCAGGGCGGGTCCCGCCGGCGGGAGCGGAGGGAAGAGCCGCGGGTCGTTGAGGATCTCCCGCGTCACGAAATGCCAGTCGCCGAGAAAGACCCGCTGCAGGTCCGCCACCACCGGCCCTTCGACCATGAAGTGGAGATCGACCACCGACGGCGCCGCGGCACCGCCCTGGGCCATGTGCCGGCCGCCGATGTTCATCCCGCCGGTGAAGGCCCGGTTGCCGTCCACCACCAGGATCTTCCGGTGGTTGCGCAGGTTGACGTACACTTCCCGGCTCAGGGGGAGAAACCGGCCGACCCGCACCCGCGAATTCTTCAGGAGCCTCCGGGCCGTGGGGCGGGAATATTTCTCCCCCAGGCTGTCGACGATCACCCTGACCTCGACCCCCCGGTCGGCGGCGCTCTTCAGGGCGTCCGTAAAGCGGCGCCCCGTCCCGTCCCCGTCGAAGATGTAGGTGCTCAGGTGGACCGAATGGCTGGCCCCTTCTATTGCCGCCAGCATGGCGGGGTAGGCGTTTTCGCCATTTTCCAGGGGGACGATCCTGTTGCCGGGGAGGAGGGGGAAGCGCCCCACCCGGTCGCCCAGCCTGCTGAGCTCTGCCAGGTGTTCACCCTCCGGTGGAAGCGATGGCGGGGGCGCACCCTCTCCGCGCCCCTCCGGGAAGGTGGCCCACCCCGACAGGCGGCGACCGCTTTCGAGCCACTGCCGCGCCCGCCGATGAATCCGGTTGACCCCCATCGTCCAATAGAGAAACGGACCGACCACGGGAACGGTCAGGCAGATCCCTATCCAGCCGAAGGCAGCCCGCGGGTCCCGCTTGAACAGCAGGGCATGGCAGGCCGTAAGGAGCGACAGGGCAACCACCGCGGCAATCAGCAATCCCCAGAAGAAATGGTCCAGACCGCCTCCTCTCGCTACTGTTTAAGGTGATTAATGAGATCGCCGAAACATTACCATAAAAAAAGGGGGCAACAAAGCCCCCTTTTTCCTGCCGGCGCATTTTGTGCGAATAAACCTACAACAGTCCATACGGCTCGGCCCGCCTGGCCCATTCGCTCGCCGGATAGTCCGCTTTCAGCTTCTCGTACGCCTCCTTGAGGGGCTTGGCGTCATGGGAGGCTTTGTAGCGGCTCACCCCGCGGAGGTAGATTGTTTCCGGCGCGGCGGCGCTCTGCGGATATTCCTTGAGCAGCGTGTCGAAATGGATGATCGCGTCGTTGAACTGGTCCGCGTCGAAGTCGATCTTTCCCATCCCGAGCAGCATCGACGGGATGAACTCCTCGGGGGGGAAGAAGCCGACCGTGCGGTGGTGCTCCTTGCCGTAGTAATCGAGTACCACGATGGTGGGGGTCCACTTGACCTTGAACTCATCCGCCAGCGGGCTGTCGGAAAGCACCTGGATCGGCACCATCCGGCTCATCACGAACTCCGCCACTTTTTCATTGGGGTACGTAACTGCACCCATCTGTTTGCAGCCGATTCAGCCGGGGTTGAAAAAATCGAGCAGGATCGGTTTCTTCTCCGCCTGCCCCCGGGTGAGGGACTTGCTCAGTTCCGATTCCCATATGATCGCATTTGCCATGGTGAGACCTCCTTATCGTACTTGACTTCCTTTCTTCAAGGTTAGTCGAGCTTGCCGTGAAGTCAAGGGAGCGGGAAAGGGGAGAGCAGATCTCCCCTTTCCCGCTCTTCCGTTACGGACAGGTAGGACAAGTCGGGCAGAGATTGCACTTGGCCGATGGGAGAGAATTCGTCAGTGTCCTGGTAGTCCCGCTCACCACCCCCGTGAAGCTCACCGACGACAACTGGTCGGAGAAGGTGATCTTACCCGGGTCGGTTTCGGTACTGCTGTCGGCGCTGGTGGTGGTGTAACACTTCGTGTACGTGGCAGTGCCGCCGCCGTTGCTGAGCGTTGCACCGCTCACCACCGTGCCGGCCTTGTTGTCGACCACGCTGATGTCCTTCAGGTCTTCAACGCCGTTGTTGGTGAGAACCACGTCGATGCAGACCGTCGCCCCGCCTGTTAGGCTCAACGTCACCGGCGGTGTATTCACCGTGCTGCACTGTTTTTCTACCTTCAGGGCCGGGTTGTTCGTGAACGCACATGCCTCGCTTGTGCCTGAAAGGATCGAATGGCTGCGGCTGATGTCCGTTCCCGACCCGTCGCTGGCCGGATTGGCCTTCGCCGTGACGCTGTTGAGGAACGGGTTGCTGTGCGGCGAGTCGCAGACGACCGTCACGTGCATCGTCTGTCCGCCTCCCAGCGAATCGGCCACTTTCTGGTCAAAGGGGGTTACCGAATTCGAACCGATCAGGATACCCCCCGTCGGCACCGTCGTCGGGTTTATCCCTCCTGAGATCGCGGTGATTCTGCAGCTGTCTCCGGTCCCGAAAGTGACATCCTCGTGGATTCTGACGTCGTAGAGGGTGCTGAGGCCGTCGTTGGCGACGGAAACGTCGAACTGGGTTTCGAGGGTGGAGCCGTCGGAGAGCACATGGGGATTGTTCGTAGCGACCGTGTCGCACGCCTTACCCACGCTGAAGCCGCACAGGTTGAAGTTGCCGAGGGCAAAATCGAACAGGGTCGCGGTGGGCGTTGCCGACGAGCGGGTGTCGGCCAGGAACGTGGAAAAACACCCCTGCAGGCCGTTGGCGGTAAGGTCGATTCCCCCTTCAAAGAATTCCCCGGTATCCAGGTCGGCGGAAGTTGTGCCGGTCCCGGCCTTGGTCTGGGTGAGCCACGGCACATCCGTGCCGGCAAGCAGCGGTGAGCCGTTCACCGTGGCGCAGATCGACCCGGCTCCCAAACCCTGGCAATCGGCGCCGGTCACGACCGGCGTCGTATTCAACGCTCCGCTGGCCCCGCCTTCCCACTTGAAAACCTTGATCGTGCTGACGCCGCCACCCTTGGTGAATTCCGACACGACCAGCAGGTCGCCGTCCGTGTGCGTCCCGGTAAAGTTAGTCGCGTGGGTGCCGGCAACGCAAGCCACGGTCTGGTCCTTGAGGAACCAGAAGCCGACATCCTTGGTGCCGTTGTTGGACGCGACCTCCATGCCGAAGTAGACAAACACATGATCTACGCCGCCAACGCTATGGACCTGGGCCGTGGCGTAGGCGTTCAGCATGTCGACCTTGTCGCTGATGTTATTGCTCTTCGTGCACTGCCACCCTCCCCCGCCGATGTTCAGAATGTCCTTGCTCCCGGTGGTGTAGGTCGTCGAGTCGCTCGTCTGCCCCGGCGTGAAGTCGCGGATGAAAACCGGCGATGTTATGAAGCCGGCCGGCTGTGACGTTTTCGCTGTCGGGACATTATTCCCCGACACGTCGAAGAGGCTCGCCCAGTCTACCGTCGTCGTCTGATTTGGCGTCACTACAATGTTGCCATCGAGTTCGAACGTGCCGTCATCGATGGTGATGGCATGTGCAGGGACAACCGCGAACGCCGCGAAGGCGGCTGCCAGTGCCAGCGTTATTCTCAGGTTTTTCATGACGTTTTCCTCCTTTCCTGCGGGCCTCAGCCCGGCCTACCGTTGAATTCTGGCCGATGTTGCCATCGGGGGCGAAACCGCCACCGGCGACAGGTTCCAGCTATTCAGGCACCTCCCCAGTATTTTTAGCGCTTCCTGTTCACTGTACCCAAACCGTTGCAACAGCACTAAAATGGTGTGGTCTTCCCGGTTGATAAGGTAAAACATACAGGTCACCTCTTTTCAAGTTTCACAGTTGACCTCCAAATCTCCACCACCTCCAGATCAGTTAGAATCTGCTAACATATTGGAATAAAAGGGAAATAATGATTTTGGAATAAGTATACAAGCCGCAATTTTGATTTCTCAGGGGACATTGCTGTAAGTTCGGGGAATATTGCTTAATTAATGAAAACCTGCGGGAGGGAGCTCGCTATTGCTTAGCCTTCTTGGTCGATTTTCTGTACGCGGAGGGGGTAAAGCCGGTAACTTTCTTAAAATGCTTATTGAATTCGCTCAGGTCGTTGTATCCGCTCCGTAAAGCCACTCTGGAGACGGGGAACTCCGTGCAACAGAGGAGAAAGGTAGCCTGGCAGATACGCATATTCAGCATGAATTGGATGGGGCTGAGACCAACATGCTTCTTGAACATCCGGCAGAAATGGTATTTGCTCAGACAGGCTTCCCGGGCGATTTTCTCCAGATGGAGGGGATTTGACAGGTTCTGTTCCATGTAGTGGATTGCACGCATGAGTTGTTCCGGCAAGTTGGGTGAGATCTGAAGCGATGCCGGGATGCCTCCATTTCCCGCCATGGCCGGGGAAAGCCGTATTCCGCCATTGTCCCGCTTGAATTCGAGGATTTTCCCGGCCGCCGCCGTGAACTCGGCCACGTCGAGCGGTTTCCTGAAATACTCCCGCGCCCCGGCCTTGAACGCCCTGGTGACGACCTCCTCGGAACTCGCTTCGGTGACGAAGATGACAGGGAGATCGGGGCGGCGTTGCTTGACGTGGCACAACAGCCGAAGCCCTTCATCGGCTTCGCAGCCGCAATCGACGATCATCAGACAGGCTTCGCTCCGGTCGCAGAGCACGGCGGCTGCTTCGAGTCGATGAACCTCGACGATTGCGCCGAGCTCCCCGAGAGCGCCATACCACGTTAGGCCTCCCCCGTCGGCAAGGACCAACACCAACCCACGCTGCATCCCTCGAATTGCCACCATGTTGTCCTTTCCAACATCCCGGGAACGTCATATAATTAGTCTAGCATGGTCTTTGCCGAAGACAACCGAGGAGCCAAAGGAGGAAACCTTGCAGTTTTCCCCGGCAATGATTATACTGAAATTGCAGTTTGAACGAACAATAACGAGGTTCAGCAATGAATGCAGTGAAAACGACTTTTCTGATGGCCCTCTTGACCGTCCTGCTGGTGATGGCGGGAGGCGCCATCGGCGGCAGATCGGGGATGGCCTTCGCCCTGGTGATGGCCACGGTGATGAATTTCGTCTCCTACTGGTTTTCCGACAAGATCGTCCTGGCCATGTACGGCGCCCAGGAAGTGACCGAGGCGGACTACCCCGAATTTTTCGGGCTGGTCCGGCAACTGTCAGCCCAGGCGGCGATCCCGATGCCGCGGGTCTACATCATCCAGTCGGAAACCCCGAACGCCTTCGCCACCGGGAGGAACCCGGAACATGCAGCCGTGGCCGCGACCACCGGCATCATGCGGATCCTCACCCGCGACGAGCTCCTCGGGGTGATGGCCCACGAGCTCTCCCACGTGAAGCACCGGGACATCCTGATTTCCTCGATCGCCGCCACCATCGCCGGCGCCATCGCCTATCTTGCCCACATGGCCCAGTGGGCCGCCATCTTCGGCGGCGGCCGGGACCGGGACGAGGAAGGGGGGGGCGTCTTCGGGCTGATCGTCATGGCCATCGTCCTCCCGATCGCAGCCATGCTGATCCAGATGGCGATCTCCCGCTCCCGGGAGTACGAGGCGGACCGTGGGGGCGCTACGCTCTCCGGCAATCCCCTCTACCTCTCCAGTGCCCTGAAGAAGCTGCAGATGGCCAATCAGCAGATCCCGATGCAGGCCAACGCTGCCACGGCACACATGTTCATCGTCAACCCCCTGACCGGCGGCGGGCTGATGGCGCTCTTCTCCACCCACCCTCCGATGGAGGAACGGGTGAAAAGGCTGGAAGAGATGGCCTACGGCCGGCGCGGATAACTCCCGCAGCGCGGAAGGCGGAAGCGCGGAAGTTCGGAAGGAAAGTCTTTTTCTTCCGCTTTCGCGCTTTTTACTTTATAATTACTTCCTTCCAAGCTTCATATTGATTTGGTGATTAAACATCTGAACTGTAGGGGCGGTGCATGCCCCGCCCAATCGGGCGCAGCATGCTGCGCCCCTACATCAGGGTTTGTAAGTTAAACGCCAGAGCAATAACTTCCACACTTTTAAGGAGTTCCCTTGCCCACCACCAACCCCCGTCGCGCCGCCTATGACATCCTGCTCCGGATCGAGAACGAACGCTCCTATGCCGACATCCTGATCGACCGGGAACTCTCGGTCGGTGCCCTGCAAGGACCGGATCGCGGGCTCCTCACCGAACTGGTGTACGGAGTGCTCCGCCGGCGCGGCACTCTCGATCACGTTATCAACCAGTTCTCGAAACAGCATGTGGAAAAACTGGAGCGGGCGGTGCTGATTCTGCTCCGCCTCGGCCTGTACCAGGCATATTACCTCGACCGGATACCGGTATCCGCGGCCGTCAACGAAACGGTCAAGCTCGCCCATGCCCTCGCCCCCCGCGCCGCCGGTTTCATCAATGCGATCCTCCGCAGCGCGGACCGTGAGCGGGACGCCATCCGTTATCCGGACAGGGCCTCCGACCCGGCGAGCTTCATTGCCGCCTGCTACTCCACTCCCCGCTGGATAGCCGCGGACTGGATCGAACAGCTGGGAACAGAGGAGGCGGAAGCCCTTGCCCAGGCCATGCTGGCAACGCCACCCTTCACGGTCCGCGTCAACACCCTGAAAACCGGCCGGGAGGATCTCAAGGCCCGCCTGGCCAGCGAAGGGATTGCGGCCGAAGCCGGCCGCTTCTCTCCTTTCGCCTTGCGGCTCTCCGGTTCCGTCCAGCTCGCCGCCGTCGCCAGCTTCCGGGAGGGGCTCTTCACGGTCCAGGACGAATCGTCCCAACTGGCGGCCATATTCCTCGCCCCCCGGCCCGGCGAGCGGCTGCTCGACATCTGCGCCGCGCCGGGAGGGAAGACCACCCATCTGGCGCAGTTGATGGAGAACCGGGGAACGATCCTCGCCTGCGATGCCGCCCCGCGCAAGCTTGAGCTGATCGAGGAAACCGCCGCCCGGCTCGGCGCGACCATTATCACTACCCTCCCCCTGAACGCGGTGAGACCCCTGTCCCCCCTGGGAGACGCAAAATTTGACCGGATCCTGGTGGACGCCCCCTGCTCCGGGCTCGGGGTGCTGCGGCGCAACCCCGAGGGGAAATGGTGGAAGACCCGCCAGAACATAGCGGAACTGGTCCTCATCCAGAAAGCGATCCTCAACAACGCTGCCGGCCGGCTGGCAACAGGGGGTACCCTCCTCTACGCCACCTGTTCCACCACCCGGGAAGAAAATGAGGCGGTAGTTGACGATTTTCTTTCCCGGCACCGCGATTTTGTGCTAGAAGATTTACGGGAACTGTTCCCTGATTATGAAGAGCTCTTAACCGAACGGGGCTGTTTCCGGAGCTGGCCGCAGAGGCACGGGATGGACGGCTTCTTCGCCGCCCGGCTGAGGAAACAGTGATTATCGTATAGGTCCCATGGGACCT
>WNGG01015276.1_pt1 | contig 15533 bp, 15 predicted proteins | sample 5400661 | NCBI WGS metagenome assembly WNGG01 (sample SAMN13153372, study PRJNA577476) | soil metagenome | isolation source: 100 cm soil or saprolite under Garry oak tree replicate 1 | place: USA:California | collected 2016-06-15
CACCTATCGGGACAGCAGCGGAGCGTCGAGCTCGCGGTGCTCGGGCGGCTCGCCGCCGAGATGGAGTTCGAGCTCCTTCATCTTCTCGAACGGGCGGGCTGATGCAGGATCGCCCGAATGCCGCGGAGCTTGCCCAGGCCGTGCGCGAGTTCATCGAGAATGAGGTGCTCCCCGGCATCGACGATCCGCGTCTTCGGTTCCGAACGCTCGTCGCCGCGAACGGCCTCGGCATCCTCGAGCGCGAGATCGCGCTCGGAGCGCCGCTCGTGCGGCGCGAGGTCGGTTCGCTCGCGCGACTTCTGGGCCACGCGGACGCGCTCCCGGACGACCTCGAGGAGTTACGGCGACAGGCTATCGACCTCAACCGCGAGCTCGCGCTGCGCATCCGGGCGGGCGACATACCCGAGGGCACGCTCGCGCATTGCGTGGCGACGGTAGCCGATAAGCTGCGGATCGCGAGCCCCCGCTATCTCGAGCGCTACCGCTGAAGCTCGCTCACTCGTGACCTCCGCCTTCGGCTCCGACTTTCCGCATCGGCTTCGCCTCCGCGTCAGTAGCGGTAGAAGCCACGGCCGGTCTTGCGGCCGTAGTGGCCCGCCCGGTAACGCTCCTCGATGCAGCGCGGCGGGCGGTCCTCCTCGCGACCCGACGACGCGTAGATCGCCGAGCGGATCATGAATGCGAGGTCGATCCCGGTGAGGTCCATGAGGCGGAACGGTCCGAGCGGATGGCCGAGCGCCTTCTCCGCGGCGAGGTCGACCTCCTCGAAAGAGGCATAGCCCTCGTCGACGAGGAATGTCGCCTCGCGCCCGAGCGCGCGGAGCAGCCGATTCGCGATGAAGCCCTCGATCTCCTTCTTCATCAGGATCGGCCGCTTGCCGACGCGCTGCGCGAACTCGACCAGGAGCGTGGCCGTCTCGGCGGAGGTGTGCGGGCCCTGCACCACTTCGACCACCTCCATGACCATCGCCGGGTTGAAGTAGTGGAGGTTCGCGACCTGCCCCGGGCGCTTCGTCGCGTCCGCGACCAGGCTCGACACAAAGGTGGAGGAGTTGGTCGCAAGGATCGCCCGCGCCGGGCACAGTCGATCAAGCTCGGCGAAGACCTTTCGCTTCACCGCGAGGTCCTCGACGACCGCCTCGATCGCCAGGTCCGCATCCGCTGCGGCCTCCGCGAGGTCCGCTGCGAAGCTGAGCCGCGCCCGCGCCACCGCGGCCTCCTCCTTTGGCCAGCGGCCCTTCTCGATCCGCCCTGCGATGTACTCGTCGGTCCAGCGCTCCGCCGCCCGCAGCTGTTCCGCGCTCGCATCCCAGAGTCGCACGGCGAATCCGCGGTGCGCCGCGTTCAGCGCGATCTGGCGACCCATCAGGCCGGCCCCGATTACGCAGACCCGTTTCAGCTCGTCGATCTTCAACCGTGCCTCCCTGCCGTTTCTTTCACGACGCGTGACGCGCGTTCCTCATCGGCGAGCGCGCGTCGCAGCACCTTGCCGACCATGCTTTTCGGCAGGTCGGAGCGGAATTCGATCTCCGCCGGGATCTTGAAGCGCGCGAGTGACGAGGCACAGTGTGTCTTCAGCTCCTCCGTCCTCGCGGAAACGCCCGGGCGCAGCACGACGAACGCCTTCACGATCTCGCCGCGCTCAGGATCCGGGACGCCGATCGCGGCGGCCTCGAGCACCGCGGGATGCGCGTAGAGCACTTCCTCGACCTCGCGCGGATAGACGTTGTATCCCGAGACGATGATCAGCTCCTTCTTGCGGTCGACGATGTAGAAGTAGCCGTCCTCGTCCATGCGCGCGACGTCTCCGGTGTAGAGCCATCCATCGCGCAGCGCGAGCGCGGTCTCCTCGGGTCGCTGGTAGTAGCCGTCCATCAGGTTCGGACCGCGCACCAGGAGCTCGCCGGTCTCGCCGACGGGCAGATCGCGCGTTCCGGTCTCGAGGTCCACGATCTTCGCGTCGACGTCGGGAATGGGAACGCCGATCGAGCCGAGCTTGCGCAGGCCCCGTCGCGGCGTCGTATGCGTGACCGGGGCCGCCTCCGTGAGTCCGTAGCCTTCGAGCACCCGACCACCGCCGGCCAGCTGCTCGAACTTCGTCTGTACCTCCACCGGGAGCGGCGCGGACCCCGATTGGAAGACCTCAACGGAGCGAAGATCGTAGCGAGCGAGGTCGGGCCCGCTCGCGGCCGCGACGTAGATGCGCGGCGCGGCAGCGAACGAACGCGGACGGTGTTTGTGGATCGCGAGCAGCACGTGCTCGAGATCGAATCGCGGGATGAGCACCATCGCGCTGCCGCTCGCGACCGAGACGCCCATGATCACGGTGAGGCCGTACACGTGGAAGAGCGGCATGACGTCCACCCCGCGCTCGAGCCCCTCCACGAGCGTCGGGTTCCACGAGCGCGACTGCAGCACGTTCGCGACGAGCGCGCGATGCGACAGAACGGCGCCCTTTGGCACACCTGTCGTGCCACCGGTGTACTGGAGGATCGCGGTGTCCTCGGGTCGGACGTCCACCGGCCGAAGGGCGGCGCCGTCGCGCAGGAGGTTCGGGAAGAACCGCTCGCCCGCGGCGCGGTCGACCGTCGTGCGATACCCATCGCGGCGCTCGCGCACGACCGTGAACAGCGCCCGGAGGATCGGCGGGAAGTACTCCTTTATGTTCGTGAAGATCAGGTTCCGGACCGGTGTCCCATCGCGCGCCGCGCGCGCGACGGCGTGGAGACGCGAGAGCGCGACGAGCGTCTCCGTCCCGGAGTCCGCGAGCTGCCGGCGCAGCTCGGGAGCGGTGTACAGGGGGTTGCACGGGACCACGACCGCGCCCGCTCGCAGCGCGCCGTAGAAGGCGATGACGAACTGCGGGCAGTTGGGCAGAAGGAGCGCGACGCGATCGCCCTTGCGGACGCCGAGCGACTGAAGGCCCGCGGCGAAGCGGTCCGCGAGGCGGTCGAGCTCGGCGTAGGTCAGCGACCCTTCGATGACTCGATGCCCGACGACCGCGCCGAAGATCGTCGCGATCGACCGCGGATGACGCTCGGCGGTGTCGCTGAGGAACTGTTGAAGGGGAACGGCGGGATAGGTGAGCGTGCGCGGCACGCCAGGGTCATAGTGCTTCGACCACGGGCGCTCGGTCGCGATCCCGATGCTCAACCTCAACCGCCCGCTCGCTACCGTAGCACCCGCATAGGTGGCCGACGAATGGCTTGCGCTTCAGCGGCTCCTACGGCAGTCCGCTGTGCGGCACGTCGACTCTCGTTATGGTGACCACCGCGTCGCGGCTCTCGGATTCGATCGCCTCGTCGTACCCGCGGGCGGCGCAGCCCAGCAGCGCGCGGCCATCGGAGCCGCCGAGCATGCACGCGAAGAAGCGCAGGCCGGCGGGCGGGTCGATGCGATCGACGATCGCGCCACCTGGCGCGATGCGGTAGCAACGACCCGACCCCGGATCCGCTGACCAGATGTGGCCCTCGGCATCGAGGGCACACCCATCCGGACGGAGGGGCGGTGAGTTACCGGCGAGATCGGCCCAGACCCGGCGATCGGTCAATGAGCCATCCGTCGCGATCGTGAACGCGGTGTAGCGACTCCTGAACGTCTCACCGACGACGAGGGTTCGAGCCTCTGGGCTGATGACCGCGCCATTTGGGAAGAGCAGATCATCAGCGACCACCGATGACGAGCCGTCGAGGTCGACTCGGACCAACACGGTCGGCGTCGGTCGCGACTTGCGATCCAGCGCGAAACCGAAGTTCCCGACGTAGGCGCGGCCGGACCGGTCGACGACCATGTCATTGAGGAAACCGCCACAGAAGCGCGACACATCGGCGTGTTGCGTCACGCGTCCATCGGGCCAGCGCCGGATGAGGCGGTGGTCTTTCATCGAGACGACGAGAAGCGATCCGTCGGGAAGCCATCCCAGGCCCGACGGCTGCTCCGGCACCTCGAGGATGACCTCAGCCGAGCCGTGTTCGTCCACGGTCTGGACCACATGGCGATGGAAATCGCTCACGTACCAACGACCGTCGTGCCAGCGCGGTGCTTCAAAGAATCTGCCGCCGTCCAGAAGGATCTCGAGATTTCGCGCCACGCTACGCCGTCGCAATCGGCGTCATGATCACGAACGCGATAGCCTAGGCCTCCGCGCATGGCTACCGCCGTTTTCGAATCGCTCTCTGTCGACCCGGCCATCTTTGAGCGTCTCACGGGCTGGTCGATGAGACCCGAGGGGCTCTGCCGCGGCGAGCGCTGCGTCCCCCTCGCCGCGGGGAACGGGCGTGTGGATGTCCGTGTCTTCGCGGAGCGGACCTCGAGCGCGCTCGTGCATGACGCGGAGAACGGGCTGTGGGCAGTCGGACCGGAGTCGGGTGGCCGCGCGCTCGCGTCCGCGAGCATGCCGGAACTCGAGCTGCCGCGTGTCGATGGGACTCCCTTCCGGCTGTCGTCGCTGCGCGGCATCAAGGTCCTGCTGGTCGCGTGGGCGTCGTGGTGAGGGTGCCGATTCAGCCTGCCCGTGTGGCAGGAGCTGCGAGGGGTCCTGCGGCCGACGGGCCTCGAGATCGTAACCGTCGCGCTTGACAGCGGAGGGGCGATCGCAGCGCGCCCATGGATCGATGCGGCCAACGCCGATCATCCGTCCCTCATCGACGAACGGCATCTGTGCGACGAGCTCCTCGGTATCGTGAACGTGCCGAGCGGCGTGTGGATCGACGAGATCGGGACGATCGTGCGCCCGCCGGAGCCTGCGTGGCCTCGGCGGCCGGCGTTCGCGGACCGCGAGCCGCGGCCCGGCGATCCGCCACTCCGCGCCGAATCGATCCAAGTCGTCCGCGGGCTCCGCTACGAAGCGGAGCGCTACATCGCCGCGCTACGCGACTGGGTGGAGCGCGGCGCGGGCAGCCGCTTCGCGCTGCCCGGCGACGAGATCGTGCGTCGGAGCCGGCCCATTCCGCCGGAGGTCTCGTCAGCCGCCGCCTCGTTCGCGCTTGGCCTTGCACTGCACCGGCGCGGCCAGAGCGAGCGCGCGGCCTACTGGTTCGGGGAGGCCATGAGGCTGCAGCCGGACAATTGGACCTATCGGCGGCAGGCCTGGACGCTGGCCGGAGTGGATCGCGAGCGCTTTTACGCGACGGATTGGCTTACCGAGGTCAAGCGGCTGGGCGCGGAGACCTACTACCCGCCGCTCGAGCTCTAACTTCGCCGGCGTGCCGCCGCGAGTCGAGCGTCTTCTCGCGTCCCGCGCCGACCATCGGGAGGCTGAACGCCTCCGCGCACGATTCACCCCGGAGCAAATTGGCGTTGGTCGCCTTCGAATTCCCGAACAAAACCGATAGAATTGCCTTCCCCGCCGAGGTAGCTCAGTTGGTAGAGCAATGGTCTGAAGAACCATGTGTCGCCAGTTCGATTCTGGCCCTCGGCACAGAACCCATCACACCCGAACGTTGAAGGTCCGGTCGATCGGGATTACTTCGGCGGGGTGAAACTGAAGAGTGCGCCCTCGCCCGGGAGCGCGTCCTGGGTGTAGATGAGGTTGTTCGTTTCGTCGTACGCGAGGTTCTTCGCGCCGCTGAACGAGCCGGTCGGCACGTTCGTCAGGAATGCGATCGGGGAGCCGGAGAAGATCCCGATGGACGAGCCGTGCGGGAAGTTGTGAGCGCCGAAATAGAACCGGTCGGTCTTCGGCGAATACGTGACCGAGTCGCCGGAACCGACCTGACCGAAGACGCCGACGAATATCCCCTTCGTGAGGTCCCACGCGACGGTCAGCGGCGTCCCGGTGCTACCGGCGCGGCCGACGTTGCAGCCGAGGAGCGCCTGGTTCGTCTTCGGGTTGATCGCGAGGCCCTGCGGGTTGCAAAGGACGGCGACGACATCCTTGCGTACGAGGACATCCTTGGCGGGATCGAACACGAAGACGGCGTTCTGGTCCGAGCTAGTCATGTACATGAGCCCATCGGCGCTGTCGTACTGCGGCTGCTCGAGGGCCGCACCTAGGTTGTCGAACTTGTGGACGATCGTGTTTGTGGTCGCGTCGATGACGGTGACGAAACCATCACCGCTGTTGGCCACGTAGATCTTGTTGTCCTTCGGGTCGTAGTCCAGCTCGTCCGCACGGCCCTTGCCGCCGGTGTTCACTTTCGCGATTACGGCAAGTGACGTGAGGTCGATGATCGCGACGTTGCTGTCGTTGAGTCCCGCGAACAGCTTGTTCACGTTCTTGGCGACAACGACGCCGTTGGCGCCGCTGCCGGCGTCGACCGTCTTAAGGTATTTCGCGTCCTTTGTGGTGACGTCGAAGACATCCACGCCGTTGGTGGTCCGGTCGGCCGCGTAGAGGCGGTGGGCCTCCTGGTCGATCACGATGAGATCAATAGATGCCGTCTTGCCGCTGAGTGGCGGGATCGCAATCTTCGTGAGGGTCACCGCGGTGGTGTCCCCCGCGATCGGAGGCAGCAGGGTCGGCTGAGGCGTCGGCGTCGGCGCACTGGACGCGCCCGCGCTGCTCGCTGTGGTCGGCGTCGGCGTCGCGCTCGGCGCGGCGGTCGTCGCGATCGCCGCCGCCGTCGGTGAAGGCGACGTCGGTGATGGCGACGGTCCGGCGGCGCCGCTGCACGCCGAAATCAGGATCACCCCCGACGCCAGGCTCGCGAACCGGCCCGCCCCGAACCGCACACCCATCGTCGTCCCCCCAGGTTTCTCCGGCCCCGGAACATTCGCAGAGAGGACCACCGACCACAGCCGCGTACAGCCCGGAATGCTACCGGCGGTACTCGTGCGGAAAAGCATTGTGCTACGGAAGGGACCAAGATGTAGACGGATCGACCTTCGCCTAAGCGATAGGCTCAGGGCATGACCACGCGGCTTGCCAATCTTCGCGTCGGCGCGGGCATCTCCACGCGCCGCTCCGGCCTCGCCGCGGCAGAGGACGCGCTCGGGGCCGCCCTCGCCCCGCTTGACGGAGCGATCCCCGACCTAGCCTTTCTCTTCGTCGCGCCGCAGTTTGAAGACGAGCTTGAGTCGATCATCGAAAGCGCGAACGCAAGCCTCGGCGGCGGCACGCTTCTCGGATGCGTCGCAGGAGGCGTCATCGGTGGCACCCGCGAGGTCGAGGACGCGCCTGCGGTCTCGGCGTGGGCCGCGACGCTTCCGAGCGTCACCGTGCGTCCCTTCACGTTGACGTACGCGGAGGAAGAGGAACACGGCGTCTTCGATGGCCTCGAAGAGGTGCCGACCCGCGCACCCGACAGCGTGCTCGTCATGCTGGCCGATCCCTACACGTTTCCGGCGCACCTTCTCCTCGAGCATCTGAACGAACATGCGCCGGGGTTGCCGGTGGTCGGGGGCATGGCATCCGGCGGGATCGTCGCGGGACGCACGCGCCTGATCGTCGACGACGAGATCATCACCGAGGGCGCGATCGGCGCGATCCTCGAGGGCGCGCACGGCGCGACCGCCGTCGTATCGCAGGGGTGCCGGCCGGTCGGAGAGACGTTCGCGATCACGCGGGCCGAGCGCAACGTGGTGTTCGAGCTCGGCGGTCAACCCGCGCTCAAACGGGTCGAGGAGCTGTACACGACCGCCACCGAGCGCGACCAACTGCTGATGCGTCGCGGCCTGCACGTCGGCCAAGCGACGACCGAGCTCAAGCCCGAGCTCGGCCGCGGGGACTTCGTGATTCGCAATCTCGTCGGCGTCGACCGCGACACCGGCGCGATCGCGATCAGCGACATGGCCGAGGTGGGGCAGACCGTCCAGTTCCAGGTGCGCGATGCGGAGTCGGCGCGCGAGGATCTCCGCGCGATGCTCGAGCCCGAGCGTGCGTCGCCGGTCGCGGGCGCGCTGCTCTTCTCGTGCAACGGCCGCGGTCAGGGGCTTTTCGGCCAGCCGGACCACGATGTCGGCGCGGTGCGCCGCGCGTTCGGCGACATCCCGGTTGCTGGATTCTTCGCGGCGGGCGAACTCGGTCCCGTCGCGGGCCGCAACTTCGTGCACGGATTCACCGCGTCGATCCTTCTCTTCCGGAACGGAGCCCGCTCGAAGCTATAATTCGCTCGTTCGGTGATCGTCCGGACAAATGCGGAAGTGGCTCAGTTGGTAGAGCACAACCTTGCCAAGGTTGGGGTCGCGGGTTCGAGTCCCGTCTTCCGCTCCGCTCGACGGTGACTCAAGAAAGAGATGCTGACGACAGAGTCAGGGATCCGGCTGGCGCTGAAGTCAAAGTGCGATCGAGGGACCCGCGGGTCTTGCTCGCCGTGCCATAGGTGGACCCGCATCGGAATCGTGTCCAGACGGAAGCCCCACGGAAGCCAAGCGTCAATCGCCTCCCAGCGGTATCCGCCGGTGCCCTGACGCACGCTTTCGGACATCGCGCCGAAGAAGCTTCGGGCGCGCGCTTCGTCGGCGAAGAACCACCTGTCGCCTTCAGGTATCTGGGACATGTCGATAAAGCTCTCGGGGTGTTCCCGGAGGTTGGCGACCCAGCCCACATTGCGGCGGGCCCAGTCTTCGGCCGCGGCGGCGGGATCCTTCTGGGCCAGGTCGTAATCGCCGCGTTCCTCCGGGTCAAGTTCCTCGTAAGCACTCGGCCGCTCGACGACGTTGTACTGGGAGAGATGACGAGTGCTGACGATGCCCGCCGCTGTGAGGCGTGAGGGGATTAGCGCTGCGCAGGCGGCGGCGTAGTTTCCTCCATAGGACCAGCCCACCACGGCGAAGAGGCCGATGCTGAGGGCGTCGGCGAGGGCGACGACATCGGCCGGCCAGTCCCCCCAGCTGCGCGCCTCGAGAACGTCCGACCGCCCAATGCCGGGGCGGTCGACCGTGATGAGACGAACGCCGCCTGCCAGGGTGGCCGGCTCGTCGGGGCAAAAGAGACGCGAGAAGGGGGCGCCGTGGAAGAGGAAGAGCGGCTTACCGCCAGGGTCGCCCCATTCCGTGTAGGCGAGCCGGCGTCCGTCCGCCAAAGTGATCGTCGAGTCGCGACGTGGAGGAATCTGCCAAGGCTAGGCCACCCAAGATTCGCCATCACTCGTGCCAACGCGAGGGGTCGGCTATTACGACGACTGCCGACATGAGAAAGCGTCAGCGATTGCCCGGTTAGCTCGCGAGCCGGAGCCAACCGCGCTCGCTCCGCACCAGGCGGACTGTTATCACTCCGCGCGTTTGACCCCCGCATTTTCGCGATCCTCTCGGCGACCATGGCCGCGGTAACAATCGGCCTCTGTTAATACATTTGAGCGTCGCCGCGTTCTAGACGTTGGGGCTCGACGGAACCGCTCGCGGCTGACTCCCGATCAGATGCTTGTTCTGTCCCATGGCGCGCGACGGGTCAACGTGTACTCGCGTCCTTCCTCGGGCTGATCTGGCGGTCCTCCTCGGCCGCTATTGACGGCGGCGATACTGAGGCCACCCTCCGTGGACAGCCCGCTGCTCGAGACCAAACTCTATGTCCCCAAGTTGCGACGCGGGGTGGTGGCACGTCCGAGGCTGAGCGAACACCTCAGCCGTGGGGCCGCCGAGTCAAAGTTGACGCTCATTTCCGCGCCGGCCGGATTCGGTAAGACGACCTTGGTGGCGGAGTGGCTGGCGGCCACGGCGACCAAAGAGCGGTCCGCCGCGTGGCTCTCGCTCGATCAGAGCGACAACGATCCCGCGTCCTTCTGGAGCTACCTGATTGCAGCGCTGCAAACGGCGGCGCCAGCGGTCGGCGCGACCGCGCTCTCGCTCCTCCAACCGCCGCAGGCGCCGGTCGAAGCCGTCCTGGCCACGCTGCTCAACGAGCTGAGCGCGGTGCCGAACGATCTCGTGCTGGTGCTCGACGACTACCACGTCATTGACGCCCGGGAGATCCAGGGTGGCATGGAGTTCTTGCTCGACCACCTGCCGCCGCGGCTGCACCTTGTGATCGCCACCCGCGCCGACCCGGCGCTTCCGCTGTCTCGGTTGCGCGCGCGTGGCGAGCTCGCCGAGATCCGCGCCGCCGATCTGCGCTTCACGCCGGATGAAGCCGGTGCGTACCTCAACGAGGTGATGGGATTGGATCTCGCCGCGCGGGATGTTGCGGCGTTAGAGGGGCGCACAGAAGGCTGGATCGCCGCGCTCCAGCTGGCGGCGCTCTCGATGCGCGGGCGAGACGATGTCGCCGGCTTCATTGCTGGCTTCGCGGGCGACGACCGCTACATCGTCGATTATTTGGTCGAGGAGGTTCTTCAGCGTCAGCCCGAGCGTGTCCGGGAATTCCTGTTGCAGACCTCGATCCTCGACCGGCTTACCGGCCCGAGCGAAGCAACCTTTTCGTCGTCCCGCTCGACAGCGGTCGCCGCTGGTATCGCTACCACCATCTTTTCGCAGATGTGCTGCGGGCCCACCTATTGGACGAGCTGCACGACCGCGTGCCCGACCTGCACCGAAGGGCGAGTCAGTGGTACGAGCAGCAAGACATGCGATCGGAAGCGATCGCGCACGCGCTGGCCGCCCGGGATTTCGCGCGAGCGGCGGACCTGGTCGAGCGCGCGATCCCGGTGATGCGCAAGAGCAGAGGAGAGGCCGCCGTTCTTGGTTGGCTCAAGGCGCTGCCCGACCACGTGATCCGCAACAGACCCGTGCTCAGCGTTGGGTACGCGGGGGCGCTATTGGTCAATGCCGAGTTCGAGGGCGTTGAAGTCCGCCTGCGGGACGCCGAACGCTGGCTGGATACGACAGCGGAGCGCTCCACCTCCGAATTGGCGGAGATGGTTGTCGTGAACGAAGAGGAATTCCGCCGTCTCCCGGGTGTGATCGCCGTGTACCGTGCCGCACAGGCACTGGCTCGGGGCGATCTGACCGCCACGACGAAGTCCGCGCGGCTGGCGCTCGACCTTGTCCCCGAGGACGACCATCTCGTGCGAGGATCGGCGGCCGGGTTTCTGGCGCTCGCGTCCTGGGTGAGCGGAGACCTCGAGACGGCGCATCGGGCCTGGACCACGTGCATGACCCTTGTGCAGCGAGCGGGGCACATCTCCGACGCACTCGGCTGCACGATCGCGCTGGCGGACATTCGGATCACGCAAGGTCGTCTCCATGAGGCCGGGCGCACGTACGAGCAGGCGTTGCAGCTTGCGACCGAGCGGGGCGACCCGGCAGTGCGCGGGACGGCAGACATGTACGTGGGCCTCAGCCAGCTCGACCGAGAGCGCGACGATCTTGATGGCGCCGCACAGCAGCTCATGAAGAGCCAGGAGCTGGGTGAGCACAACGGGTTGGCCCAAAACCGGTATCGCTCGCGCGTCGCGATGGCACGCATACGGGAGGCCCAAGGCGATCTGGCTGGCGCGGTCGCACTGCTTGACGAGGCCGAACGCGTGTACGTGGGTGACTTCTTCCCCAATGTGCAGCCGATCGCAGCGCTGAAGACACGGGTGTGGATCGCGCAAGGGCGGTTGGGTGAAGCTCTCGACTGGGCTCGCGCGCGGGGCCTCGCCCCCGGGGACGACCTCAGCTACCTGCGCGAGTTCGAGCACATCACGCTGGCGAGGGTGCTGTTGGCCAAGTCCAAAGGTGACCGGCCGGACGGCTCCATTCGTGAGGCGATGGGGCTTCTGGAGCGACTCCTAAGAGCTGCGGATGAGAGCGGACGGACCGGAAGCGCGATCGAGGTTCTGGTGCTGCAGGCGCTCGCCCACCAGATGCGTGGCGACATCGCCGCCGCGCTCATTCCGCTGGAACGCGCGCTGAGGCTGGCCGAACCCGAAGGCTACGTCCGAGTCTTCGTTAACGAAGGTCCGCCCATGGCGGAACTGCTGGAGGCGGCTGGGAAACATGGGATCGCGTCGACCTATGTCCGTCGCTTGTTGGCCGCTCTTGGCAAGGCCGAAGGCAGGGCGCCCCTAACCCAGGCGCTGGCCGAGCCCCTGACCGAGAGTGAGCTTGGAGTGCTCCGGCTGCTGGGGACCGACCTCGGCGGCCCAGACATCGCCCGCGAGCTCACGGTGTCACTAAACACGATCCGCACTCACACCAAGGCCATCTACACCAAACTCGGCGTGAACAGCCGTCGAGCCGCGGTGCGCCGGGCCGAGGAGCTCCACCTCCTCTAGCGAACCGCAGCTGATGCCTCCTCCCATATGAATCACCACATGCTGTGATGCCGCCTCACCACATCGGCTCCTAGCTTTCGGTCAAAGAACGTCGACAGCAGCACGAAGAAAGGAGTGCGATGAGCGAAACACCGGCATCACCTCGCAATCGTCACGAGGCCGGACGTTGCGAGATCCGCCTCAAGGGCCACCTCGATGGGCGCTGGGTCGGCTGGTTTGACGGCCTGAGCCTCACGCTTGAGAGCGACGGCATCACCACTATCCACGGCCCGGTCGTCGACGAGGCCGCGCTGTATGGGGTGCTCCAGCGGGTACGCGATGTAGGCCTGCCGCTGGTCTCGGTGACATACGTCGGACGCGACCAGCTTGATGTGCCCACCGCCCAGCCTCGATGACAACTCAAGAATTTTGAAAGGAATCCGAAATGACCATCACTGCTCGTGCCATAGCAACCAATACCCAGCGCAAGATGAGTCCACATAGAAAGACCTCCCTCGTCGCAGGCGCGTTCTACCTGCTCACCTTTATCTCGATCCCGACCCTTGCTCTTTACGCTGGGGTGCACGATCCGAACTTCATCGTCGGCCCTGGCCCGGACACCGGCGTCCTCTTCGGCGCCATCTCCGAGCTCATCGTCGCCCTCGCCGGCATCGGCACCGCCGTCGCGCTGTACCCCGTCATAAAGAGACAGAGCGAAGGTCGCGCGCTGGGCTTCGTCACCTCCCGAGTCGTGGAAGGTAGTGGCCTCTTTGTCTGCGTCGCGTGCGTCCTGACGCTCGTGACCCTGCGCCAGGCCGGCATTGGACCAGATGCGTTGATCACCGGGCGTGCGCTGGTCGCCATGTATGACCGGATGTTCCTCGTCTCAGGGAGCCTCATGCCGGCCGTGAACGCGCTGTTGCTGGGCTCACTGCTCTTCCAGTCGCGCCTGGTGCCGCGAGTCCTACCCGTGATTGGACTCATTGGAGCGCCGCTGCTCCTCGCGGGCGACGTCGCCGTGCTGTTCGGTCTCATCGACAGGACTTCGTCTCCGGCGCTGCTCACCGCAATCCCGATCGCCCTCTGGGAGTTTTCTCTGGGCGTCTGGCTGGTCGTCAAAGGCTTCAGGCCTTCGCCGATCCTCTCCCGTGATATGCGACAGGCGGCGTAAACAGGCGCCTATCGCTGAAGCGGCAGACCGGAGTTCTTTTCTCCACTGCGTACTCACTCGGAGCCCGGCATCGGCCGGGCTCCGACCCGTTTGGTGTTCCTCCCCAGGTTGGTCTGCTCTCGACTCGGCACGGATGGCCGAAGGCGTCTCTCGATAGGTCGGCCGCCCTTTTGATTCAGCCCGCCAGCCGGAGCCATCCGCGCTCGTCCTGGAGGAGGCGAGCTGTTATCACTTCCGCATGCTTGACCCCCGTCTTCCGCTCCGAGACCGATCCTTGGTCGCACCCGAGACGGTCCTCCGATTAAGAGTGCATCTCCCGCCGACTCTCTAGACGGACGCGGTTCCTCGCTGTCCTGATGCGCCTTTGGCGGATTCGATCATGCCCAGGTGGCGATTGGCGTGGACGAGAATGCTCACGACCCAGGATCCGATCGTCGCATCCTTCATTTCATTCGTCTTTCCACTCTTCAGAGGCGCGTCGAACATTTCTTGGTCGAGGTCCGCGACGGATGTGTCTAGGGCACTGAAGCTCGCCCGGGCATAGCGCTCGATCTCGCTCTTCGGCGGCAGCGCAAGCTGCGCTGAGACACCCTCGTCCATGCCCATCCCAGTCTCCCAGGCGCCAAGTTTCGCCGAGTCCCAGCCCCAGCGGCTAGGTAGACCTTCGCGCTCCCATATCGAGCGCTCGTCCAGGCCACGTGTCCCGCCGATCTGTGCCTGCAGCCAGTCGGCCCAGCGAGCGATGTGCCACAAGTTGAAACCGACCGAATTAGAGCGGCCGCTGCGTTCGCGAAGAGCTTCGTCATCCAGGTCCTCGATCACGTGTAGGACTCGCTCGTGGGTCAGCGCCAAGTACCCCGCGACGGCCTGGGCAGTCGACCGATTCACAGCCGAACTCACGGCGAAGGGAACCTCCGGATCAAGCAGAGCTGATTCATCCTGGCACGTACGATCCCCAGCCGACCATCCCGTGGGTCCACGTTCGCCAGACTCTACCCCCGTTCATCCATCGTGGACCGCGCATGCAGGTTGTCGCCTGCGGCGAGGGTTCAGGAAATGTCCCCCGACCCCTTGCGACCGAGTCTCAGCTCTGAAATGGATCCAAACGCGAGGCTAGCGCCGTCCCGATGAGCCAGTCGAGGGCGCGCGTCCGGCCGCCCCGGCGAGGGCGTCTCATATTCGTTAGCGGTGATCCGAACGACGCCCGCTAAGGATGAGGTCGCCGGAGGCAAGCGCGTTGCGGTGCGGCTCGTGTGCGTCGATGCCCCACATCCTGACCCGCAGGAACCCAGCGGCCTGTTCGAGCAGCGCTGGCCCCTTGGCCGCGTCCTCCTTCACGAAGTTGAAAAGGTAGTGCGCCCCGCGAGCGTACCCTGGCCCTTGCGGAATCTAGCTTGCGCAGCCGAGGCAGGGCATCGCTGCGTGTGGTGGGCTGCCGAGCCGTGGCGGTCTGTCGCCGCCGCGGTCCGGTGGAATCGAACGACGACAAACTCAGCGAGAAGGGAACTGCGACCATGAAACTGACAACGGTCACGCACGTCTCCGTCGATGGAGTGATGCAGGGACTCGGCGGGGCGGACGAGGACCGTCGCGGCGGATTCGAGCGCGGCGGATGGGCCCCGCCGCTGTTCGTCGATGAGGCCTTTACCTTCCTCAGCGGGGTCTTCCAGCGCGCCGACGCGTTCCTGTTCGGCCGGCGGACCTACGAGATCTTCGCCGGCTCCTGGGGAGTGTGGCCAGATCCGGGTGACAGCGCGATCTGGACGGCATTGAACACGAAGCCCAAGTACGTGGCATCGACCACGCTCACCAAACCGCGGTGGGCGAACACGACCGTCCTCTCCGGTGACAGTGCGGCGGCCGTCGGCGAGCTGAAAGCCAAGCCGGCGGGTGAGCTGCAGGTGCACGGCAGCGGCAACCTGATCCGCTGGCTCATCGACAACCAGCTGGTCGACGAGATCACCCTGCTCACCTATCCCGTGATCATCGGCCAGGGCACGCGGCTGTTCCCTGACACCGGCCGGGACAGGGCGCTCGAACTGGTCGAATCGCGGGCCACATCCAGCGGGGTCACGATCCAGGTCTACCGGCCCACCGGGCGCCCGCAGTATGCAAACCCCACCCCGACCACCTGACATAGGTGCCGCAGTCAGTGAGAGTCGATCATGGATGGGTGCGGGCTGCAGCGCCCGCGGCGAACGTGGCGATGCGGCTAGTAGGCCTTGGCGACGTACGCCACCAGCCGCTCGACCGGGTAGTCCACATCGGGCACGCCGCCATCGTCGCGGACCAGACAGCGCACGCTCTGA
>WNGG01004547.1_pt1 | contig 15531 bp, 8 predicted proteins | sample 5400661 | NCBI WGS metagenome assembly WNGG01 (sample SAMN13153372, study PRJNA577476) | soil metagenome | isolation source: 100 cm soil or saprolite under Garry oak tree replicate 1 | place: USA:California | collected 2016-06-15
TTGACGCTCCCCACGGTCGTTGTGGAATTCGCTTTGGCCAAGTGGATGTTTCACTTGCAGCACTGGGGCAACCTGTGGTCGGTGTTCCTGCTCGTCTCGCTCGGCACCGTGACGTTTGCCTCTCTGGGACTCACCGTCGCCAGCGTGACAAACACCATGCAGGAAACCCAGATCATCAACAATCTGATCTGGTCGGCGTTTCTGTTTCTCACCGGGGCGACTGTCCCGCTGCCGCTTTTGCCCCGCTGGATCCAATATCTTGCTTGGTATCTCCCGCCGACCTACCTGGTCACCGGCCTGCAGCGCTCCCTGGTTCAGAACGCCACCATCTGGCAAGTTCGCGCCGAGTTGCTGGCGCTGGCCGGCGGAACTTTGTTCGCCTTCTGGGTCTCCCAGCAATTGTTTCGCTGGGAACCCGAGGAGAAAGTGTCCGGCAGGGCGAAAGCCTGGGCTGCGGCCACCGTTTTTCCGTTTCTTCTGCTCGGGGCCTGGGAGAGTAAGCACGGACAATTGCTCCGCGATGCGCGTTCCGCGTTTGACGCCCTGCGTCAGATTTCCGCCCAACCCGGGCCGCCCCGCTGAGGCCGCGCAAGTGTTGCAATCCAAATTGGCCCCGGCCTGCCCGAGTACTGGAAGGAATGCCTGATTGACGCATCCCTCTTCGTGCGCTACTCTGCCAGTCGAAGCACGCGAGTCCGGTTCTTCCAGCGGAGATTGCCGATGAGCGTCAAGAAGACCGAAAAGATCTGGCACAACGGGCAATGGATTGACTGGGACGACGCAAAAATCCACGTCCTCTCCCATGTCGTCAATTACGGCTCCGCCGTCTTCGAAGGCATGCGCTGCTACGACACCAAGCAAGGCCCGGCGCTCTTCCGCGTGCGCGAACACATGCAGCGCCTGGTTAACTCCGCGAAAATCTACCGCATGGAATTGCCCTACTCCGCCGACGAACTCTGCAACATCGCCGTCGAGCTGGTGCGCAAGAATAAAATGAGCGCTTGCTATTTGCGTCCCATCATTCTCCGCGGCTACGGCGACGTAAACGTCAACCCCTTTAACAATCCCATTGAAATGTACATGGCCTGCTGGGAATGGGGCGCCTACCTCGGCGCGGACTCCCAGGCCAAGGGTGTGGACGTCTGCGTCAGCACGTGGACGCGCATCGCTCCGAACACTTTGCCGGCGATGGCCAAATCGGCCGCCAACTACATGAACTCGCAATTGATCCGCATGGAAGCGGTTGTCAATGGCTTCGCAGAAGGCGTCGCCCTTGATGCCCGCGGTTTCGTCAGCGAAGGTTCGGGGATGAATCTCTTCCTGGTCCACGAGGGAACGGTGCTGACGCCCCCTCTCGCCGCCAGCGTCCTGCCGGGCATCACGCGCAACAGCATTCTGACGATTTGTGCTGACCTGAAGATTCCCGTTGCCGAGCGCGAAATCCCCCGCGAGATGCTGTACATCGCCGACGAAGTGTTCTTCGTCGGGACAGCCGTCGAAGTTACCCCCATCCGCTCTGTGGACCACATCCTCGTTGGCAAAGGCCAGCGCGGCGAAATCACCGCGCGCTTGCAAGAAGAATTCTTCGCCCTCGTCAGCGGCAAGAAGCCCGACCGCCATCACTGGCTGACCCCCATCGGCGTCCCCGTGGGCGCCTCCGCGCGCTGACCCGCTTCCCCGCCGGCGACTTGCCCGTCCCGTCTGCGCGGGCTTTTGACTCGCATAGCGCATTTCAGTAGAATCGCGCCCATCGCCGGAGCAAAGACGCTGGGGCTCCGGTCTGGTGCAGTTTCCGGAGGCGCTCGATGTACACCAAATCCCAGAAGCTCGTCGCGGAGTTCATCGGGACATTCGCTCTGATCTTCTTTGGCGCGGGCTCCATCTGTGCCGACCAGTTTCTGCACAGCACCGGGCAGGGCGGCCTTGGCCTGCTCGGCATCGCCCTCGCGCATGGCCTCGCCATCGGCTTGATGGTGACGGCCATCGGGCACATCTCCGGCGGCCATTTGAACCCCGCCGTGACCATCGGCTTTTGGGTTACCAAGCGCTTGAGCACCTTCGACGCCATCCTCTACTGGATCGCGCAGCTTGCCGGCGCCGTGGCAGCCGCCTATCTGCTCCGCACCATCGTCCCCCTAGAGACCTGGCGGAACGCGGCGCTCGGCACGCCGGAACTCGCCCATGACTTTACTCGCCCCTACGCCATGGTGCTCGAAGCGGTGATGACGTTTTTCCTCGTCTTCGTCGTCTTTGCCACAGCCGTTGATGAGCGCGGCGCTTTCAACAAGATCGCCGGCTTCGCCATCGGCCTTACCATCACCATGGGCATCCTCATGGGCGGGCCGCTCACCGGCGCGGCGATGAATCCCGCGCGCGCCTTCGGCCCCGCTCTCGCCGCAAATCACTGGGCTAATTGGGGTGTCTACTGGGTCGGACCTCTGGCCGGCGGATTTCTGGCGGGTCTGCTCTACGACTCCCTCTACCTGAAAAAACCCTAGCCCCTTCCTTCTGTCATTCTGAGGTGCACTCTGCGCGCCGATCGAAGATTCCGGCTTGGCCGGAAAGAATCAAGGCCCCAGTCGCGCCGCGGCGTCCCCTCCCCGTTACTTCCTCGCAACTTCCCCGCGAGCCTGGCTTGCGGCGCTCGAATCCCAATGCTAGTGTCGCAAGTTGGCACCACAAGGCGGGGGGCTTCCCGGACATGGCACTGAGCGTTGACGATCTGTTGCGGCGCGCCGTTGAGAACAAGGCATCCGACCTCCATTTGAAAGTCGGCAACCACCCCTATCTCCGCGTGGATGGCGTGCTGGCCCCCATGAGCGACGTCCCGCGCGTCACCCCCGAAGAAATGCTCTCCATGGCCTTCAGCATGATGACCAACCGGCAGAAGCAGAAATTCAAGGAAACCGCCGAGTTGGACATGGCTTACGGCGTCGCGGGCCTCGGGCGCTTCCGCGTCAACGTCTTTCAGCAGCGCGGCAACGTCGGCATGGTGCTCCGCGTCATCCCCACGAAAATCCGCACCTGGGAAGAGCTGGATTTGCCCCGTATCGTTGACAAAATTTGCGAAGAGCAGCGCGGCCTGGTGCTCGTCACCGGCACCACCGGTTCCGGCAAATCCACCACGCTCGCGGCCATGATTGACAAAATCAATTCCAGCCGCTCCGACCACATCATCACCATCGAAGACCCCATCGAGTTCCTCCACCGCGACAAGCGCAGCTTCATCAACCAGCGCGAAGTTGAAGTGGATACGGCGAACTTTTCCACGGCCCTGCGCGCTGGTCTTCGTCAGGATCCTGACGTCATCCTGGTCGGCGAAATGCGCGACCTCGAAACCATTTCCACGGCCCTGCTCGCCGCCGAAACCGGCCACCTCGTGCTCTCCACCTTGCACACTCTCGACGCCACGGAAACCATTCAGCGCATCATCGCCGTCTTCCCGCCTCCCGAGCAGAAGCAGATCCGCTTGCAGATGGCCGCCACTCTCAAGGCCGTCATCAGCCAGCGCCTGGTCCGCCGCTCCGACGACAAGGGCCGCGTCCCCGCTGTCGAAGTGATGATCACCACGGCCTATATCCGCGATTGCGTCATCAACCCTGACAAAACGCGCCTCATTCATGACGCCATTGCCGCCGGCACCAGCCAGTACGGCATGCAGACCTTTGACCAGTCGCTCTACGACCTCTTCACGCGCCAGCTCATCACCTACGAAGAAGCCTTGCTGCGCGCTTCCAATGCCGACGAATTCAAGCTGCGCATCCAGGGCATCCGCTCCGCCTCCGACGCCGCCCGCGAAGAGATGGAGCGCCAAATGGCCGACTTCGACCGCTTCTCCCGTAAGTAACCGAACACGTTGTCATTCCGAGTGAAGGAACGCGACGCCTTTTCTCCCGGGAACAACCCACCACTTGTCATTCCGAGCGGAGGGACGCGACGCCTTTTCTTTCGTCCCGCTTGGCGGGACGTCGCGTTCCGGAGTCGAGGAATCCCTCCGCCTCTTTGCGTCGCCTCCTTCCCTCCTTGCCACATCACTTCCCACCCTCTATGATTCCCTCTCATGCGCGCCCCGCGCAAGCTCGCGTCCGAATCCGACCTCTACAACGCCGCCTTGCGCGCGCTGATGCGCCGCGCCCATTCCGTGTACGAAATGCGCCGGACGCTGGAACGCCGCGCCGACGACAAGACGCTGGTTCGCCGCGTCCTCGATCGCCTCAAAGAAGGAGGCCTGCTGGACGATTCTCGTTACGCCCGCCAATTCGCGCGTTACCACGCCGAAACGCGCCGCCAGGGAAAGTTCCGCATCGCCCGTGACCTCCGCGGCCGCGGCGTTCCCGACCGCCACATCGAATCTGCCCTCGAGGAAGTTTTTCAGGAAAAAGACGAAGGTGAGATGGTCCGCAAGCGCATTGACCGCAAACTGAAATCCTTTCGCGGCCCCCATTCGGACAAGACAGTTGACGACCGCAGGCTGGCCTCCATCTATCGCAGCCTCCTCCGCGCCGGCTTCACGAGCGACGTCATCCGCCGCGAACTCCGCGCCGCCACCAAAGAAGACCTCGCCGAACTCCCCGCCCCCGAAGAAAACGTCTAACTCTTGTAGCGGCGGCTTTCCGCCGCCATCCCCTCGAATGAGCACTAGCAACCTAACATACCCCCAAATTAGCCCTTGACATTCGTTGCCGATTGCGGTACTATAACCATATTATAATCGCCAGGAGCCGCTAGGTAGTACGCGCCCCAAGAACGCCGTCGCAGTCAGGAAGAGTAAAAGGAAACTAAGATGCCCGCCAGTCGCTTCGGAACGCCCCGAAAATACCCGTGTGCGTCAACTTTACGCTCTAACTCTTTTAGTTTCACACACTTTCGCAAAAACGCGTCCGCAACCCCTTTAGTTTCACACAGTTTCAAAACAAAGGACTTAAAACCCTTTCGTTTCACACACTTGCAAAAAAGGGGGGGGGGAGGGTGCTTCCGTCCAACATCCAACCTCCGCTCCCCCAGTCACCAGTCACGAGTCACGAGTCACGAATCACGCCTCTCGGCGTCGTTGCGGCACCCCGACCGCTCTGCCATAATCGTTTGCTCTGCCAAAGGAATCCTCTGAGGGCATCGTGACCGGAAACGAAATCCGCGAAATGTTCCTCCGCTTCTTCGAAGAGAAAGGCCATCGAAGAGTGCGCAGTTCCTCGCTCGTTCCCGTGAACGATCCCACCCTGCTCTTCACCAACGCCGGGATGAACCAGTTCAAAGATGTCTTCCTCGGACTCGAGCAGCGCGACTACCGCCGCGCCGTTTCTTGCCAGAAATGCGTCCGCGCCGGCGGCAAGCACAACGACCTCGAAAACGTCGGCTTCACCAATCGTCATCACACGTTTTTCGAAATGCTCGGCAACTTTTCCTTCGGCGACTATTTCAAGAAAGAAGCGATCGCGTACGCCTGGGAACTGGTCACTTCTCCGGAATGGTTTGCCATCCCAAAGGAAAGGCTTTACGTAACCGTATTTAAGGCGCCGCATCCGCCAGATATCAATTTTTCGTGGGATGTTCCCGACGATGACGATTCCAAGAAGCATTGGTCAGATCAAGGAGTTCCGTCAAACCGAATTGGCGAGGCCGGTTTCCGGGACAATTTCTGGCAGATGGGCGATACCGGACCGTGCGGCCCGTGCAGCGAAATTTTTTATGACATGGGACCGGCTGCATCCGAGCAAGGCCACGCCGATTGCCAATTCCCCTGCGATTGCGGCCGCTACGTTGAAATCTGGAATCTTGTCTTCATGCAATATAACCGCGAACCAAGCGGTCTTTCTATGCTACCGAAACAGTCTGTGGATACCGGCATGGGCCTCGAACGCGTCGCCGCTGTCCTCCAAGGCAAAATCAGCAATTTTGATACAGATCTTTTTCAGCCACTGGTGGCAGAAGCGGCCCGCTTAGGATCCGTTGACCAAAAGGATGCCAAGTGTCGACCTTCCCTGAGAATCATTGCTGACCATGCTCGGGCGGCAACCTTTCTGATTTCTGACGGAGTGATCCCTTCAAATGAAGGCCGCGGTTACGTGGTGCGAAAAATCATTCGGAGAGCGCTCCGCCACGGGAAGTTGTTGAATATTCCGTTTCCTTTCTTTTCCCATATGGCCTTCACTGTGCGCGATTTGATCGCAGACGCGTATCCAGAACTTGAAGAATCCGCACCTCGTGTCAGCCAGATTTTGAATGCGGAAGAGCATCGCTTCACTCGCACGGTCAACATTGGCCTGAAAAAACTCGATGAGCTGTTGGATCGTTCCGTCGAGATCAAACGTGTACACACCGAGACTTCGCTGGCCCCATCTCCTAGGCGCGGCTGGCTGTCGGGCCGCGATGCATTCAAAGTCTACGACACATACGGACTCCCCCTAGATTTTATTGTGGATGCCGCTAGAGATCGCAGTGTGGAGCTGAACGTCCCTGAATTTGAACAGGCTATGACTGAGCAGCGGGAGAGGGCCAAAGCTTCTTGGAAAGGTGGATCGAAAGAATCCGCGAATCCGGTCTACGCGAAGCTTGCGGAGACGTACAAGACCGAGCCGGACTTTTATTTCGCCACGAACACCAAAGACTGCCGCATCGAAGCCATCATCACCAAGAAGGGCCAGGTCAACGAACTCAAGGAAGGCCAGGAAGGCGAGGTCATTCTCGACCGCACCGTCATCTACGCCGAATCCGGCGGACAGGTTTCCGACACCGGCTCCTTCTACGACAATTCTGAATCGCTTCAAGTCGCCGAAGTGCGCGGCGCCTATTATCCTGTCACCGGCCTCATCGCTCACAAAATCGTCGCCAAAGAAACGCTTCGCGTGGGCGACCGCGTCGCCGTCGTTGCCGACGCCCCGCGCCGCGAGCACGTCAAGCGCAATCACACCGGCACGCACCTGGTTCACGCCGCGCTCAGAAACATCCTCGGGACGCACGTCAAGCAGGCCGGCTCGCTCAATGCCCCCGACCGCCTGCGCTTCGATTTTTCCCATTTCGCCGCCGTGGATCCCGAAGAGTTGCGCGACATCGAGCAGCAGGTCAACGAGCACATCCTGCAGAACGTGGAGATGCAGACCGACGTGACCTCGCTCGACGATGCCCTCGCTTCCGGCGCCCTGGCCTTCTTTGGCGACAAGTATCCCGAGCAAAACGTCCGCGTCGTCACGATTCCCGACGCCGCTTCTCCGCGCAGGTTTTACAGCAAGGAGCTTTGCGGCGGCACGCACGTCAAGCGCACCGGCGACATCGGCGTCTTCAAAATTGTCTCCGAGCAATCCGTCGCCGCGGGGGTTCGCCGCATCGAAGCCATCACCGGCACGCAGGCTCTCGCCGACTACCAGCGCGCGCTCGGCATCCTTCGCCAGGTCGCCGCCGGACTTAACGTCGGCGAAGACGCCCTGCTTCCGGCCATCGAAAAACTCGCGCATTCCGCCAAGCAACTCGAAAAGCAGCTCGGCGAGCAGAAACGCAAGGGCGCTTTGTCCAAAGTGGATGAACTGATTCAGGAGGCCAAAACCGTCAAGGGGGTCAAGGTGGTCGTCGCCCAGGTGGAAGAGATGGACCGCGAAGCCCTTCGCCAGTTGGTGGACAGCCTCCGCCAGAAGCTCGGCTCCGGAGTGGTTGTCCTCGGGACCTCGCTAGACGGAAAGGCCCCGATTATCGTGGGCGTCACAAAAGACCTTACCGACCGTCTCCACGCCGGTAAAATCGCCCAGATTCTGGCTCAAAAATTGGGCGGAAAGGGGGGTGGAAGGCCCGATTTAGCGGAGGCTGGCGGAAAGGACACATCGGCCCTAAATAGTACTCTCGGGCTAGTGCCTTCCCTTATTGAGCAGATGCTATAATCCCCCTAGCGCCAGAAGCGTGTCCGAGAGAGGACACTCGTCCTCTCCCTGGCGGCGGCAAGTCTAAGTGGATCGTTCTGCTTTCCCCGAGGTGTTATGGTTGAACGGAAGACAATCGCGGCCACTATCTTATTGACAGCAATAGGGTTGTGTGCCGCTCCGGTTAGGGCCCAGGTAATCTCGGCGATGGATGCAAACGGAAGACGCGTTTTCATCAATGCCGATGAACCGGTGAAGGCCAAGAAGCCTTTGCCGCCTGCAAAGGCAAATGGGAACCTGCCGGGCCGCACAACCATCTTTGCGCCTGTTGCGTCCTTCCCTGTAGGTAAGGGAGCGGGCCAGCAGGCCAAGCCAGCCCTGGGCGACCTGAACCGGATTGTCCATGAAGCCTCGGCGCGTCACAGCGTAGACCCCGCTTTGGTCCGCGCCGTGATCGAGACCGAGTCCAGTTGGAATCCGGCGGCGGTTTCCCGCCGAGGCGCCGTAGGTCTGATGCAGCTCGTTCCGGGAACAGCAAAACGATTGGGCGTAGACGACGCGATGAATCCCGAGCACAATGTGGATGGCGGCGTGCGATACCTTCGCACGTTGCTCGATCGGTACAACGGCAACCTCGATTTGGCACTGGCAGCGTACAATGCTGGTGAGGGCGCCGTGGACCGCCATGGCGGTATTCCGCCGTATCGGGAAACGCGGAACTACGTCCAGAAAGTGACCGAGGCCTATTATCGGCCCGGCTCCGGCCGCCTTGCGCACTGGTGGAACGCGCACGCCATTCACAAGGAGACTGACGAGCATGGCCGAGTGGTCTTCACGAACGAATGAAGAGTGCAATTCGGCCGCGCGCCGCTGCTGATCGCTTCTTTCTTCGCCTTCTTCTGGCGAACGCTTTTCTTCTGTGTTTTTTCCCTTCGCTTCGCGCCCAGTCATCTTCCGCAAAAAAAGAGGCCGCGCAAGCGCAATATGATCGCGCCGAAAAACTCCGCGCCGCTCTTGAAAGCAAGCCCGCCGGCGAGCGCCCGCTCAGCGATTACAAGCAAGCGGTTTCCAGCTACCGCCGCGTCTATCTGATTACGCCGCACGCCGCGCAAGTGCCCGCGGCGCTTACAGCCATCGCTGAGCTGAACATCGAAATGGGCCAGCGCTTTGGCAGCAAGTATTTCCAGGCCGCCGTGGATGCTTATCAGTTTCTGCTTCACCAATACCCGGCCAGCAAGAACCGCGAAGATGCGCTGTTGGCGATCGCAAGCATCCAGAAAGACGATCTCGGCCAGCCGGACCTGGCCGCCAAGAGTTACGAAGAATTCTTGAAGCTTCATCCGAAATCGCCGCACCGCCGCGAAGCCCTGGAGGGTCTCGCGGAAATCGCGATTTCGCGTCCCGCGCCGGGGCCGGAACAACCAGCCGCGCAGCCCGCCGCCGCGGGGCGGCCCGGAAACAGCAAGAACGATGGCGAAGATTCCGTAAAGCCTGATGCAAGCATTCCTCTGATTAAGCGCATCACAGCATCGAGCACCAAGGACTTCACGCGCATCGTAATCGCGCTGGAGAATGCCGTCGAGTTCCAATCCGCGCGCATCAAGAACCCGGACCGCATATTCTTTGACCTGCATCAGGCGAAGCTCGCACCGGGGCTCGCGGGAAAGACCATCGAGGGGAGCGGTCTGCTGAAGACCATCCGCGTGGCGCAGAATCAGGCCGGAGTGGTCCGCGTAGTGCTCGATGTAAACGGAGCGGAGAGCTACTCTGCTTCCCTACTGAAGAATCCCTACCGGCTGGTAATCGACCTCGGAAGCGAGGCGGAGCTTGCCAAAAAGACGAACGCCGACCCGGCAGAGTCGCCGGTAACGGAAAAGCCTGTTTCCTCGGCAGCAAAGAGGAATGCGCGCCGGGATGAGCCATCGGCCGCCGGCTCGGAAGATACCGCGAAAACCGAATCTCCCAAGGACACCCCAACCAGGTCAGCTTCCAATGCAAAGAGCGAATCCGCGCGCTCCAGAAGCATGAAAGTTACCCACAGCGCCGCCGCGCGGCTCGCAGCCCCAGCCGCCCCTCAACCGACCCGAGACGGCCAGCAATCATTGACCCGCGCGCTGGGGTTGAAAGTGGGGCGCATCGTGATTGACCCCGGGCACGGCGGGCATGATACGGGAACCATCGGTCCTACCGGGCTGATGGAGAAGGACTTGTGTCTGGACGTCGCGCTGCGGCTCGGCAAAATCATCCGGCAGCGCCTCCCCGGCGCCGAGGTCATTTTCACGCGCGAAGACGATACCTATATTCCCCTGGAAGACCGCACCAGCATCGCCAATGAGGCCAAGGCGGATTTGTTTCTTTCCATCCATGCCAATTCGAGCCAAAATCATAAGGCGCGCGGCATTGAGACGTATTACCTGAACCTGAAGGGCGCGCCGGAGGACATGGAAGTCGCCGCGCGGGAGAATGCGCTCGCCCAGGGCGGAGTCCACGACCTCCAGGATCTGGTGACAAGGATTGCGCGGAATGAAAAGCTCGAGGAGTCGCGCGAGTTTGCCGGAGACGTCCAGGAATCCCTCGCCAAGCGGCTGCAGAAACTCAGCCGTTACCAGAAGAATCGCGGCGTGCGCAAGGCGCCCTTCGTGGTGTTGATTGGCGCGAATATGCCCTCGGTTTTGGCCGAGATCTCCTTCCTGAGCAATCCGGCCGACGAACAATTGCTGAAACGCCCCGACGCCCGCCAGCGCATCGCCGAAGGGCTTTACCAGGGTGTTGCCAGTTATCTGCAGGGAGTAAACAGCCTGACTTACAATTTGCCCAGCCGCGACCCGGGCGACAGGACCATTCCAGTTGAACATTCCGGGAACCAGCGGTAACCTTCCAGTGTCTAATCTGAGGACGGGATGCGAAGCCTGACGTGCACAATTGTGTTTCTCCTGAGTACCGCGGCGGTTCCGGCGCGCGCCCAGGGAACACTGCCGGCGCAATTCTCTCACTGGACTTCTTCGGGCCCATCGGTGCGAATTGGCGCTGCAGGCGTCAAGCGGCTTTCCGGCAGCGATGCTGCCGTGCTCCGCGAAGACGGGTTGCTCGATTTGGAACGCCGCAACTACGAGCACGAGGGCCGCTCGATCGGCGTCAATCTATACCGCATGCGCGATACCACCGGCGCCTACGCGGCACTCACAGCTCTGCGCACCGCGGATATGGCGGGATCGGACCTCGCAACGTTCTCTGCCATTGGCAAGACGCGCGCCCTGCTCGTCATTGGGCTGCATCTTCTCGAAGTGACGGGCCTCGAAAGCGTTTCTCTGGCGGAATTTCGAGATTTGGTGTCTTCGCTCCGGCCTTCTACGGAGCAGGCACCGTACCCTCCGATCAGCGGATTCCTCCCGGTCAACGGGCGAGTTCCGAATTCCGAAAAATACTTCTTGGGCCCTGTGGGACTCGAGACGGCGCTCGCGGGGAAGGCGCTGAACTTCCCGTCAACAGATGACTGGCTGGGATTTGGCGCGGGCGCCGAGGCGACGTTCGCCCAGTATCGCAACAATGGCCGCGAATTCTATCTTCTGCTCGCCGAGTACCCGACACCGCAAGCGGCTTCGAAACGGTTGAAGCAGATCGAACAACGATTGTCGTCCTCCGGCGGCACGCCGCAAATCATTGCGCGGCGGAAGGGCTCCTTGCTTTCGATGGTTCTCAATCCTGTATCTACAGACGTGGCGAACGCGCTCCTGGATCAAGTCCGCTACCATACCGAAGTCACCTGGAATGAGCCGACCCACTCATTGAAGGAACCAAGCTTCAATGTGATGATCGTCGAGGCATTTGTCGGGACCGGAGTGATTCTGATATTTGCTGTGATCGCCGGTGTGGGCTTTGGAGGCGTGCGCCTTCTTACCAAATACTTCCTTCCCGGCAAGGTTTTTGACCGCGGAGAGCGCGTGGAAATCCTTCAATTGGGCATTTCCAGCAAACCAATCGAGGCCAAGGATTTCTACTAACCGGGCCGATTTGCACAGTTTTCCCTTTTGCCGCATTGCGGGCGTTCCCGGCCCGCATCCCATATCTGTTTTAGATTGAATGACTTAGGCTAGTTTAGCCGTTTTGGATTCCTGCTTGACTTCGCCATTGGCCCTCTTCTAGACTTCGCCTCGAGGAAAGAGTTTCGGTGCCTACCGCGCAATGGCCCGAAACGATTCTCCCCTCAAGAAAGCCCGCCTAAACGGCGGGCTTTCTGCTGTACGCGCATCAACACAACCCTAAAGCGACGCTGCTTCACGGGATCATTCAGATTGCCCAGACAGAGGGAGAGCATCGTAAAGCGGCTGTGCAGGCCGCACCTGGCCGGGCTCGTCCGCCACGGTGACAGCCAGGATGCGGATTCTGTCATTGTCCGGCATTGTCAGCGTCCGGGCATTCGGCGGCACCTGAATCGAGTAGGCAAACAGGTAGGAATAGGCGTACGGCTCACTGGCGCCGCGCGAATCGTGGCGATGCGACGCAAACCAGGCCACATCGGCGCGTTTAATGAAGCCCGGCCTCTGGCCCAGCATCTCGGCATATTCATTGATCCGCGTGCGGGGCGGTGCTCCAGGGAGCGGTGCAGGGGCGCCAGGCCGCTGGGGAATCGGTTGTTCTTCTCGTTTCCATATGCGGTCATCCCATTGACCAACGAATCCGGTCCAACCCTGGATCAGCAACTCAACCGGCTGGCCGCCCACTGCGAACGTGGCCTTTTGATCGCCACCTGCCGCGGCTGCCAGCAAGTAAAGGCGATTAAACTTTCCCGCTGGAAGCGAGATTGTTTGGCCGTGCGCAGTGACGGCATCGGGCGTGCCGCTCCCCGCACGAGCTAAACCAAAGCGAATGCCGGCATATTGGATCCCGCTGGGCAACATTTCGGCAGGCAAAGCCTTGCCCTGGGGTTCTTCCGGCCTGTCAAAGGAGCAGTCGAAGCAGCCCTCGGCGGGTCTGCCCTCGCGAGTGGCCACAGATACATCATATAGCAGGACAACCTGCTGCGCTCGTACCGTCACGACCTTCGAAACCGCCGGAGCAAGACGCAGCGCGAAAGTGTGAAGCTGGAATGGCGTGAAAGACGTCACCAACTCTCCGGCTTTCACGGTAGCTGTACCAAGCAACTGCTCTTGTGCATTGACCTCGCGGGCTGCGAGGATCGGAGCAGCGAAGGCGAGGTGGACGTTCTGCGCCTGCCGGCCATCAACCTCGACTACACGAACGATTATGTCATCGCTTCGCTCGGCTTTCTTGAGGGCCAGAACGCGAATCCGGCTGTCATCAAGACGCAGCAGGGCGAAGCTCTTGCCCAGCGCTCCCGTGTGTTTCGGACTTTCGAACGCAATCAGAGGCTGATTCAGTCGGTAGGCCTGCCAATCTGTCTGTGCCCGACGCCAGTCGCCGCTGTGGCCAGCCAGACCGTAGATAAATTCGTGGTGGCCCCAATCTTGCGTGAGCTGATCACTGTAGGTTTTTCCGTTGCCTCCCCCCAGGCCCGGGGTATAGATGAGCGTCAGGCGCAGGGTGTGGTCGTCGGGCTTGTCTGATCCGTACTTGCAATCGGAAAGCACGGTCACACCGAAAGCGCCGCTGCTGTCCGTCAGATCGAACCACTGATGTGAAGCAACCTCAAACTTTTTCTCGTCGTTGTTGCCCCGCTGAATTGTGCCGACATCCCAGTTGTAGGTCGCTTGAGGATTCGCGGCGGTGAGCGGAAAAGTGGCTTTGAGCGCGGCCTCTTTCGTCTTCCAATCAATGGCGTTGGCAAATTCCACGCGATTACCGGCATCCCCGGCAGATAAACGGATGGTTTGGACAAACTTTGAGTCCTCAGCTTCCCGCGCAATTTCGACGGCCACGCGCACCGGGCCGTTCTCGACCACTCGCGCCTTTGCCGGTCCCGGAACGTAACCCCGCGGCGGCTTTTGCTGGTCCGCCCAATCCATGTTCCAGGCCGGCCAATCGCGCGGCTTTTCCGTCTGGAAAGCCAAACGCAGCGGAGCAGAAAGCAATTCTTTATTGATGGTTTTATCGAAGATGCTGCTGACGTCGCCGTTGTGGTCGAGCTGGATACGATAACGGCGATTTTCGAGAGACGATTCAGTCACACGGAGAGGACTTTCCCGTTCGTCCGACGGGGGCTGGGAACTCGGCTCGACATCATAGACCGTATAACCCACAGATGGAACATTCGCCAGGAACAACACCTTCGCAGTCCCGCTGCCAGCGCCAGCCAGTTGTGCCGGCACTTCTGTTCCGTCCGGCCCATAAACGCGAACAGACCTGGGCGCGCCTTCCGCGAAAGCCACGTCGGCTTCGACGACGTCTTCGCGCTGAATGTTCAGCGGGTTGTAGACCAGGATGGCGTTGCCCTTGGTCCGCGTGTCCAAGCCAGAGGCAATGGCGCCGGTCGCGCCGGTTAATACGCCGGCGAATTGGTTCATCGCCAGCACATCATCATTCCACGCGTAGTTGTAAGAATGAGCAGTGGCCGTGCCGGCCATGATGTCGTGAAACTGCCCGCCCAGGACCAGCGTCCACGCGTTGTTTAGCCGTTCCAGCGGATACGGCCGTCCGCCGAGCCACTGGGCAGCGACGGAAGCCCTTTCGGCGGCATCGGCCAGAAGTTCGTTCTTGCGGTTCCAGCGCTTCTGATATGCCTCAGAGCTGAGGGAGCCCGCAGAGTGGTTGGTCAATTCGAGCTCACCTCTGTAGCGGAGCAAGCGCGCCATCTGGCTGGGCTTTATGTCCAGGAACATCTGTTCGGCGGTTGAGGAGATGACGCGCACCGGGCCGTCGCCCACGCGCACTGGCGCACCCGGCGGAGCAGCACGCTGCTGTTGCCGCCGCCCAGAGCGCCGAGATGGCGGCAGCTCGATTTGACCCTTGCTAATGATCGCCTCCAGCAGTTTTACCGATGCTTCCGTTGGCGCGCCGCCTACATCGCCGGTGCCGTAGTAATGGTAATCAGTGAACAGCCCGCTTACTTCGCCGTTGCGCTGGACGCGTGCCGCCCAGTCTCCCTGGTATCTCTGGAATTCGCGCTGTTGTGGGTCTTGCGAGCCGGCTGATGCGTCTGCGGGAGGCGCCGGGAGCGGCTTGCTCAAGTCGGTGGTGATATCTGCGCTGTAATCACCGGGATTAAACCCTGCGAGCACGCTTTTGCTGTCCGGGCCTTCCCAGATGCCTACGTTGAATGGAGTGCCGCGCGGAGTCCGCTCCGGGGAATCCGGACCACCGGACGGGGCCGACGAACCCCACGTCAATTTCTGCGTGGAGAAACCCTTTATGCCGGAATGGGCCAGAATGCTGGGCAAGGATGCCGGGAACCCGAAGCAGTCCGGCAGCATGTATTCCGCGCTGGCTCTGCCGAACTCGCGGCGGAAAAACTCATTGCCATACAAGATCTGCCGGAAGATGGACTCCGCCGACGGCGAGTTGACGTCACTTTCCTCCATGGAGGAGCCCGCGGGAAACCAGCGGCCCAGGGCCACGTATTGTTTGAGCTTCTGAAAGTCGGCGGGATAGTACTCCATCATCATGCGGTAGCGGTTGGCACCGCTGAAATTAAAGATGTAGTGCGGATACTTCTCAAAAAGCGCGAAGTTGTTGCGCAGGGTCTTGGAGAGATACTCCTGAATCACCTGCGGGTACTCCCAGCGCCACTCTG
>WNGG01004551.1_pt1 | contig 15523 bp, 14 predicted proteins | sample 5400661 | NCBI WGS metagenome assembly WNGG01 (sample SAMN13153372, study PRJNA577476) | soil metagenome | isolation source: 100 cm soil or saprolite under Garry oak tree replicate 1 | place: USA:California | collected 2016-06-15
AGGGTTGGGCCGTCCTCGACGGCGAGCACGCGCTTCCCTCTGATCTCCTCTACGTCACCTTCGACGTGGAACGGCGACGCGGCCAGGACGATTCGCGCATCTGCGTTGCTCTCGTGGATGGAGCTCAGGACCGCGTCGATACCCTCCTGCGTCGCGCTGTCCATCTTGTTGACCACGCAGACGTCTGCCATGCGGAGGTTCGTCTCACCCGGGTGGTACCGGAGCTCGTGTCCGGGGCGGTGCGGATCGACGACGACGATGTGCAGGTCGGGCTTGATGAACGGCGTGTCGTTGTTGCCGCCGTCCCAAAGGATGACGTCCGCTTCCTGCTCCGCAGCGCGCAGGATGCGTTCGTAGTCGATGCCGGCGAAGACGAGGTTGCCCGCGGCGAGATGGGGCTCGTACTCCTCGCGCTCCTCGATTGTCGCGTCCGCCGCCTCGAGATCCTCGTAGCGCTCGAAGCGCTGCACGGCCTGCTTCGCGAGATCGCCGTACGGCATCGGATGGCGCAGCACGGCCACCCGCTTGCCGGCGTCGTGGAGGAGTTCGGCGACCCGCCGAGTCGTCTGGCTCTTGCCCGAGCCCGTGCGGACCGCGCAGATCGCGACCGCCGGCTTCGACGAGGCGAGCATCGTCTGCCTAGGGGCGATCAGCTCGAATGACGCACCGGCCGCGAGCGCGCGCGAGCCGATATGCATGACGTGTTCGTGCGTGACGTCGGAGTAGGCGAACACGACCTCGTCGATCTCGTGCTCACGTACGAGTTGCTCGAGCGCCGACTCCGGCAGGATCGGAATCCCGTCGGGATACAACGACCCCGCCAGCTCGGCGGGGTAGCGGCGGCCGTCGATGTTCGGGATCTGCGTCGCGGTGAACGCGACCACCTCGTGGACGGGACTGTCTCGGTAGACGAGGTTGAAGTTGTGGAAGTCGCGGCCCGCCGCGCCTGCGATCAGGACTCGAGTTCTGGCCATGCATAAAGCTTATGCATGGAGCCAGGATGGACTAGCGGAGAACCTCGCGGACCCTTTCGGCGACGGCTTCCATCTCCAGGGTCGAGCCGGTGACGTCCTTCAGCATCTCCTCGGCGCGCATCTTCTGGCCCTCGCCCCAGAGTTCGCGGAGCAGCGAGCCGGCCTCGCGGGTGGCGAACCACTTCGAGCCGAACTTCTCCTTCAGATACGCGCGCAGCTGCGCCTCGAACGCCCACGACCGTAGGTAGGACGACACGTAGAAGCCAGAGTCGATGTCCGCGAGGTAGTTCGCCGGCGTCACGTCGATCTTCAACGCGTCGGAGAGGAGCTCTGCGTAGCGACCGCGCATCGTCGTCACGTCCTCGGCGGCATGGAACTCGATCTCGTACAGGATCTTCGCGGCGTAGCGGCGCACGAAGTACAGAAGGCCGGTTGCGCCTTCGACGGCGTACTCGTTGGGACGCGGAAAGTCGAGACGGCGCGTCAGCCACTCGGGCTCGTCCGTCAGATGCTGCAGGAGCATCGCCCAGCCCTCCGTGACGGCGTTGTCGCCGAGCCGCTTCTCCTCCATCGAAAGGTCGCGCGACGTATGGGCGAAATGCTCGGTGTGTCCGCCTTCGTGGAAGAGTGCGCGCCAGTCGTCGGGGCCGCCGATCGGCTGGATGACGAGCACGACTCGGTCGGGCACCTCGATCGGCGCGCAAAAGGCGCGTGGGCTCTTGTTTGGCCGCTCCTCGAGGTCGAGCGTCACGTTCTCCTGCGAGCTCAGGTCGATCCCCAGATCCTCGAGGGTGCCCTCGAGCGCAGGGACCATCTTGTCGGCAGGGAACATCGGATCCCACTCGGGGGCGCGGAAGAGACGAGGCACGTCCCAACGCTCTGCCTCGGCGAGCGTGACGCCGACGCGCGTGCGGAAAAGCTTGTCGGCCCAGTCCTCGTAGAGCTTTTCCGTCGAGTCGAGGAACGTGCGGCACTGCACCGCGAGGTCGTCCAGCGCAGAGGACGGCAGCGCTTGCCGGTACAGCTCGAGGTAGTTGTCGAACTCGAGGTCGCGCGTTCCGCGTTGCACCGTCTGGGCAGCGTCCAGGTGGAGAGGGTTCATGTGCTCGTCGAGAAGATCGTTCGCGCGCTCGTCGAGCATGCGCCGCTTGTCTCGGTCCGATTCGTTCGCGAGGGCAGGGCGGACCATCCGGTACGGAATCTCCTCGCCGTCCACCGACACAGCGAGCTCCGATTCCAGCTCGGCGAGCTTTTCGGCGTGATCACGGGTGAGCTCGCCGAAATAGCCCTCGCAGGCGAACCGCCAAAGCTCCCGTACGCGTGCCCCCCCGTTCACGGCCAGGCCGATGGACTTGACCTGGTCGAGCTCGGTCAGGTTCTTGTGGCGCTCGTAGATCGGCGCCAGGTCAAAAGTTTCCTTTAAACCGGCGTAATGGAGGTAGAACTCCTCGTCGAGCTCGGCGATGAACCGGTCCGCCTGGTCACGGTAGGCGTCTAGCTCCCGGTCAGAGGGCGGGGCGGGAGGCATCGTCTCGTAGGATACGTAAGCCGTGCAAGAGATCAGTCTCAAGACCGACCGCCGTACCCAGCTCGTGGACATCACCCAGCAGGTGCAGGAGGCGCTCGGCTCGCTCAACGGCGCGGCCGCCGCACTCGTCTACGTCCCGCATACCACAGCGGGCGTCACGATCAACGAGGGCGCGGATCCCGCTGTCGCTCAGGACCTCGAAGCCGCGCTGGAGAAGGTCGTGGACGACGGCTGGGACTGGAAACACGTCGAGGATCCGGACGGGCCGAATGCGCCGTCGCACATCCGTGCGTCACTGATGAGCCCGCAGATCCTCATCCCGCTCGAAGGTGGCAAGCTCGCGCTCGGCAAGTGGCAGGGAATCTTCTTCTGTGAGTTCGACGGGCCGCGCGAGCGGAAGGTCTACGTCACTCCGCTGAGCTAGCGCCGCCCCAACCGGCCCAGGGAGTTGCGCGGCCGGGTGTGATCGTCCAGTAGTCGTGTTGCTCGATCACACGGCCGTCGTCGCCGAAGGTGAGCCACGAGGTGCCGGCGAGGGTGGCGAGTTCGCCGCTTTCCGTCAGCGACGCCCACCATTCGACGGCGGCTCGGTTGCAGGCGACGAGCGGTTCGCCCCACCAGAGCTCGAGGTCGTCTCCTTCCTCGGCGAACGCCGACCGCGCGTAGTCGAGCGGTGGCTGTGGTTCGCGGTCCGGATGCGATCGGTAGACGACGCCGTCGGCGTAGACCGGCGCAAGTTCGGTCTCGTCCTTTGCGCGCCACGCGCGGTCCCAGGCGTCCACCCATGCGCGGGTTGCGGTTTCCGGATTCACGGGACGATCGTACGCGTCGAGCCAGCCAGCGCATACCCTGGTCTTCGTGGCCGCCCCCGTTACGAAGGACCAGGAGCTGGAGCTCACCATCGACCGCCTCGCATTCGGCGGTAACGGCGTCGCGCGCCTGAACGGCTTCGTCGTCTTCGTGCGACGTGGGCTTCCGGGCGACACCGTGCGGGCGCGCGTTACGAAGGTGCAGCGGCGCCACGCCGAGGCGCTCGTCACGGAAGTTGTGCGTCCCAGCCCGCTGCGTGTCGAAGCGTCCTGCAAGCACTACCCCGCCTGCGGCGGCTGCCGTTTCCAGGATCTGGCGTACGAGGCACAGGTCGAGGCGAAGCACGCTCAAGTCGGAGACGCCCTCCGTCGCATCGGCGGATTTGCAGAGCCGCCGCTCGAGGAGATCCTGCCCGCGGAGGAGATCTTCCACTACCGCAACAAGCTCGAGTACTCGTTCACCCAACTCGAAGACGGGCCGACGCTCGGGCTCCACAAGGCCGGTCGCTGGGACGAAGTGCTTCAGATCGACTACTGCTGGCTGACGACCGACCTCGGCAACGCGATCCGCAACGCAGTGCGGGAGTGGGCACGCGGCGACAAGCTTGTCGCGTACGACCAGGCAGAGCACACGGGCTACCTGCGCCATCTCGTCGTGCGCGAGGGTCGCAACACGGGCCAGGTGCTCGTCCAGCTCGTGACGAGCCCCGGTGAGAAGTTCGACACAGGTGGCTTCGTCGACACGCTGCGGCAGTTCCCGGAGGTGCGTTCCATGCACTGGTCCGTAAACGAAGGGCAGGCGGAGGTGACGACGAACCTCCCCACCCAGTTGCTGTGGGGAGAGGAGGGGATCGAGGAGCAGCTGTGCGGCATGCGTTTCCGCATTCGCCCGAACGCGTTCCTGCAGACGAACACGCTCATGGCGGAGAAGCTCTACGAGACCGCGCGGGAGTTCGCCGCGCTCACCGGCAACGAGACGGTGTACGACCTCTACTGCGGGATCGGCACGATCGGGCTCTTGCTCGCGCGCGACGCGCTCACGGTGTGGGGCATCGACATCTCGGAGGAGTCGATCGCGTGCGCGATCGAGAACGCGGAGCTGAACGGGATCGGCAACGCGGCGTACTTCGCGGGCAATGTCGGCCAGGTGCTCGAGGAGCTGCACGAGCGCGCCGGGGATCCGGACGTGGTCGTCGTCGACCCGCCGCGCGCCGGGCTGGCCGGCAAGGCGCTCAAGCGCCTCGGCGAGATCGATGCGCCGCGCATCGTCTATGTGAGCTGCAATCCCACGACCCTGGCGGGCGACGTCAAGCGCCTGCGCGCCGAGTACGGCTACGAGCTCAAGCGTGTGAAACCGGTGGACATGTTTCCGCACACACCGCACGTCGAGGCCGTGGCCCTGTTGGAACGTCACACCTAAGGCACGGTGTCTGACACCAGGCCTCTGGAACTCGTTGGCATGAGCTTCCGGGTCTGAGCGGGGCATGCGCGGGGCTGTGGACTGCACGACACACTTCCGGCACGGTGTCTGACACCTGGTCTGAACTAAGGCTCGCTACGACCAGAAGAACGTGTTCCGATTTCCTCGGAGCGTTGTGCCCGCTCCCGCCTGAGCCGCGTCCAGATCAGGTCGCCGTTCGCGAGCAGGAAGCCGAGTGCGAGCAGCGGCAGCGCTGGGAGGCCGCCGAGCTCGCCCCAGACTGCGAATGCGAGCGTCGCGCCGAAGGACAGCGTCAGTAGCAGCCAGGTCAGCCTCGGACGCAGCTCCCAACGCACCGAGGCCGCGAGGAAGAGCGCGAAGAACAGGAGATCGGGCAAGCCGAGGTTGGCGGCCGACGTCTCGCCGGGAATCGCGAAGGCGAACGAGAAGTTCGTGAACACCTCGCGGTGCTGGTTGACGATCACCTTCGTCGGCCCGCGCCACACCGAGTAGGCGTCGACCCAGGGAATGATCAGGGCGACAAGCACGACCCAGTTCAACGTCTCGAAATACCGCAGGAACCAGAAGCCGACGGCGGTAACGCCGAAGAGCTTGCAGAAGTTCTCCGGCGTGTTCCAGCCCGCAATGTGACACAAGAATGCGAGTACGCCGAACGCGAGGCCTGCGAACAGCAGTCCCGGAAAAGTGCGCACGGGCAGCACGAGCCACACGAGCGCGAAGCAGGCTGGGATGACAACAAGCGCGATGAACGCGATGTCCCACCACGTCGACGCATTCCACAGCCTGTCGTGGAACGCGTAATAGAGGCCGAGCGCCGTCCCGACTGCTAGTAGGGCGGCAGCTCGGCCCACCATTGGCCGAGTGGCTTGAAAGCGTTCCAAAACTGAGTCTTCGCCGGAGCTTCGTCGAGCGACGCGTCGATGTCGGGGACAACCAATACCTGAACCGTCGCGGTGAATCGCTGGAGCTCGCCCGGCTTGAACTCCACCGTATCGGCCAGCGGGACGTCGATCGCGTTGAGGAACTCGACGACGTTCCCTCCCATTGCCACGATGAGCTTCGGCTGCACGATGTGCAGCTCGCGGGTGAGGAACGGCCGCGACTCGCCCTCGTCGCCGTCCGCGAACTTGACGCAGTTCGTCCCGTAGACGGACATCGGATCGACATGGAGCCGCTGCAGCGACTTCAGGATCGCCTGGCCGGCGCGGCCGTAGAAAGCGACCCCCTCCTGCACCTCTGCGGCCTGTGGCTTGAATTTGAGCAGCATCACGTCCGCAAGGGGATGGCCGGATCCCACGACCGGCACGCGCGTGCCGCCGCCGGCCTGGGCCACCTCGTGGGCCAGGTCGTTGATCTCGACGATCGCCTTCTGGAGGTACTTCTCGTAGATCTCGTCGTTCGTTGACACTGCTCAGACCAGGTTCGGGACTACCGAACCCGTTCCTTGGCCTGGGCCATCCACTTGAGGGATTGGAGGTACACGAGCGACCTGGGGCGGCGCAGGATCTGGGCCGAACGGAGGCTGAGCAGGAACTCCTCCGGGCCCTCGAAGGCCCGCATCCGGACTCCGCCGGTGCCCACTCCCTGGAGCACGTGCGCGTCCGAGCCGGCTCCCATCGTCAGGTTGTACTTGCGGGCGAAGCGCAGCGCTTCGTCGTTGTAGGCCTCGAAGAGGAGGCGAGCGTTGTAGACCTCGAAGATGTCGATGTCCACGACGTGACGCTGGAGAGTCGCGGGGTCGGGAATTGAGTGCATGCGGTCGAAGGGATGCGGGAGGTAGACGAGGCCACCCTGCTTCTTGATGGCCGCCACCGTGTCGGCGAACGACAGGCCCCGCGGAATCTCCTCACGGAGGAACAGCCCGATCACCTCTCCCTGTCCGTCCGTCTTCACCTCCTCGCCGGGAATGACGACGAGATCGTGGTCGCGCGCGAGCTCGCTCGTCTCGAGCGCGCCGCCGAACACGTTGTGGTCGGTGACGGCGATTGCGCCGAGCCCGATCGCCTCCGCGTGCATGATCAGGTCGGCCGGATCGACCGCGCAGTCGTGCGACCAGCTCGTGTGCATGTGCAGGTCGCACAGCACCCAGGGGCGGTCGGCAAGCGGGTCGTCTGACCGGTAAGGCGCCTGACGCCGTTCTGTCAGCGAGTGGTAGAGCTCGTCGAGCTCGCGCGCCACGTCCGCGAAGCTCTGGCCCTCCGCGTCGGCATGTGCACGTTCCGCCTTGCGCTCGCGGAACTCCGGGTCCTCGGCGAGACGGGCAACTTCGGCGCCGGCGAGCTCGGGCTGCTCGCGTGTTCCCGGCGGGGAGGCAATCGCGCACCCCGCCGCCGATGCTTCGAGCCGCACTCGCTCGAGCCCGGCGAGCGCCGGGACGAAGATTCTCGTCTCCCCGAGCAGCGGTGCCCGCGCACCACCGTCGCGCGCGGTTCGCACGTGTACGCGGTCACGCAACAGGCGTGGGATCGTCGGGCGGCCGGCGAGAGGCTTCGTCCGCAGCAAGACGAGCTCCCACTCGGGCAGCTCCTCGAGCGCGCGAAACACGCCCCGCAAGAGAGCGCGCTCGTTCGGCCGCCACTCGAGCACGATCAGGTTGCGCTTGTGCCGGCGCTGGAAGAGCTCAGGCTCGAGGCCCTCGCTGACGACGCGGTAGTGACCGGGGAAGCGGATTGCGGCTGCCTCGGCCGTCTCCTCGTTTGTGGCGACCAGCGCGTCGATCCGGCCGAGCAGGCGGTCGCGTTGTGCGCGTCCCGGCGGATAGCCGAGCCGTTCCGCGTTCAGGAAGGTCGCAACGGTCATGGCCTGCGCGTCGCGCAAGGCCAGATACGAAAGTGAAGGAAGCCCCGGCTCGAAGCCGTGAACGATGTCGAACCGGCCCAGCGCGAGCGCAAGCGACAGGTTCGCGCGCGCGCCGACCGGCACGCCGATCCGGCTGCGCCGCGAGATGGGTACGGCCGGGCCGAGCGCCACCACTTCCGCGTCGAGCCCGTCGAGCAGCGCCCGCCGCCCGGCGGCGAGGTCACGGGCCCGGTTCGACGACGCGAGCACCGTGACCGTGTGGCCGAGATCGCGCAGTTCCTTTGCAACGCCGGCAACGTGCTCGTTCACGTCGTGTGGCTGCGACCACGCAAACGGCGTAACGAGGCAGATTCGGAGGCCCATGACTCTCATCTAAGCGTAGCCGCGCGGTCCCTTCACCCTCCGCCCTGCCCCCGATTGCGACAGACTCACGGTGCAGGGACAACGACCAAGGGGAGACAACATGGGGAGATCCGAGAGAGTGTGGCGAAAGCTTGCTTTCGTCATCTTGGCGGGAACACTCGTCGCCGCGGTGAGCGCCTCGACTGCCTCATCCGCCGGGCCGGACCCGCTGCGGAAGATCAATCACATCGTGGTGATCTACGAAGAGAACCACAGCTTCGACAACCTCTACGGCGGTTGGGAGGGCGTGAACGGTCGCGCCAGTGCCGACGCTGCTCATACGACGCAGGTCGACCAGGCCGGTGCCCAGTACGGGTGCCTGAAACAGCTGGACGTGAACCTCACATTTCCGGGGACCTGTCAGGACAGCGCGCACGGGATTACGAACAGCGCCTTCACCAACACCTGGTTCACGATCGACACGTTCATTCCGCCAACGGCGACGACCTGTCCAAAGGGAAGCCAGGCTTTCAGTTTCCCGAACGGGATCAAGGACAATTCCCGCGACGCAGCTGGAAATCTGATCGGTCTACCGGGCGGCTGCACTCGCGACTTGGTGCACAAGTTCTACCAGGAGCAGTACCAGCTCAACGGAGGTGCGCAGAACCGATACATGGTCGGAAGCGACTCAGCCGGGACCGTGATGGGCGTCTACGACACGAAGGCTCTGCCGATCTATCGCTACCTGCATCAGGCGAACCATTCGCACTATGCGATCGCCGACAACTTCTTCCAGGCCGCGTTCGGCGGATCGTTCCTCAACCACCAGTGGCTAATCGCGGCGAGGACCCCTTGGGACGACAACGCGCCGGCGAACCTGCACTCACTCGTCGACTCGGAGGGCTTCCCTCGGAGCAACTATCCGCTCTATGTGCCGAAGTCGGGCGTGACGTACAGAGACAGCGACTTCACCGTCACTTGCCCGGCGCCGAAGGCCAGCCTCGCGTGCGGCAACTTCGCCGTCAATACGATGCAGCCGACGAACGAGCCGTTCGGGACGTTCGGGGAGAAGCTCATCGTCCAGAGCCATGCGACGATCGGCGACCGGCTGACCGATGCCAGCATCGACTGGGCCTGGTACGCGGGCGGCTGGTCGAACGCCGCTGGCAACGTCAACGCCCCAGGTTGGACGAACGGAAGTGGCCCAACCTGCAGCGACCCGAACCACGACACGAATGCGGCCTTCCACTATCCGAAGTGCCCGGACTTCGTGTTCCAGTTCCATCACCAGCCGTTTGCCTACTTCGCGAACTACGCACCGGGCATGCCCGGGCGGAACCACCTCCGCGACGAGGTGGAGTTCATGGACGCTGCGAAGTCGTCTGGGAGCGACTGCAATCTCAAGGCGGTCAGCTTCGTCAAGCCGCTCGGGCAGGAGAACGAGCATCCTGGCTACGCGAGCGAGCCGAACGGCAGCAACCACCTCGTCGATCTCCTGAAGATGATCGACGAGAGCGCTTGCGCGAGGGACACGATGGTGATCGTCACGTACGACGAGTTCGGCGGTCAGTGGGATCACGTGCCGCCGCCCGGTCAAGCCGGCGGTCCCTCGGCACCGCACGACGACATGGGCCCGGGCACGCGTATTCCGGCGCTGGTCATCGCGCCTGGACTGCCGGGGAACTTCGTCGTCGACCACACGCCGTACGACACGACGTCGATCCTCGCGACGATCGAGCACCGCTACGGGCTCAGGCCGCTGTGGCAGCGTGATGCGGCCGTCAACGACCTGTCGACCGTCTGGGACGGCAAGCAGGTCCCGGCGGGCTAACCGCTAGAGCGATTCACTGGAGGACGAGAGCCGCCCGAAAGGGGCGGCTCTCGATTACCTAGGAGACAGCCGCCGGCGTGTCTGCGGACTTGCGTGCGTTGTCGCGGATGAACTTCTCCGCGGCGTCGTAGGCCTCGTCGTCGGGCACCTGCTTCGGCGGCGACTTCATCAGGTACGAGCTCGGGCCCTCGAGCGCGCCGGCGACGCCGTTGTTCAGCGCCAGTTTCGCGAGCCGGACGGCGTCGATGACGATGCCGGCCGAGTTCGGCGAGTCCCAGACCTCGAGCTTGAGCTCAAGATTCAGCGGCACGTCGCCGAAGGCGGAGCCCTCCATCCGGATGTACGCCCACTTGCGGTCGCTGAGCCAGGGCACGTAGTCGGACGGGCCGACGTGGACGTTCTTCGCGCCGAGGTCGTAGTCGAGCATCGACGTGACGGCGTTCGTCTTCGAGATCTTCTTTGACTCGAGCCGCTCACGCTCCAGCATGTTGAGGAAGTCGGAGTTGCCGCCGACGTTCAGCTGCATTGTCTTGTCGAGCCGCACGCCGCGCTCGCGGAAGAGCGACGTGAGCACGCGGTGCGTGATCGTCGCGCCGACCTGCGACTTGATGTCGTCGCCGATAATCGGGAGTCCTTTCTCCTCGAAGCGCCGCTGCCAGTAGGCCTCGCGGGCGATGAAGACCGGCATGCAGTTCACCATCGCGCAGCCAGCCTCGAGCACCTGCTCCGCGTACCACTTGGTGGCGGCGTCGGAGCCGACGGGCAAATAGTTGACGACGACGTCGGTCTTCGTGTCGCGCAGGATCCCGACGACATCGTCGGTCTCGCCGGGCGCCTTGGTGACGACCTCGGAGATGTACTTGCCGAGCCCGTCGTGCGTCATGCCGCGGGCGACCTTGATGCCGGTCTTCGGCACCTCCGCAAATTTGATCGTGTCGTTCGGGTGGGCCCAGATCGCCTCGGAGAGGTCCTTGCCGACCTTGTCGGTCGTGACGTCGAACGCGGCGGTGAACTCGATGTCGCGGATGTGGTACCCGCCGAGGTTCACGTGCATGAGGCCGGGCACGAACTGGTCGTCCGGCGAATCCTTGTAGTACTCGACCCCTTGGAGGAGCGAGTTGGCGCAGTTCCCTACGCCGACGAGGGCGACGCGGACGCGATCGTCCAGGCGCACCTTTCCGTTTTGCTTCCCGTTGACCTGAGTCATCGTGAGAAACCTCCTATCGCAAGTTTGCTATATACTCGGAATATAGCAGGCTTGCGATAGGCGGCTAGGGAAGCCGGCGGGCTGATGGGCCCGTCATTCCCCGGCCCTGGACGAACCGGCGGTAGAGGTAGAGCAGTAGGACCGCTCCAAGGAACGCGAACACGAGGCCACCGGCCGTCCCGAGGAGGATCCTCGCGATGATTCCCCCGATCAGTGAACCGCCGAGACCGAGGCCGATGGTCGCGTACCAGGGCATCGGATCCGGGCCGGGGAGGGCGAGTCTCGCGAGGCCGCCGACGATGAAGCCCCACACGATCAGGCCGATGATGAAGAACAGCACGGCTTACTTCCTTTCGACTAGTTGCTTGCGGACGAAGAGAATCCGCTGCAGAACCGTCAGCCAGGCAGTCGCAGTCAGGAGATAGATCGCCCACTGCAGCAGGCCCCATGGCGCGAGAACAAGCCCCGCTGTGATCGCAACGACCCGCTCGGCCCGCGAGCCGAGGCCGACGTCGCCGCGCAGGCCCAGCGCCTCCGCCTTCGCGCGCGTGTAACTGACGAGGAACGATCCCGCGATCGCAGCGATGGTTGCGCCGAGCGCGACCTCGTTGCCATGCCGCGCGAAGATCAGCGCGATTGCGCCGAGCATCGCTCCCTCACCGACCCGGTCAGTCGTCGAGTCGAGGAATGAGCCGAACGGCGTGGTCTTGCCGCCGGCTCGTGCGAGCGCACCGTCGAGGATGTCGAGGATCGAGCCGACGACGAAGACGAACGCGCCGAGCCAGTAGAAGAGGAGCTTGTCGTGGTACTCGAAGTACACGACCACAGCCGCGGCGAGGCACAGCGAGACTCCGGCAGTCGTGAGCGCGTTCGGAGTGACACGCGTCCGTGCGAGGCCAACGATTGAGCGGGACGCAAGCGTGCGCGCCCCAGTCGTGTAGCCCTGCTTGACGCGCTGCAACACGGCGGTTTCCCTCATGTCCTCGCCCATCGCATTCCTGCTATGGGAGAAACTATAGCAGGCTTGCGATGACGCTCTTGAACCGAGCCCGGTAAACGATCGCAAGCGCGATCAGGGCGAGAACGATGCCGGCGAGGACGTCGAGCCAGAAGTGGTTGCCGGTCGCCATGACGGCGAACCAGACCCACACCGGCCAGAGCAGCCAGACCGCTTTCCAGACCGGCCGCCTGACGACGGAGGCAAGGATCACTCCGGCGATCAGCGCGTCGGCGGCGTGCAGGCTCGGCATCGCCGCGTACGGGTTCGACGCGAGCTCGACGAGGCCGCTGCCGTGATTCAGTCCGCCGAACTGGCTCAACGTGTCCGTGAAGCCCATCGACGTGAACAGCCGCGGTGGTGCGGTCGGTAGGAACACATAGCCGAACAGGCCGAGCACGTTCGCGAGCAAGATCGTGTTGCGGAAACGGATGAACGCCTCGTTGCGCCTGAAGTAGACCCAGAGCAGCGCGAGGCCGACCACGGTGAACTCCGAGTTCCAGTACGTCCATGAGACCAGCGTCTCGAGCACCCGCGAGGACTGTGTCCAGCCCTGCAGCGTCAGTTCGCCGAGGCCGGCGAGACGCTGCTCGACGTCGATCACGCGCCAGCCGTTTGCGAAGGCGCGCGTGGGATCGCGGTCGGCCACGCCGCGCGCTACCTGGTAGGCCGCGAGGAACCCGAACCAGATCAGCAGCTGGTAGCCGAAATCGGCGTAACCACGTGGGAACAGGCGCCTTCCGGCTGCGATGGCGGCAGTCATGACCTACGAATTCTAAACGTCGCTCAAGCTGGCAGAAATCCCCGTTTGGGGCGTTATCCCCCTATTTGCGACATCGACCCTGAGGCGCCGCTTGCGGTGCCTCAAAAAGTGGCGGCGGGCTTGGCCCGTCGCCACGTCTAAAAGACGAACGTCCGCCTCGGGGCCATCAACCGCCGATCTGTGACATGGATCGGCTCGCACGGACGAAACCGGGGTCGTTGATTCTGTGCTTGAGCTCTTTGTGACGTACGGCGAAACGCAGGCGTTCGACCAGTTCTTCGTCGCTCGCGCCCTCGCGGAGCTGCGTTTTGAGATCCCACTCTCGTCGTGAGAACAGGCACGTGCGCAGCTGCCCGTCGGCGGTGACGCGGATGCGGTCACAGCTGGAGCAGAAGGGCTCGGAGACCGGATTCACGAAGCCGAGCTCGCCGATCCCGTCCGCGAAACGGAAGCGCCGGGCCGTGGAAGAGGCTTTCGCGGGCAACTCGACCAGAGGGCCGTGTTCGGCCTCGATGATCGCGCGGATCTCCGCGCCTGTCAGCACGTCGTCCTCGCGCCAGGCCTCGTCGGCGTCCAGCGGCATGAACTCGATGAAGCGGACGATGTACGGCTTGCGCCGAGCCAGTTCTGCGAGCGCCGGAACTTCGGTCTCGGTGAAGCCCTTGACGGCGACGCAGTTGACCTTGATCGGCCGCAACTCCGGATAGCGCTCTGCTTCAGCCAGTCCGCGCAAAACCGAGTCGAGCGCATCGCGCCGGGTGATCTCCGCGAAGCGCACGTGGTTCAGTGAGTCGAGCGAGACGTTGAGCCGCTTCAGGCCTGCCTCGACCAGTGGCCCGGCGAGCCGGTCGAGCAGGACGCCGTTCGTCGTCAGGGACAGATCACGGACGCCGTCGATGGCCGACAGCATCCCGACGAGCACCGGCAGATCGCGGCGCACGAGCGGTTCGCCGCCGGTCAGGCGCACTTCGTCGACGCCGAGCCGCGCGAGCACACCGACGAGTCGCGAGATCTCCTCGAAGCTGAGGATCTCCTGCCGGCCGAGCCACTCCAGGCCTTCTGCCGGCATGCAGTAGGTGCAGCGGAAGTTGCACTTGTCGGTGACCGACACGCGCACGGACTTGATCTCCCGGCCCCACGAATCGCGCAGCGGTTCCATGGAGTGAGCTTAACCCAAGCATTTGGAGAGAATCGCGCGGTGCCGGCTCTCGTTGCGCTGATCTTCGTCACCGCGGTCTGGGGCGTGACGTTCGTCCAGGTCAAGGACGCCGTCGCGATCTACCCGCTCTTCGCCTTCCTGGCGGTTCGCTTCGCGATCGCCACCGGGACGCTCGCGCTGCCGGCGGCCAGACGTGTCCGTGCCCTTGGCCGCAGCGGCGTCGTGGGCGGCGCGTTCCTCGGCCTGCTGCTCGCTGCGGGGTATGCGCTGCAAACGGCAGGGCTCGAACGCACGACCGTCTCGAGCACGGGCTTCATCACGGGGATGTACGTCGTGCTCACCCCGCTGATCGCCCTGCTCCTCTATCGCGCGCGCAGCGGGCTCGCAGCGTGGGGAGGGGTCATACTCGCGACGGGCGGTCTGGCGATGCTGTCTGGGATTCACGCGGGCTCCGTCAGCGGGGATCTGCTCGTGCTCGCGGCGGCAGCGGTCTACTCGCTCCAGATCGTTCTGATGGAGCGGTACGCGCCGCGGTTCGACCCGCTGGCCTTCACATTCGTCGAGATGGCGTCGGCGTTTCTCGGGCTGCTGGTGGTCGCGCTCGCCCTCGGCGACCTGGGCGTGCCGCGTGGCTGGACGGTCTGGGGGGCGCTGGTCGTGACGGGCGTTTTCGCGAGTGCCCTGGGATACCTCGTCCAGACCTGGGCGCAGCGGCGTACGTCGGCGACACGCACCGCGCTCGCGTTCACGATGGAGCCGGTGTGGACCGCGTTCTTCGGTTACACCCTCGCGCGCGACCGGCTCGGCGCCCTCGGTTGGGGAGGCTGCGCCGTGATCATGGCGGGGATCGTGCTCGCCGAGCCCGCGGCCGCCGCCGTGCTGGCGGGAAAACTTGATACGCTACGGCTTAGATTTTCTCAGTAGACCCACAAGGAAAGGCGAAACCAGGTATGGCAAAGACAATCGGCATCGATCTCGGGACGACCAACAGTGCGATGGCCGTGCTCGAGGGCGGCGAGCCGGCCGTGATCCCGAACGCCGAGGGCGGCCGCACGACGCCGTCCGTCGTTGCGTTCACGAAGGACGGTCAGCGGCTCGTCGGGGCGCCCGCGCGGCGCCAGCAGGTCACCAATCCCGAGAACACGGTCTTCTCGATCAAGCGGTTCATGGGCCGCAAGTGGGACGAGGTCTCCGAGGAGATGACGATCGTCCCCTACGAGGTCGTCAAGGGCCCAAACGGGGACGCGCGTGTGAAGGCGGGCGGCAAGGAGTACTCGCCGCCGGAGATCAGCGCGATGATCCTCCAGAAGCTGAAGGCAGACGCCGAGGCGTACCTCGGCGAGCCGGTGAGCGACGCGGTCGTCACCGTCCCTGCCTACTTCAACAACGCGCAGCGCGAGGCGACGAAGGACGCGGGCAAGATTGCCGGCCTCAACGTCGTTCGCATCATCAACGAGCCCACGGCCGCCGCACTCGCGTACGGCCTCGACAAGGAAGGCTCCGACCAGACGATCCTCGTCTTCGACCTCGGCGGCGGCACGTTCGACGTGTCGATCCTCGACCTCGGCGAGGGGGTCTTCGAGGTCAAGGCCACCAACGGTGACAACCACCTCGGTGGCGACAACTTCGACAAGGCGGTCGTCGACTGGATGGTCGCCGAGTTCAAGAAGGAT
>WNGG01005778.1_pt1 | contig 15522 bp, 18 predicted proteins | sample 5400661 | NCBI WGS metagenome assembly WNGG01 (sample SAMN13153372, study PRJNA577476) | soil metagenome | isolation source: 100 cm soil or saprolite under Garry oak tree replicate 1 | place: USA:California | collected 2016-06-15
GCGGATCGTCGACCTGATATTGCGCGCCGCTCGCCCGTCGCGGCGACGGCGCGTTCTTGTCGTCTTCCGTCACCGACTTGAGGAACGCGAGTTCGTCCATCGGTGTCTTGCGCTTCTCGGATTTGGGCGGCGGCGAAGGAGTGAGCGTGAGCTCCGCTGCCACGCCCCGGGAGGGGGGGGTGGGTTTGGCTTTCACGAGCGCGTCGAGCTCCTCGAGCCGGGTGATGTCGCGCTCGGCATCCAGCAGCTCGTCGCGAACCGCACCGAGGTCCGCGAGCGCGTCCTTGTGGACCTGCGCCCACTGCGTTTCGTCGTATTCGCCGACCTCATGCCGCAGCTCCGTCTCCGCCAGGCGCTCGGCGGCCGCCTTTTCTTTTTTCTGGAGCTCGAGCAGCATTTCCTTCCGCTGGGCGATCAGCTGGCGTGCGGCATCGGCGTGGGCTCTCAGCTCTTCAGTGACCGCCTTGAGTCGCGCCTCGTAGTCGGCTTTCACACGCGTACGGACGTGCTCGGGTGCCGCGTCGGCCGTCGCCTTGATGCGCGCAAGCCACGCCTCGTACTGGCGGCGCTCTTCCAACAGCCGCTGAATCGCCGCGGCACTCTTGGACCTGGCATCCCGAAGGGCACGAGCGGCACCGGTCCCACCACGAAGATAAGCTCCGGCAACAAATTGCCCGGAATCTCTTCGCCCGCAACGGCAAATCCTGTAGCCACAGGCGGATGCGCGTGCACCACGGCATGCACGTCCGGGCGATGGCGCAGGATACGCAGGTGTAAGTCCAACTCGCTGGTAGGCTTGCGAGTGCCGCGCTTGCGCGGCTTCCCGGCGAGATCGACTTCGACCATGTCGGCCGGCTTGAGCAGCGATTTGATGAATCCGCTCGGCGTGACGAGGACGCGATCGGCGCCCAGACGCACCGACAGATTCCCGTCCCGCCCCGCAATCAGTCCCTGCGCTGCGAGCTGCCGGCAGCACAGCGCCATGCGCCGGGCTACCGCACTCGCGTTCACAGGTCGTGGGCGATCGTGCCGGCGACGATGGTGAGGACCGCGCGTCCCGTCAGTGCGCGACCGGTGAATGGGGTGTTGCGGCTCTTGGAGTGAAATGCGGCCGGGTCGACGGACCACTTCGCCGCGGTATCGAAGACAGCAACGTCCGCGACCGAGCCTGGCGCGAGGGTGCCACCGGGCAAGTGAAAGGCGCGCGCCGCATCCGTGCTCATGCGGCGAATCAGCTCGGGCAGCGTGAACAGGCCGCTCTCCACCAGCTCCGTATGCGCCACGCCGAACGCGGTTTCGAGGCCCACGACCCCGAACGGCGCATCGTCGAAGGCGGCCTCTTTTTCGTCGTACGCGTGGGGCGCGTGATCGGAGGCGATGCAGTCGATCACGCCCTCCTTGAGCGCGCCGCGGAGGGCGGCGACGTCGGCGGCCTCGCGGAGCGGCGGGTTCATCTTGGCATGCGTATCGTACTCCTCACACGCGTAATCCGTGAGCGTCAAGTGATGCGGCGTCACTTCGGCCGTCACGCGGATGCCGCGCTCCTTCGCCTCGCGAATGATTGCCACCGAGCCGCGGCAGGACATGTGGCACAGATGCACGTGCCCGCCGGTCAGCTCGGCCAGGACGACATCGCGCGCCACCATGATCTCTTCAGCGGCCGACGGAATCCCCTTGAGACCGAGGCGCGTGGAGACCAGGCCCTCGTGCATGACACCGCCGGCCGCCAACGTCGGGTCTTCGCAGTGATCGGCGACCGGGACATTGAACGTGCGGGCGTACTCGAGCGCCGTCCGCATGAGATGGCTCGAGACGACCGGCTTGCCGTCGTCGGAGACCGCGACGGCGCCGGCACTCACCATCTCCCCGAACTCCGCCAGTCGTTCGCCTTTCTGGCCGATCGAGACGGCGCCGATCGGATGCACGCGCGCGAGGCCGGCAAGACCGGGTGTTGGGCATCGCGCAGATTGCGGTGAACCCGCCCGCGGCAGCCGCACGCGCGCCGCTCGCGACCGTCTCTTCGTCTTCATTGCCCGGCTCCCGCAGATGGACGTGGAGGTCCACGAGACCCGGTGCGACGACCTTGCCTTTCACATTGCGGACGACGGCACCATCTGGCGCCGTGAGGCTTCGCCCGACCGCCGTGATCTTTCCGTCCTGAATGAGCACATCGGCGGGATCATCCAGGTCGCGGCTCGGATCGATGACGCGACCGCCCTGCAATAGGATGGGCCGGCTCACTCCGTCCCTCGCTTCGCGGCATCCGCGAGCTCCGCGCGGCCGCCGGCGAGCAGGTACAGCACCGCCATCCGCACCGCGACGCCGTTGGTGACTTGATCGAGGATGATGCTGTGCGGCCCGTCAGCCACGCGTGAGTCGATCTCGACGCCGCGATTCATCGGTCCGGGGTGCATGATCGTGATCGGTTTGGGCGAGCGCTCGAGCCGCTCCGCTGTCACACCGAAGACGCGATAGTACTCGCGCAGACTCGGGATGAATCCCGTCTCCATGCGCTCGAGCTGCAGGCGCAAGACGTTGAGCACGTCCGCTCCCCACTCGATTGCCGCTTCGACGCGCCCGAACACGCGCACGCCCAGCTCTTCGATCCCCCGCGGCATCAGCGTCCAGGGGCCGCAGACGGCGACTTCGGCGCCGAGCTTCGTGAGCCCCCAGAGGTTCGAGCGCGCGACCCGGGAGTGCAGCACATCGCCGACCAGGCAGACCTTGAGACCGGCGATCTTGCCGTGCTTGTCGCGGATCGTCAGGAGATCGAGCAGCGCCTGGGTCGGATGCTCGTGCTTGCCGTCGCCGGCGTTGATGACGTTCGACGCGATGCGATCGCCGAGGAACTCCGCCGCGCCCGAGGAGGGATGGCGGATCACGACCATATCGATGCGCATCGCCTCGAGGTTCCGCGCCGTATCGACCAGGGTCTCGCCCTTCGAGACGGAGGAGCCAGTCGCCGCCACGTTGACGGTATCGGCCGACAGCCGCTTCTCGGCGAATTCGAAGGAGACGCGCGTGCGGGTAGAGGCTTCGAAGAACAGGTTGACGATCGTCTTGCCGCGGAGCGCCGGAACTTTCTTGATGGGGCGCTCGGACACTTCCTTGAATGGCTCGGCAGTGTCGAGAATGAGCCGGATCTGCTCCGGCGTCATGTGCTCGAGCCCCGTGAGATCCTTGCCGAGAATCGAACTGGTCATTGGATCAAGTCCACCTCGTCCCGGCCGTCCAGCTCTTCGACCTGCACGTCGACGCGATCCCCGCTTCTCGTCTTGACCGACTTCCCGATGATATCGGCCTGAATCGGAAGTTCTCGACCGCCGCGGTCCACCAGCACGCACAGCGAGATGCGTTTCGGGCGTCCGAAATCGGCCAGCTCGTCGAGCGCCGCGCGCGCGGTGCGGCCCGTGAACAGCACGTCGTCCACGATGACCACGTGTTTGTCGGTGAGGTCGCCCGGAATGTGCGTCTCACCGATTACGGGTTTGGGACCGACCGTTTCGAGATCGTCGCGGTACAGCGTGATGTCGAGCGCGCCGCGCTGCACCTCTGCGCCTTCTTCCTTCTCGATGAGTTTGGCGAGGCGTTCGGCGAGCTCGACACCGCGACGCTGGATGCCGATGAGCACCAGGTCGTCCGTGCCGTGCGCCTGCTCGGTGATTTCCACGGCCATACGCTGCAACGCCCGCGACATCGCGCGGGCGTCGAGGATTTGGGTGCGGATCTCGGTGCTCAAGGTAGCTAAGAATATACCGGGGTTAAAGGCGGTTTGCCGCTCAGGACCGACTGGACGTTTTCAATCGCGATCGCAGCCATCTTGCGCCGCGTCGCCTCGGTCGCGCTGCCGATGTGGGGCAACAGCACTGTCCGTGGCGCCGCCCGCAGTCGCCGATGGATGTGGGGTTCATCGGCATACACGTCGAGACCCGCCGCGCCGAGATGGCCCAGCTCGAGCGACTTGGCGAGCGCCTCCTCGCGAATCACATCGCCGCGCGAGGTGTTGATCAGAATGGCACCGCGTTTCATCCGTGCGAGCGTCTCGCCGTTGATCATCCCCTTCGTTTCGGGCGTCGACGGCACGTGGATGCTCAGGATGTCGCTGTCGGCGAGCAGCTGGTTGGTATCCACGCGCCGCGCTCCCGTCTCGCGCTCGAACTCCGGCTTCGGCGTGCGGGCCGTGTAGAGGATCCGCAAGCCGAATGGCGGGGCCCGCCGGCCGACCGCCTGCCCGATCCGCCCGGCGCCGAGCAACCCGAGGGTCCGCCCGCGCAACTCGAGGCCAAGCAGTTGTTCGGGGTGCCAGCCGGTCCACTGGCCGCTCCGCACGAGATCGACGCCTTCGACGAGCCGACGGGCCAGGGCGAGGATCAGCGCCCACGTCAGGTCGGCGGTCGCTTCCGTGAGCACGCCGGGAGTGTTGGTGACGAGAATCCCACGCATCTCGGCGGCCACGAGATCGACATTGTTGTAACCGACGGCGCAGTTCGCGACGATCCGAAGTCTGGGCATGTTTTTGAATTCGGTACCGCCGACCCAACGCGACAACAACGGGACGATTGCCACCCAGTCGCCTTTTGGCGTAGGCTGATCAGCCGCGAGCCAGGTGATGTCGAGATCTACGAGCTGCGTCGGCTCGAGGAGATTCTTGAGCTCCGCAGCGACCAGTACGGGATGCGCCAAGTCTTATGGGATCGGCGTCTGTTGCATCAACACGGCCTGCCAGCGTCCGTCCCGGCGAACGAAGACTCGCGTGTATCGAATCTTCCCGCTGAACGGAAAGCCGTGAAACGTGCCCGTATTGTTCGCGATGCCCGTCAGCACCGCGACATCACCGTAGAGCCTTACGGTGAGACTGTCGTAGTTGATCGCCGTGAGATGCAGGTCACCGCTTGCGATGTCACGAATATTGTCGGCACGCGTGCGGATCGCGCCCAGGCGAGAGATCTCGACGAAGTCGGGAGCCAGCATGCGCGAGAGGGCCACCGTGTCAGCTGCGAGCAGTGCCTGCCGCCGGCTCATTTCTACGGCGCGCACCGAGTCCTCGACCTGGGCGAGCCCTCGCGTGCTGCAAGCAATCAAGAGCAGTGCAACGAGACGACCGGTCATGACGTGCCTCCCTTCACTCTCAAGTCTCGCGGCCCGATGTACTCCGACTGCGGACGGATGAGATGGTCTTCCGCATGCTGCTCGATCACATGCGCGCACCACCCTGCCACGCGTCCACAGGCGAATGTCGCCACGAACGAGCGTGGCTCGAGACCCAGCGCCTGCAGCACCAGCGCTGTGTAGAACTCGACATTCGTCCGGAGGTTGCGCCCCGGCTTCGCCTCCTCGAGCACTCTGAGAATCGTCTGCTCGGCGGCACGCGCCAGATCGAACAGCTTGCGGTTCTCGAGCGCCGCCGCACCCAGCTCGTTGGCGACCTTGCTCAACACATCCGCGCGTGGGTCACGCACCTTGTACACGCGATGCCCGAATCCCATGATGCGCCGGCCCGCCGCCAGCTCAGCGCGAACCCACTGCTCGGCACGATCGGCCGACTCGATGTCCTTGAGCATGTCGAGCACCGGTCCGGGGGCACCCCCGTGGAGCGGGCCCTTCAAGGCCCCGATGGCGCCGGTGACCGCGCTCACCATGTCGGAGCGCGTGCTGGCGATCACGCGCGCGGCAAACGTCGATGCGTTCATCCCGTGATCGATGACCGTCACCCAGTAGGTGTCGATCGCGCGCGCCGCGATCGGGTCGGGCTCTTTGCCGTGCACCATATAGAGGAAGTTCGCGGACAGCGGCAGATCGGCGCGCGGCGCGATCGGCTGCTTGCCAGCGCTCAGCCGTGTGTGAGCCGCGACGACCGTCGGAAAACGCGCCGTGAGCAGCTTGGCCGCTGCCATGTCGGCGGAGGGGGAAATGTCGTCGGGATGCGCGAGGTCGAGCGACATCGTCGCGCAGGCCATGCGCAACGCGTCGATGGGCGGCGTCTGCGCCGCTGCCCGCACCACCCGCATCGTCTCGTCCGGTAGCGCGCGCAGCTCGGCGATCTCGCGCCGCAGCGTCGCCAGCTCGTCCCGAGTCGGCAGCGCGCCGCACCACAGAAGGTGCGCTGCTTCCTCGAACGCGACACGGCCCGCCAGCTCCTTGAGCTGGTAGCCTCCGATGATCAGCTCACCCGCCTGACCATCGACGTGACTGAGACGCGTCTGAGCGGCGACGACGCCGTCGAGACCGCCTTTCTTCACCGTTGTGCTGATGAGACCGCCTTCACGAGTTGATAGATGTACTCGGCGCCGTCGTAGAAATCCTGCACTCCAACGCGCTCGTCGCGGCCGTGGGCGCGAATATCGGTGACGTCGATGAAGACCCCCGAGACGCCGTAGACGGGAATGCCGGCGTTGCGCAGATACAGCCCATCGGTGGCGCCCGTTTCCATCACCGGAACGACCGGGATATTCCAGAGGCGTTTGGTCACGTGCTCGATTGGGTCCATGATCGCCGGGGTGAGCGACGACGGTGGACTCGGAGTTGCCGCGGTCACCACGCTGACCTTCACGGCTGTGTCGGCGACAACCCTGCTCAGCATCCCCTGGACCTCGTCCGACGGGGTCCCGGGCAGCATCCGGCAATTCACCGTCGCGGTCGCGGTCTGCGGCAGCGCGTTTTCGGCGTGACCGCCGGAGAGCTCGGTCGCGACGCACGTCGTGCGCAGTTGCGCGTTATACAGCGGGCTGACGTCCGACAACCGGCGGATCGCCGCTGCATCGGGTGTCGGCCCCGCCACCCCGGCCATGTCGGTGGCGAGCTGTCCCTGCTGCAGCGCGGCCATCCGCTGGAAAAAGGTGCGCGTGATCTCGTTGAGCTGCGCCGGAAATTCGTACGCGCTCAACCGGCCAAGAGCGGACGCCAGGCGGTAGATCGCATTGTCTTTCGTCGGCAACGAGCTATGCCCGCCGGGATTGTGCACCTCGAGCTTGAACGTCACGTACACCTTCTCGCTCGCCTGCACCGGTCGCATCAAGCGCTTCCCGTTCATGATCACTGGATCACCGGCGTCCATGTTGAGCACATACGCCGCATCGATCAGCTCGCGGTGATGCGCCAGCAACCACTCGACACCGTTGTAGTCGCTCCCGCCTTCTTCGCCCGTTGTCAGGGCGAGGATCAAGTCGCGGTTTGGCCGATACCCCTCCTGCTTGAGTCGCACGAACGTCGCGACCAGGATGGCCCCGCCATCCTTGATATCCTGCGTGCCCCGGCCGTAGAAGTAGCCATCACGCTCGACGAATGTGAACGGGTCCAGCGACCAGTCCTCGCGCTTCGCCTCGACGACGTCGAGATGCGCGAGCAACAGAATCGCCTTCTCCCGACCCGTACCGCGAAATCGTGCGACGAGATTGTAGTTCTTCGAGCCTTCGAGACCCATGACCTGCACATCGGCCGCGGGAAACCCGGCCTCGGTCAGGCGCTTGGCCATCGCATTGGCGGCGATCGTCGTACTCCCGCTCGACGCCGTGGTGTTGATGTTGATGAGCTGCTCAAAAATGTCGTGCGCGCGCTGATCGTTTGGGGAAAGCGCCCGCGGGGTCTGCGCGCAGAGCTGCAGCGGCTGTGTCATGAGCAACGCGAACAAACTAACGCGCTTCATGTGGATCTCCCGGGCGCACGGTTCGTGTAAGCGATCTTCAACGCCTCACGCACCGCTGCTTTCTTGGCCGTCTTGAGCAGGACGTGTGTGCTGCCTTTTCGTCCCCACCCTCCCGGCACCGGTTGGAACGTGTTCGGCTCGGCGCGCACGAACAACTCCTGTTGCTCCGGAGTCAACTGTACCAAGCGCAGCGCCATGCGCCGGAATTCGGTGCGTGTCATCGTCTGCGCAACTCCACTTCCGACATGATGAACCCGAACGCCGGCCATCCGCCGGAGGCGATCGATCGCTCGAACCACTTGCGCGCTTGCGCCGTATCGCCGCGCACCAGATACCAATTGCCGATCCCATAGCTCAGCGTTGCAACCTGGATGTCGCTGGTATCGGCGGGCGCAAACACCGAATCGGGCGAGACCTCGCCACGGTAGAGCCGAAGCCGCTGCGTGTATGCGTTGCCCGCGGGCGGTACGTCCGGATGACGATCCAGCAAGCCTCTCGCCTCCGCCGTGCGACCGGCACGCGACAGCGACATCCAGAGCCAATCGGTGGAGCCGGACCGCTCGCCGGAATCAGGCGCCATTGGTAGGGCGCGCGTGAAGGCGTCGACCGCGCCGGCGAAATCGCGCCGCACGAAGCGCACGATGCCGAGGTGATACCAGATGCCGTAGATGGTGCTGTCGAGCCGCGCGCCGCGCGTCAGGTCGTCCATCGCACGATCGAACTGGCGGGTCGAGAGATAGCGATGCCCCCGCCAGCGATACAGCAACGCATTGTTCGGCGCGATCTTGAGGCCGCGCGAGAAGGTCTCGATCGCTTCGCGATATTGGCGCACGCCGGATTGCGCGACGCCCAACGCGATGATCCGATCGATATTGCGCGGATCGGCGGCCAGCGCGCTCTCGGCGCGCGCAATGGCACCGGTATCGCGCTGCGCACGGTATTCGACGCCCCCGGGAGAGCGATACTCGACCGATTGCAGCAGGCAGAGCGGCGTAAGCAGGCTGAAGAGCGCGTTCATGATTTCCCCGAATTGTAGCGTACGCGGCAAACCTGCGAGGCATTGAACTCCGCTTCCGAGCTGACTCTCAGCATGTAGACGCCGGAATCGGCGAAGACGCGTTCCGGACGCGAGCCCGGCGCGGCAAGTCCCGTCACCGTATCCGTCGCGAGCGTCAGCCGAGCAGTATAGTCGAACCCGGAACCGCGGGGCTGCGTCCCCAATTGCACGAACGGGACGACGACAAGCGAGCGGCCGGTCGGCGTGAACACGCTCAGCTCCGCGCCATGGGGGACGCTCATGCGCATCGTCAGGGCTGCTCCCGGCTCGAGCTGCGACGGGTCACAGACCAGGCCGGGCCGCGGATTCGGGAACGGCCATTGTCCGGGCGCCAGCAGGTCGAACATCAGAAAACCACCGGCCAGCACGGCAGGCATCACGAACCCGAATGCCCACATCGAACCGTACACGCGCAGGACCGTATCGAGCGTGCTTTCCTCATCGTCGCGCGCGGCGGCCGCGCGCCGGTTGTCGAGAAATCGCGTCGCTTCCCAGTACAGCACGTACAGCAGGAGTGGTATGACGAGAACGCCGACGTCGTCGCGAATGTCCGGATTGACGTACGCCAGCAGAAACGCCGCACAGGAGAGATCGGAAACCACCTGCCCGCCGGCGTACCATGGACCGACCTGACGCCGGAGGAGCAGCGCGATCATCGCTCCCGCGAGCAGCGTGCGCGCGCCGACGTACACCAGCGTGCTGTTCCAGATTCCCATGGGGACGGACAGGGAGGGATTCGAACCCTCGATGCCCTTGCGGGCATACCGGTTTTCGAGACCGGCGGTTTCAACCACTCACCCACCTGTCCAAGCGGATAGGGTGGGATTCGAACCCACGAAACGGTTACCCGTTTACACGCTCTCCAGGCGTGTGCCTTCAGCCGCTCGGCCACCTATCCAGGCACACCAAAGTAATCGGTCCAAACGCCTCATTGAAGCCGGAGCTTGCCACGGTCCACCTTGCCCAAGTGGGTTCGGGGGAGAGCATCGAGGAATCTGACCGTGCGCGGCGCCTTGTACGGCTCCAGTCGCTCGCGGGCGAATGCCTGAAGCTCCTCGGCAAGGCCTGGCCGTTCTTCCGTCGCAACGACAAACGCATGCGGCTTCGTCAACCCACTCGCATCTTCCACACCCACGACGGCGACTTCTTTGACGAGCGGGTGCTGGAGCAAACAACCTTCCACCTCCTGTGGCGCGAGCCATTTGCCCCCGACCTTCAACAAGTCGTCGGCGCGACCGCAGTAGGTGAAGTAGCCCTCGGCATCGCGGCGGATGAGATCGCCCGAGACGTACCACTCGCCGCGGAATGCAGCCTGCGTCTTCTCCATCTGCTGCCAGTAGCCGATCGCCCGCGATCCGCCGCGCACCCACAGCATGCCGACTTCACCATCCGGCAAGTCGTGCCCCAGGTCGTCGCGCACTCTGACGTCGAAGCCCGGTACGACGGTCCCGATCGTGCCAGGCTTGACCGCGCCGGGCTGGTTCGAAATGAAGATGTGCCACATCTCCGCCGTGCCGAGTCCGTCGAGTAGCTCCACCCCGAACGTCTTCTTCCAGCGCTCATACAGCTCGACGGGCAGCGCTTCGCCGGCGGAGGTCGCGAGCCGGAGCGACGACAGATCCTGCTGCTTCGCGTCGGGATGAGCGACCATCTGGTTCACCATCGTCGGCACGTTCACGAGGAGCGTCGGGCGGAATCTGCGGATCTTGGCGAACAGCGTTTCCGCGGTGCTCTTCTCGGGAAACAGGGCGACCGCCGCACCGACCGAAAACGGAAAGAACAGGTTCGAGCCGGTCGCGTACCCAAAGAACAGCTTCGGTACCGCAAGCGTGATGTCACGCTCCGTAAGACCGAGCACGCCTTGACCGTAACACAGGGTCGTATTGGCGAAAGAGCGGTGACTTTGTACCACCGCCTTCGGCTTGCCGGTCGTGCCGCCGGAGAACAACCAGATCGCGGCGTCGTCGCGGTGACTCGGGAACGTGTCCTGGTCGGGTGACGCGCCGTCGATGGCACGCGCCGTTCCCGGCTCCCCCACCACAATGGTCTGCTTGAGATAGCTTCCGGCCGCACTGCGCGCCGCCTGAAATACCGGTGCGGTGTGGCGGTGCACGAGTGCGACCGTGGCTCTCGTGTATGTGTAGAAGTACTCGATCGCATCTACGGCCAGCTGTGGGTTGACCATCACCACCACCGCGCCAACTTTGAGTGTGCCGAACAGCGCCGCGACGAACTCCGGCCCATCGGGGAGCGCGATGATCACACGCTGTTCCGGCTCCACGCCGGCGCTCTGGAGCAGATGACCGAATCGGTTCGCGAGCGTCTGCACCTCACGGTAGGTGAGTGTGCCCTGGTCTGTCAGCAGCGCCGGCCGGTCTCCCCTCCCCTCCCGGACGCGCGCGTCCAACAGCCAATCGGCGATGTTCAGACGCTCAGGGATCTCGCGTAGCATGCGAAAGGATGATGATGCCGGTTCATGAGCTGGCGCAACTCACCTGGGAGGAAGTCCGGGACTTGGGCCGCGCGCGCACCCTAGCGATACTGCCCATCGGAGCCATCGAAGCGCACGGGCCGCATCTCCCGCTCGAGACCGACGTCCTGATCGCCAGTGCCATGGCCCGAGCGGGAGCCATGCGGCTCGCGGCACGGGGGAATGACAGCGTGATTCTGCCCGCGCTCGCCTATACCGCGGCCAGCTTCGGCGCCGCGTTTCACGGCACGTTGTCCATTTCCGGAATCACAGTCACCGCCGTCATCGTGGATCTGGCGCGCAGCCTGTCGCAGCAAGGGTTTCGACTGCTGGCGATCGCCAATGCCCATCTCGACCCGGAGCATCTCACGGCGCTGAACGAAGCCGTGAAGCTCGCTCGCGCCGATCGGCTGCTGCCGGTCGTCTTCCCCGACCTGACGCAGAAGCCGTGGGCCTTGAGGCTCGGAGAGGAATTCAAAAGCGGCGCGTGTCACGCGGGCCAGTTCGAGAGCTCGATCGTCCTCAGCGAGCGTCCCGCGGCCGTCCGCGAGGCGGTCCGGGGCACTTTGCCGCCCAACCCGCCCTCGCTCTCCGACGCGATCCGTGCGGGCAAACGAACGTTCGAGGAAGCCGGTGGTCCACGCGCTTACTTTGGCGACCCCGCCGCCGCCACCGCCGGCGAGGGCTCGCGTCTCGTTGACGCGTTGGGTGCGATCCTCGAGGAGGCCGTGCTTGCGGAGATTTGACGGCGCGGTCGCGTTGGTCACCGGGGGCGGCCAGGGCATCGGCGCCGCCGTCGCGAACGCGCTGGCCGCCGAGGGCGCCGCGGTCGTCGTCGCGGCGCGCCGCACCGATCGCATCGAGCAGGTTGCAACTGAAATCCGCGGCCGTGGCGGCAAGGCGTGGGCGGTGCCATGCGACGTCACCGACGTGGCCAGTGTCGCGGATCTCGTCAAGGCTGCCACGCGAAGTGCCGGAAGCGTCGACATCCTGGTCAACAACGCCGGGGTTGCGCATAGCGCACCGGTGGCGAAGACCTCGCTCGAGGACTGGAACCGCGTGCTGGCAGTGAACGCGACAGGTACGTTTCTGTGTACGCGCGCGTTCCTCGGCGGCATGCTCGAGCGCGGACGAGGCTCGATCGTCAATGTCGCGTCGGTCGCGGGACTGACAGGTGGGCGCTATATCGCCGCGTACGCCGCGGCCAAGCATGCCGTGATCGGCCTGACACAAAGTGTCGCCGCCGAGGTCGAAGGCACCGGCGTGACGTGCAATGCGGTCTGTCCCGGCTTTGTAGATACCGAGATGACTCAGGAATCAGTCGAGCGTGTCGTCACGAAGACGGGCAAGGATCCCGCTGCCGCACTGTCCGCGTTGCTGGCGTCGGCGTCACAGCGGCGGCTGATCACGCCGGAAGAAGTCGCCGAAGCCGTCCTGGCGCTCGCCGACCCGCATGGCCAGCGACCCAACGGCACGGCCGTTACGATCGCAGGATAGGGAGAGCAATGGTGTACGAGATCATCAACCCCAAAATATTCGGCGCGCGGCCGAGTGGCTGGAATCACGGGATGCTGGCGGAGAAGGGCGGGCGCATTTTGTTCGTCGCCGGCCAGATCGTTCCCGTCGGCGATTTCGTCGCGCAATGGGACGGCGCGCTGGGGCGTGTGATGGAGGTCGTGCGGTCGGCCGGCGGCACGCCGGAAAACGTCGGGCGCATGATCTGCTACATCACGGACCGCGCGGCGTATCTCGCCAACTTGAGCCCGCTGGGCGAGGTTCACCGCAAACATATGGGCCGTCATTATCCGGCGATGGCCGTCGTCGAAGTGAAATCGCTGATGGACTCCAAGGCGCTCGTCGAGATCGAAGCGGTTGCCATGCTATGAGCGTCTTCGCGGAGTCGTTCCTCTACGAGCTCGACCAGAAGACTCAGGTTGCCACGATCACGCTCAACCGCCCTGAGCGGCTCAATGCACTCACGTTCGCTGTGTACAAGGAGCTGCGCGACGCTTTCCAGGGCCTCGACACGGAGCCCGGCGTCCGCGCCATCATCATTACTGGGGCCGGTCGCGCATTCTGTTCGGGTGGCGACGTCGAGGACATCATCGGGGCGTTGCTCGGGCGTGACCTCGAGGCGTTGAAGCACTTCACCCGCATCACCTGCGACCTCATCCTCGCCATGCGGCGCTGCCGCCGGCCGATCGTCGGCGCGCTCAACGGCACCGTGGCCGGCGCGGGAGCGGTCATCGCCGCTGCCTGCGACATTCGCGTGGCCGCCGAGTCGGCGAAGATTGCTTTTCTCTTTACCAGAGTCGGACTCTCGGGCGCCGACATGGGTGCGGCCTGGCTCCTGCCGCGCCTCATCGGCTACGGCCACGCGGCGGAGCTGCTGCTCAGTGGCGACTTCATGGACGCGAAACGGGCGTACGAGATCGGGCTCTACAACCGAGTCGTGCCGCAGGCGCAGGTCCTGCCGGAGGCGCGCGGTGTCGCCGAGCGGCTGGCGCGCGGACCGTCGGCCGCACTGGGCGTGACGAAGCAGGCGCTCGAAGCGGAAGCCGCACTCGACCTGGACGCCGCGCTGGCGTATGAGGCGGAGGTGCAGGCGCAGCTCATGCAGGGACCGAACTTCCGCGAAGCGCACGATGCGTTCCGCGCCAAGCGCGATCCCAAGTTCATCTGATGGTCGACACGGCGCCGGTCCGCGCATTCCTCGACGAGCGGCACCTGACCCTGGCCGCCCGTGTGAGCGAGTTCGCCATGCGCCAGCTCGCGCCGCTCGCCGAGCCGAAGGATGATGCGACTGCGCGCCAGCAGGCCCGCGAGCTCCTCGGGAAACTGGGCGCCGCCGGCTGGCTCAAGCCGATTCGCGATCAGGATTGGCGCGCCTGTTGTATTGTGCGCGAGGCGCTCGCCGCGGCGTCACCGCTCGCCGACGCCGTGTTCGCGTTGCAGGCGCTTGGCGTCGTCCCGATGCTGCTCTCCGCCAACGATGCCATGCGCCAGCGCTGGCTCGACCCGGCGATTCAGGGTCACGCGATGGCGTCGTTCGCGATGACCGAGCCCGATGCCGGCTCCGATGTCGCCTCGCTCGGCGCGACCGCGGAACCAAACGGCGACGGCTATTTGCTCTCAGGCACGAAGACCTTCATCTCCAATGCCGGCATCGCCGACTTTTATACGGTCTTCGCGACCACCGACCGCGCCAAGAAGGACAAGGGCATCGGGTGTTTCGTCGTCACGGCCGATACCCCGGGGCTACGATTCGTGCGGCCGCTGCTCCTGTCTGCGCCGCACCCGCTGGGGGAGATTGCGTTTCAGCAGGCGTCGGTGCCGAGCGCGTGCCGGCTCGATCCTCCGGGCGAAGGGTTCAAGCTGGGTCTGGCCACGCTGGACCGGGTGCGCGCGACCGTCGGCGCGGCGGCGTGCGGCATGGCGACGCGCGCGCTGGCCGAAGCACTCGCCCATGCGAAATCGCGGCGACAGTTCGGCAAGCCGATCGCCGATTTCCAGCTGATTCAGGAGAAACTGGCCCGGATGGCCACCGACCTGACGGCGGCGCGGCTGCTCGTCTATCGGGCGGCGTGGGAAAAGGATCGCGGCGCGCCGCGCGTCACGCTCGAGGCCGCGATGGCGAAGGCGTTCGCGACCGAAGCCGCCCAGCGGATCGTCGATGACGCGGTCCAGATCCTGGGCGGTCGCGGGGTGCTGGCCGACCATCCCGTCGATCGGCTCTACCGCTCCGTGCGCGCCTTGCGCATCTACGAGGGGACGACGGAAATCCAGCACCTCATCATCGCGGGCCAGCTCATCAAATGAGAATCGTCACGATCGGCGGCGGGCCGGCGGCGCTGTACTTCGGCATTCTGATGAAGAAGGCCTATCCGAAGCACGAGATTACGATTCTCGAGCGCAATCGTCTGGACGACACGTATGGGTTCGGCGTCGTCTTCTCCGACGCGACGCAGAACAATCTGGCCGCTGCCGATCCCGAGACTTACGATGCGATGGCGAGTCACTTCGCGCACTGGGACAACATTGACATCCATTACCGCGGCCACGTGATCACGTCGAGCGGCCACGGATTCAGCGGGCTATCGCGGCGCGCGCTGCTGGGAGTGTTAGGCGAGCGGTGTGAGGAGCTCGGTGTGTGCATCGAAGTCGGGACCGAAGTCACGGATCCGGCGGTCTATGCCGACGCGGATCTCGTCATCGGTGCCGACGGGTTCAACAGCACCGTGCGGGGACGGTTCCGTGAGCATTTTCAGCCGTCGTTTGACGAGCGGCCCAACCGGTTCGTCTGGCTCGGTACCACCCGCCCCTTCCCCGCCTTCACGTTCTACTTCAAGCGTG
>WNGG01004553.1_pt1 | contig 15521 bp, 14 predicted proteins | sample 5400661 | NCBI WGS metagenome assembly WNGG01 (sample SAMN13153372, study PRJNA577476) | soil metagenome | isolation source: 100 cm soil or saprolite under Garry oak tree replicate 1 | place: USA:California | collected 2016-06-15
GGCAGATCTGACGTACGGCGGCATGCTGAAGGGGATGCGCAAGGTCCGGCCGCGCGCCAGGAGGTGCCCGCGAGCTGGGCTTGCGGGATCGCGCCCGGTACCGGCTGGCCGCCGCGGCGGCCAGTGCCGGCGCGACGGCCAGCGGCCCATGGCGGCAGCCTGGCCCCCGCCTGGCCGGCGACCACCGGCATCAGCCACCGCCTTACGCGGGAACCCGGACCCGGCAACTGACGTCCACAAGTTGTAGTAACTTGGACCGCGCACCGGCTGCCCGCGCCCTCCCCCACGGCGCGGGCAGCCGGACGTCATCCCCGCACCGGAAACCGAGTGCCGGGCCGGGCCCGCGGGCCCGCCCGACGGAAGGCCGCCGATGTCTCACCTGACCTATGCCGAGGCGATCGTCGTCGGGCTGTTCCAGGGCGTCACCGAGCTGTTCCCGGTTTCCAGCCTGGGGCACAGCGTGCTCATCCCGGCGCTGATCGGCGGGCAGTGGGCCCGGGACCTGAACGTGTCGGCCCCCGACTCCCCCTACCTGGCGTTCATCGTCGGCCTGCACGTGGCCACCGCGTTCGCGCTGCTGGTGTTCTTCTGGCGTGACTGGCTGCGGATCATCGGCGGACTGGCCACCTCGCTCCGCGACCGCCAGGTCCAGACCCCCGACCAGCGGCTGGCGTGGATGCTGATCCTGGCCACGATCCCGGTCGGCATCAGCGGGCTGGCGCTGGAACACCTGTTCCGCACCGTGCTCGGCAAGCCCATCCCGGCCGCGATCTTCCTGACCCTCAACGGCCTGATCCTGTACGGCGGCGAACGGCTACGCCGCCGCGTCCCTCCGAACTCCGGCACTCCGGCAGGCGCGGCTGCGGGCGCGGCCGGCGCTGCCGCTCATGCGCGGACCGCGACGCTCCCGGCCACCGGCGCCGACCTGGCATCAGACCGGCGGCTAGCAAGGCTGAGATTCGGCGAGGCGACGCTGATCGGCTCGGCGCAGATCCTCGCCCTGCTGCCAGGCATCAGCCGCTCCGGCGTCACCATGGTCGCCGGCCTGCTCCGCGGCCTGTCCCACGAAGACGCCGCCCGGTTCTCCTTCCTGCTGGCCACCCCGGTGATCCTCGCCGCCGGCCTGCTGAAGATCCCCGACCTGACCGGGCCGCTGGGCGCCGGCATCGGCGGCCAGGTGCTGGCCGGCAGCCTGTGCTCCGGCATCGGCGCCTACCTGTCCGTCCGCTTCCTCGTCCGCTACTTCCAGACCCGCACCCTGACCCCGTTCGCCATCTACTGCACCGTGGCCGGGCTCGCCAGCCTCGCCTACCTCACCCTGACCTGACCGCCATTTCAGCCAGGCCGTCACCGCCGGGCTGATCGCCCTCGGGGTGATCTTCGCCGCCCTCGGGGCCCTCTACCTGGCCAGAACCGCCGGCCAGCTGCCCGCCGTCCTGCCCGGTCACCAGGCCGGATCAGGCCACCACCACACCAAGCACGCCCTCGCCGCGTTCGCGCTCGCCATCCTGTCCTGGGCCGGCGCCTGGTTCACCACCGGCAAGCGCACCCGCAGCCCGGCGTCCTGACATGCGCTGCCGCTGAACGGAGCTGACTTACGCCCGGATCGAGGTTCGATCAGGGCCTGGCGCGCGCCTTCGACGGTCCGATTGCACACTACGAATCGGCCAGGGAATCCCCGGGTCCAGAGCCTTCGGCGAGACGATCCAGCCGGGCCTGGACGAAGGTCGCCGCTTTCGGAGACGACCGTGAAGCCTGGCACCTACGACCTGTTCCTTCTCTCCGGGCGCAGCGATGCGCATTGCCGACCACCACACCGTGAGCGACGGCAAGATCCAGACAGAGACGATCCTGTGGGATACCCGCGGTACCCAGTAGGCGATGGCCGCCCGGGGACTGTGCCCAGCCGGCCCCGGGCAACTGCCCGGGACCTGCCTGCCGAGCACCTTCGCCAGCCTGAAGCGGTCACCACCACATGTCTGGCCGTGACGGCCCTGACGTCAACGGCAAGTTCCCCGCTCTCCTCAACCACCAGAGCAGCAACAGCCCGCGCTGGAGGCGCCCGAGGGGATCTGAGCCGGGACACCGCCGCGCCGACGGCACCTGGCAGCTACCTGCGGCCGCCACGTTCGTGACCGGACGCGACAAGACCATCGCAGCCGGCGAGGTCACGGCCGGCCCGCCGGGCGGATAGAATCCGAGGCCGAGCTCGCCGCCCGCCCTCCGCACGATCCCTGAGCCGGGCGCCGGGTGGCGCGCCCGGCTTGCTCCAGCTCCCCGCCCCACCCGGGAACGTGCACGCCGAACTCCCAGTTATGAGCGGCAGAAGCGGAGGACGCTCGCGTCCATGCCTCACGCCAGAACGGCGGCAATGTGCGCGCGCCGGAGCGCGCAAGTCACAGCACGGCTGCATACTTATGCCGCATCACTCCGGCACAGGAACGTCCGCTCGTGCCGCGGACGGTAAAGTCTCGGTCGCTGACTGGTTGCTCAGATCATACCGGATTCGTGCCTTCGATCTGGGCGGCCGGCCGTCCGCTCCGGAATGCCTATCTGGGAGATCGCCACCCAGCGTTGATAGGGGAGCGGCGCCGGTCGTTTCTTTCCATCCAGTCGAGCCCGCGCCGCACGGCGTCCTCAGCGGCATCGCCTGCCATCTGGCGGGCAGCATGTGCCAGCCGCGTGGCCGGTTCCCCGTAGCGGGGATCGGCAGCTACCCTCCCAGCTGAGATATACAGCGCAATCATGTACTCGATCCGCGGGCTGGCAGGCCACCGCCACGAGGGAAAGCAACTCCGGTGGAGCTCCTCCGGGACCGGCGTACCATCCAGGAGCCACGACAGCTGGGCACGCATGTAGATCGGAGATGCAGGCTCGCCGCTGTTTCTTTCCACGTTGCACCACAGGTGCGTGATCCGCACGTTGCTCCTTGTATGCGTGCCCCCTCTCGACACCGGGATGATGTGGTCAATGGACGGCGACAGCGCACGGGGAGCGTCCGGCCGTGCGTCTACCAAGCGCACTGTGTCCTGGCAGATGCCGCAGACCCAGTCATCGCGCTCGCCAATCTCGGTCGCGGTAATTGACTCGACCGGACCGGCGGTTCGAATCAGGATACGGCGCCGCCGGTCCTGCTCCCGCTTCGCAGCGCGGCTGGGACGAAGATCATCCAGGACATCATCGATGACCTGGCAAGGACACTCCTCGTCCTGGGGCAGGCCCTCGCCGCAGTACGGGCAGATGTAGCCCATGGCCGTTCTCCTGGCCTATCGTCACTCAGACGCTGACAGTAGATCGCACATCCACACCCAGCACGGTAGCGGGAAGCGATGAGCACTCTGCTCATCGGTGATCCGCTGCGTCGTCTTACGATCATGCCGCCGGCCGAGCGACGCCAGCAGCAGACGGGCAACCGATGTACCGGGCACGTGTCCAGCGGCTCGATTCCGACTTCGCTCGCGAGCCGGTCACCCTGGTCGTGCCCAGCCTAGACTTTCAAGGGTGGACGCCACGACGATGCGGCGACGCGTCGAATCAGCCCGAGTCGCCCATCTCGCCACCGTTGGCGCCGACGCTCTACCGCACCTCGTCCCGGTCTGCTTCGCGGTCGAAGGAGACACCGTCTACTCCGCGGTCGATCACAAGCCCAAGCGAGGCACGCAGCTTCGCCGGCTCGACAACCTGAGGGCAACCGGCCACGCATGCCTGCTCGTCGATCGGTACGGCGAGGACTGGTCGACGCTGTGGTGGGTCCGGCTGGACGGCCGCGGACGGGTGACAGGCAACCCACGCGAGGTGGCCCTGGCCGTGGCAGCCCTCGGAGACAAGTACAGCCAGTACGCCGTGCAACCGCCCGGTGGCCCGATCATCGCGATACAAGTGACAAGGTGGAGCGGCTGGTCTGCGGCCGGTTGAAAGGCCCGGCCACGGCTAAATCCACGGCGTAGTTCGATGCGAGATCACTCACCCGAGGGACCTGGCATCCGAAGCTTCTAAGTCAAGTTCCGGGTCAGAGAATCGCGCTGCAACCTGACCTGGTGATGACTTTACGTCCGCATGTGGGCGACGAGGTCGTTGCAGGCCCAACCGCAAGTCCACGTTCCGTGACGAAGATGGTCCTGGTTGAGGGCATCGCCGTCGCGCTCATCCGCAATAAGAGCGTTCCGGCCGGGCACCTCACCCGAGCCTGCGCCGGCCCGGGCTGTCTTGGAAGACATAAGTAGCCGAATAGCGTTCGTTGCTTACTCGCATGCTTATGCGCTGTTCGGCATGTTCACTCGTAGTCTTGGGCCCCGGCCCTTATCCCGCTGGGACTGCGGCCTGACGCTGTCATGCATCCTGGGCAAGCCAGATCGCCGAATCCGCGCGGCCGTCTTCCGCGTCGGCGGCACTCGGGCCTGCACGCAGATAATCCAATTCTGCGCGTCAGGCACTTCAGCTGGCTGGAATTACTCAGAGGCAAGTGCTCTGCGATATCAGCTAGCCCCGGGGGGCAGCTCCAGGCGAGGTCTGGGCTCAGGCCCAGCGGGAGCGGGGGGTGGGGCTTGCTGTCGCGGAGCCCGGTGCACTCGGGAGGGTGTAATACTCAAGGGTGAAGGGTGGCCTAGCTGGTCAGCCGCGGCGGGTTACGGCCGGGGCGGCCGCTGTCCGGGTGGGCCTTGTGGCAGGTGGCATGATGCCGGATTCTGGGCTGCTGCGGCTGGCTGAGGCGGCAGGGGTGCTGTCGTTGGCGACTGACCTGGCGACGGGCCAGTCGCTGGAGCATGACATGCGTACGGCGGTGCTGGGAGTGCGGACGGCGGCCGTGCTGAGCCTGCCCGAACAGGATCTGGCGGCCGTGTTCTACACCGGGCTGCTGCATTTTGCCCAGGCGCAGCATCACGGAATGGTTCCTGGCTCAGGGCATGCAGGTGTTCACGCTGTCGTGGACGAACCCGACCGCCGCACAGGCGTACCTCAACTTGGATAGCTACGCGGCCGCGTGCGTGGAGGCGGGCCGGGCGATGCAAGAGATCACCGGCACGGACTCGCTCCACGTGGCGGCCGCGTGCTCCGGCGGCCAGATCGCCGCCGCGACCGTCGGGCATCTGGTCGTTTCGGGTCGGCTCGGGCACGTGGCCAGCCTCGGGCTGTTCGTCTGCGCCCCCGACAGGCCCCAGGAGGGGGTGATCGGCGCCCTTTCGACCCGCGAAGCGGCTGCCGCCGCGGTGGCGGCATCTGCCGCCAGGGGCTACGTGGACAGGGCGGCGCTCGCCGAGATCTTCGCTTGGCCGCGCCCGAACGACATAATCTGGAACTACTGGGTCAACAACTGCCTGCTGGGCACTCCGCCGCCGTTCGACATCTTGTACTGGAACCAGGACGGCATCCTGATGGCGGCCGGCCTGCATGGCGACATGATCCGGGTGGCCGTGGAGAACTCGATGCGCATCCCCGGCGCGCTGACGGTCCTGGGCACCCCGATCGACCTGGCCTCCGCCGACGTTCCCACCTACGTCCTGGCGGGTGCAACCGACCACATCGTGCCGTGGCAGAACGCGTACCGCGCCACGCAGATCCTCGGCGGAACCTCCCGCTTCGTCCTGGTGAACAGCGGCCACATCCAGGCACTGGTCAACCCGCCAGATCCCGGCAGCCGCCGGATCTTCGCATCGCGGATGTCGTGCCACCCAGTCCAAAGGCGTGGCTGGCCGGGGCCGCCGAGCACCAAGGCAGCTGGTGGCCCGACTACCTGCGCTGGCTGGAGCCGCTCGGGCGAGCGCAAGCCGAAGCCGAAGACCCTCGGAAGCAAGGAGCACGAGCTGATCGCGGCCGCCCCCGGCATGTACGTCTTCGAGACCTGAGGGGCCGTGGCGGACATTCGATACGTAGACGTCGACGGCGTGAGGCTGCGTACGTCGATCCGAGGCGTAGGGCGTCCGCTGCTGCTGCTCACCGGCATCGGAGCAAGCCTGGGTCTGTCGGTACCGTTCGAGGACGCGCTGCACCCGCACGGTGTGCAGACGATCGCCGTCGACGCGCCCGGCACCGGGGGCTCGACCCGGTACCGCCGGCCGCGGCGCATGCCCGGCCTCGCCCGCACGTTCGAGCTGCTGCTCGACGCCCTCGACTACGAACAGGTAGACGTCCTCGGCGCATCCTTCGGCGGGGTTCTCGCCCAGCAGCTCGCGCATCAGGCACCCAGCCGCGTCCGGCGGCTGGTCCTAGCCGCCACCGGCGCCGGCGTCGCCGGGCTGGGTGGCGTACCTGGCTCACCGCTCGCGCTGCTCGCCCTGGCCACCCCGCGTCGCTACCAGTCGCCTGACTACTTCCACCGCATCGCCGGAGCACTGTACGGCGGCCAAGCTCGGTGCGACCCCGACGCGTTGCTGCACGGCTCGATCGCGCGGTTCTCCGAGGCCCCGTCCCTGCGCGGCTATCTCGACCAGCTCTACGCGATCAGCTTCTGGACCGGTCTGCCCTGGCTATGGCGGCTCCCGCAGCCCACCCTGGTGCTCGCTGGCGATGACGACCCGATCGTTCCGGTGATCAACGGGCGCATCCTGGCCAGCGTCATTCCGGACGCGCGGCTGGAGATCATCCACGGCGGCGGCCACTTGTTCCCGCTCGAACGTCCCGCCGAAATCGCCGCCCTCGTCGCCGGGTTCCTCGCAGCGGATCGGGACCGCACTGGCCGGGAAAACCACGACACTGCGTGATCAGACATGGTTGCAGCCGCGCACGACCAGCAGCCTGCACCTGACCGCCGGCCCGCCGCAGTGACGTCCATTTTGCCCGGGTCCGGGCGCTAGCCTGAGGCCCGGCTCATGTCCTCCAGGCGGGCCTGGATCTCGTCGGTGATGACCTCCGGCGGCTGGTCCGCGTCCACCTCGACCAGGATGCCCCTGTCTCGCCGGTAGTAGTCGATGAGCGGGCTGGTGGTGTCGGCGAACACCTGCAGCCGGTGCCTGATCACCTCGGGCGTGTCATCCGGGCGGGCTCGCGCCAGCAGCCGCTCGACCAGCACCAGCTCGGGCACGTGCAGGTAGACGGCGGCGTCGAGCGTCAGGTCCAGCCGTAGGCCGATTTCCGCGGCCGTCATGGCCTGCGGCAAGGTCCTGGGAAACCCGTCCAGGATGTATCCGCCGCGGGCGGCCGCGGGGGCCACCACCGGGATCAGCAGGTCGAAAACGATCTGGTCGGGAACCAGGTCGCCGCGCCGCTGGTAGGCGGCGACCTCGCGGCCGGCCGGAGTGCCCGCCTCGGCCGCGCCGCGCAGTACGTCCCCGGAGGAGATGTGCTCCGCGCCGAAGCGCGCGGATAGCAGCTCGCCCTGTGTCCCCTTGCCGCCGCCCGGGGCGGCGATCAGCAGCATCCTCAACTGTCCTCCCGGCAGACGGCTCGTGACGCGGCGGTTCAGGTGTTCTTCAGGCGGTTGACGGATTCGTCGATCACCTTCCGGGCGGCCTCGGTTCCTTCGAACCCCGCAGTCAGGGTGGACTTGTCCGGCTCGAGGTCCTTGTACACGTTGAAGAAATGCTCGATTTCGTCAAGGAGATGCTTAGGCAGGTCGCTTATCTCCCGGACTTTTTCATAATCAGGGTCTCCCGCTATCACGCTGATGACCTTGGCGTCGGGTCCTTTCTCGTCACGCATCCAGAACACGCCCAAGGGCCTGACATTGATATAGCAGCCGGGGAAGGTCGGTTCTGACGTCAGGACCAGCACGTCCAGCGGGTCGCCGTCCTCGGCCAGCGTGTCGGGGATGAAGCCGTAGTCGGCGGGGTAGACGGTGGCGGTGAACAGCCGCCGGTCGAGTCGCATCACATTCCGCTCGTGGTCGAACTCGTACTTGTTGCGGCTGCCCTTGGGGATTTCGATCATTACTTCGATGGTCGGTTCATCCATGGCCCTTTCCTTCGGATGGATGGCACAGCGTCGGCCTCAGGTGAACGCGCTGGCCCCTGTGATGTCCCGGCCGACAATGAGCGTCTGGATGGTCTCGGTGCCCTCGTAGGTATGGATCGCCTCGATGTCGGCCATGTGCCGCATCACGTGGAAGTCCAGCAGGATGCCGTTGCCGCCGAGCAGGTCCCGGGCCTCGAAGATGACCTGCCGGGCCTTGCGGGTGTTGTTCATCTTCGCCAGCGCCGCGATCGTGTCGGTCAGCCGGCCCTCCTCGATCAGCCGGCCCAGCCGCAGGCAGTACAGCTGCATCGAGCAGACCTCGGCGAGCATCTTGACCAGCTTGTCCTGCACGATCTGGAAGCTCACCAGCGGCTTGCCGAACTGCTGGCGCTGCCGGCAGTAGGCGACGGCGACCTCGTACGCCGCGGTCGCGTGGCCCAGCGCTCCCCACGCCACCGCGTTGCGCGTCCCGGCCAGCACCCGGCTCGTGTCGCGGAAGCTGTTCGCGCCGGGCAGCCGGTTCTCCTCAGGCACCCGCACCCCGGACAGCGTGATCTCGGCCTGCCACACCGCGCGCAGCGACCCCTTGCCCTCGATCCGCTTCGCGTCGTATCCCGGCGTGCCCTTCTCCACCAGGAAACCCTTGACCTGGCGGTCCGCGACGTCGCGGGCCCAGACCACGATGACGTCGGCGATCGTGCCGTTGCCGATCCATTTCTTCGCGCCGTCGATCACCCACTCCTCGCCCTCCCGGCGCGCCGAGGTCTCCAGCGCGACGGAGTCCGAGCCGTGCAGCGGCTCGGTGAGCGCGAACGCGCCCAGCTTCTCCAGCCGGGCCATGGCGGGCAGCCAGCGCTGCCTCTGCTCTTCGGCCCCGAGCATGGCGATTGACTGCATCGCGAGCCCGGCCTGTACGCCCACGAACGTGCCCAGGCTGCCGTCGCCGCGGTTGAGCTCCATGTGCACCAGCCCGGTGGTGATGGGGCTCATCTCCGGGCAGCCGTAACCCTGGATGCCGTCGCCCACGATCCCCAGCTTGCCCAGCTTCTCCACCAGCGGCCACGGGAACTCGGCACGCTCCCAGTAGCCGTTGATGACCGGCAGTACCTCGTTGTCGACGAAGTCGCGGGTCCGCCGCAGGTAGCTCAGCTCCTCGCGGGTCAGCTGGTCGGCGATCCCGAAGTAGTCGGTGCCAAGCGAGCGGCCGATATCGGAGTACATGGCGTCTCCTCCTCAGCTGTCGAAGACGTACGTGCCGGGCGCGTCGACCAGCGGCCGGAGCCCGCCGCCGCCGAGTTCTTCTGGGGCCGGCTTGTCCGCGCCGCACCGCTCGCCGAGCCAGGCCAGCAGGTCCGGCCACCAGGTGCCCTGCTCCGTCTCGGCGGTCTTCAGCCAGCCCTCCGGGTTGGCCGGAGTGTTCTTGTTGACCTGGTAGCGGGCCTTGGGGTTGCCTGGCGGGTTCACCAGCGCGGCGATGTGCCCGCTGGTGGACAGGATGAACCGGCTCGTGCCGCCGAGCAGCTGCGTGCTGCGGTAGCAGTTCTGCCACGGCGTGATGTGGTCGGCGATGCCCGCGACGAGGTAGGCGTCGGTGTCGACCTGGGACAAGTCGACCGCGGTACCGAGCACGGTCAGCGCTCCCGGCGTGACGAGCTTGTTGTCCATGGCCAGGTCGACGAAATCGGCGTGCAGCCTGGCTGGCATCCGGGTGGTGTCGGCGTTCCAGAACAGGATGTCGAACGCCGGCGGTTTCTTGCCCAGCAGGTAGTTGTTCACCCAGTAGTTCCAGATCAGGTCGTCGGGACGCAGCCAGGCGAACACCTCGGCTAGGTCCCGGCCGTCCAGGTAACCGCGGCGGGCCGACATGGCCTTGGCCGCCGCCGCGAGCCGCCGGTCGGCCAGCGCCCCCACCGTGCCGGACCGCGTGGTGTCCAGCACGGTGACGAACAAGCCGAATGCCGCTAGCTGGCCCAGCCCGCCGGTGGCGGCCAGGTGGGCCACGGCGACACTGGAGATGATGCCGCCCGCGCATGCGCCGATCAGCGCGGCCTGGTCGACCCCGCAGACTCGCTGGGCGGCCTCCAGCGCTTCGATGACGGCCGAAGCGTAGGTGTCCAGGCCCCAGTCGGCGTGCCGGGCGTCCGGGTTCCGCCAGGAGATCACGAATACCTGCTGGCCGCCCTGGACCAGGTACTCGACTAGGCTGCGGCCGGGGGCCAGGTCCATCGCGTAGTACTTGTTGATCGTCGGCGGCACGATGAGCAGCAGCACCTCGCGGACCCGCTCGGTCTGCGGCCGGTACTGGATCAGCTCGATGACCTCGGTGCGCAGTACCACCGCTCCCGGCGTGACCGCGAGGTTGCGGCCCACCTCGAACGATGACGTGTCGACCATCTCCGGGATCCGCGGCTTGGTCACCATGTCACGCAGCAGGCTCATCCCCCCGCGGACGAAGTTGAGGCCGGCCGTGTCGATGGCCGCCTTCGCCGACGCCGGGTTCACCAGCGGCACGTTGCTCGGCGACAGCGCGTCGGCGAGGTTTTCCACGAGAAAACGGACCCGCTTGTCGACCTGCCAGCCCAGCGCGGCATCACCGACGAGCTGGTCGGCCGTCATCCCGGCAGCCAGGTACGCCTGCACGACGCGGCGCAGCAGCAGGTTCTCGGTCCAGGCCGGGTCGGCGAACCGGCGGTCCCGTTTCCCTGGAGCCAGCACCGAGGTGCCGGCGCCGACCCGAGCCAGTTCGGCGGTCAGGTGGCCCAGCCGCCGGGCGGTGGTCAGCGGCCGACGGGCCAGGCCGACCGCGAACATGGCGGTCGACAAGTCCGGCCCGAACCGGCGCAGCGGGCCGAGCGCGGCCTCGACCAGCAGCGCATCCAGGGGCGCCGCCTCGTCAGCGAGCCGTTCGTCGTCCATCGGCGTGTCCGGTGTGGTCGTCATCTGTTGTCCCCGATGAGTTCCCGGCCGTACGTCTCGGCCATATCACATCCCCAGGTCCTTCGGGGGAACGATCTCGCGCTTGACGATCTTTCCGGTAGGGCCCTTCGGCAGTTCGTCCGCGATCCAGACCTTGCGCGGGTACTTGTATGCGGCCACCTGAGTCTTGACGTGGTCGCGCAACTGTTCGGCGGTGACGTCAGCGCCCGGCTTGAGCACCACCGCGGCGCCGACCTCCTCGCCGAGCGCCGGGTGCGGCAGGCCGATCACCGCGGCCTCGGCCACCGCCGGGTGCTCGTACAGCACCTCCTCGATCTCCCGCGGGTAGACGTTGTAGCCGCCCCGGATGATCAGGTCCTTCTTGCGGTCCACGATGAAGTAGTAGCCGTCGGAGTCCATCCGCGCCATGTCACCGGTGCGGAACCAGCCGTCTTGGATCGCCTCCGCGGTGGCCTCGGGCTTGTCCCAGTAGCCCTTCATCACGTTGGGCCCGCGGATCTCGATCTCACCCACCTCGCCCTTCGGGACCTCGTGGCCGTCCTTATCCACGACGCGCATCTGCACGCCGCGGATCGGCGTGCCGATCGAGCCGGCCTTGCGCGGCCGGTCCGGGTGGTTGAACGAGGCCACCGGCGAGGTCTCGGACAGGCCGTACCCCTCGAGCACCGGGACGCCGAACGCCTTCTCGAAGCCGCGCAGCACCTCCACTGGCATCGCAGCGCCCCCGGACACGGCGAGCCGGAGGGAGGACACGTCGTACTTTTCCCTGTCCGGGTAGCCCAGCAACGCGACGTACATCGTCGGCACGCCCTCGAAGATCGTGACGTGGTGGTCCGCGAGGATCTGCAGGGCCTGGTCCGGGGCGAACCGCGGCAGCAGGGTCACGCACGCCCCCGACGCCACCGCGGCGTTGAGCGTGCAGGTCTGCCCGAACGCGTGGAACAGCGGCAGCCCGCCGAAGATCACGTCGCCGGGACTGAGCTGGAACAGATCCGTGCGCACCACCTCGGCGTTGCCGGCCAGGTTGGCGTGGGTGAGCTCGGCGCCTTTCGGCGAGCCGGTCGTGCCCGAGGTGTACAAGATCACCGCGATGTCATCGCCGTCCCGGTCGGCGACCCGGTCGGCCGGGACGAACGAATCCAGCAGGCCGGCGAATTCGACCGGCTCGACAACGCTGGCCTCGGCGCCCGCCTGCTCCGCCCCGGCCGCCGCCTCCGCCGCGAACGCGTGCCAGCCGAACATCAAGCTCGCGCCGGAGTCGCGCAGGTAGTAAGCCACCTCCCTCGCCTTGAGCAGCGGGTTCATCGGTACCACGGCAGCGCCAGCGCGGAGCACGCCGTAGTAGGTAACCGCGAACTCGGCCACATTCGGCAGCATGATGCCGACCCGGTCGCCGGGCTTTAGGCCGCGCCCGCGCAGGAGCGCGGCCACCCGGGCGCTCGCTTCATCGAGCCCGGCGTAGGTGGTCGCGGTCTCGCCAACCCTTATGGCGACGCTGTCGGCCCGGCCGCTGGCCGTGGCCACGAGATTGGACGCGAGATTCATGCCGGGCCCTCCTTGGGCGCTCTTTTCACCGCGCACCTCGAACGTAGAGCATCGCGCCGTGGTGAACCATCATGCGCTCCGCACGAGGAACGCGCCCCGCGTTGGCCGGTGCGCACAAGCCCGTGGCCAGGCTCCATTTCCGCACGCCGGCGGCGCCATATCCATCGACGGACCCCACACGTCCGTCTCCCATCGACAGCGCCGCGGATGTCGGCGCCGCGCTTGCGCCGCGTTTCCCCGAGCTATCCGCGGACATCTACCAGCTGATCGTACGGGAAATCCCGTCGCTGCGGGGCGGCCCGCGGGTCCTGACGTTGCTGGAAGTCAGCGTCGCAGAAAACGTCGCCGCCGTGCTGCACATCGTCCAGCACGACATCGACCTGGAGAAGGTGCACGCCCCGGCGGCCGCCGAGGAGTACGCCCGCCGACTCGCGCAGCGCGGCGTTCCCAACGCCGCGCTGGTGCGCGCCTACCGCGTCGGGTCGTAGCTGCTGGGACTCCAGCCCGGCGAACTTGCGCTGCCTGCCTGGCTGGAGGGCGTATAGGGAGGGAACCACGTTGTCGGCCCGACGGCGGAGACTGTGGCTCAGAACGACCAGGTCTGCGCAACCCAACTGGAGATCATCAACTAGCCAGGGAACGCGCCGAACGGCGGGACTGTGCGCGCATTCGCCTGCCCAGGTTTCGGCGGGCGCTTGACCGGCGAGTCCGCATAAATATGCGTCGCGGCAGGTCTGGCGAACGCACTACTTTGCCGCAGGCCGGACATTCGCTATCGGCACCTCTGTAGCGGCGCTTCGTGACGCGATGCTCAGTGCTTCGTCACGCACACGAGGGTTGGGAAGCGCTTCCGGGCAGCCTCATCGGGCGAGCCGATGATGCCACCGCGGGTCACGCAGTGCGCCGGCCAACCTTGATCGACTCACCGTGGTCCCAGACGATCGGCTCACCACAGTGCTCGCACGTTCCCACGCGGCGGACTGTGGTGGTGTGTCAGCCCCAGGGGCACCGAGGGCGCGCTAACGGCACTCGGTCATGCCCGGGACACGACCGGGCGCTGACCGCCCCCAAACCTGGCTAGTTCGCGACCGCGTAGCGCACGTGCGTGGCGTACGGCGAGCTGTAGACCTTGACCACCTCGAGGTTGACGTCCCGGTCGAAGCCGTCGAAGAGCCGCTTGCCCGCGCCGAGGATGACCGGAGCCGTGGAGATGACCAGCTCGTCAACCTTCCCCGACGCCAGCGCCTGCCGGATCACGTCGGCGCCACCGCCGACGGAGACGTCGCCGGAGCCCGCGGCGGCGCCCGCCCGGGCCAGCGCGTCGTCGAGGTCGGAGACGAACGTGAACCCCGCCTCGGGTGCCGGCTGGTCCTCGGTGCGGTGGGTGAGCACGAACAGTGGCCCGGGGAACGGGTTAGTCCCGCCCCAGGCGCCGGCGGCTTCGTACATGCCGCGGCCGACGATGCCGGACGAGATCGTCGAGATCAGCTCGTCGTAGAACTCCTTGTCCGGCCCGTGCATGGCGAATTCGTGGCCGCCGTCGTACGTCCACGGGCCGCCCATCACCCAGTAGTGCAGCCGTTCCCCGCCCTTGCCGAGCCCGTACTCCGGGCCGTCGTCGGGTCCGGTGACGTAGCCATCGACCGAGGTCGTGATGGATGCGATGACCTTGCCCATGGTTCCTCCTTCGTCGGGTCCTGGCAGCACAGACCGGCCCGGGGCCGAGGACTCATCGCCGACCGTCAGGATCAGTCGTCGTCGCGCTCGTCGACCAGCCATTCCTCGCATCATCGACGGCATCGGTCACGCGGCGCATCCGGAGTGGCACGAGCCCAGACTTCAGCCTGTTCGTCGTCACGCCAACGCCCGTTGGAGATGCACACCCGAGCCCACGCTCATCGGCATGCCTGATCTCGACTGCTCGGTAGGGCCGGCTCCGTTCGTCAAGCCCCATCAAGGTCAGCGTCAGCCGGTGCTCATGCCGGACATCGAGCAGCTACTCAACGATCTCGTTTACCGTTGATCAACTACCGGACATGCCGCCGACCGGGCGACCGCATCTGCCGCCGAGGGTGAGCCTGCAGTATCCCCGCCGGTGTCGGAGATGGCGCCTGGTTCAGCGTCGCCGATGGTGCCAAGGTGAGGTCATGCAGGTGCGACCTGTCGATCCTCGCGACACCCGGTGGGAAGTTGACGATCCTGCCTATCGGGTCTACTTCTGGCAGCGGTCAGGTGACCGCCCGGACTCAGGCTGGGCAAGCCAGGAATGGCACGTCGAAGGCGCAGACGTGCGGGAGGTCCTCGCCTGGGCTGGCAACGACAAGGCCCACCGGTCCTACATGCTGTACGTCTGCTGCACGTGTGGCAGTGAACCTGGGCTGATCCGGCTCCACGGAAGCGACCCAACAGCGGGAGACTGACCACCGAAACGCGCGCATCTGCCGCATACGGCGCGTCCCAGGTCAGGCAGGATCTGGCCACTGGCGGCCGTGTCGCTCGCATTGTCGACGGGTACCTGAGCCCCGGCGGTGATCTCCAGGCCAGGCACACCGCACCGCGTGGGCGGCGGGCATCAGGATACGTCGGTCGACAGCATCACGCTCAGTGACGGGGGAGGTCGAGGCGAACGCTCGCCGAGCCGCCGTTCTGTAATGGAACAGCCTCTTTGGTCGGGTCCGTTCGGGGCGCGCAGAACGGTGTCTTCTGTGACGACCCTCGCCGATGGCTGAGGTCCGCAACGCCTATGTGAAGGCGCGGACCTCGATACGCCCGTCCTGGATGCGCGTCTGATAGCAGGGCTCTGGCGTGGTGGCCGGGCCGCGCACGATGCTGCCGTCGGCGAACCGGAAGGTGCTGCCGGGCCATGGGCAGATGACGCAGCCGTCGCTGATCGTGCCCTGCTGCAGCGGGCCGCCCATGTGAGTGCAGGTGCTGGCCAGGGCATACACCGTTTCCGCGGTCCGGTACAGCAGGACCGGCACGCCGCCCGCGTCGGCCTTACGGTGTTCCCCGTCGGCCAGTTCGGTGCCGGCCAGCACCGGCGTCCACTGCTGCGGTGGCTGCTCCCACGCGGTGCGGTTGACCTCCACGCCCAGGACGAAGCACAGGTGCCCTCCCAGGTCGGCACCGCCCGGCAGCACCCCAGCCCGGCC
>WNGG01004555.1_pt1 | contig 15520 bp, 13 predicted proteins | sample 5400661 | NCBI WGS metagenome assembly WNGG01 (sample SAMN13153372, study PRJNA577476) | soil metagenome | isolation source: 100 cm soil or saprolite under Garry oak tree replicate 1 | place: USA:California | collected 2016-06-15
CCGTCCACGCGCGCGAGGTCCTCTCGTCGGCGGACGGCGATTGCCTCGCCTTCCTTGCCGTAGTCCTTCATCGCGCGGGCGACCGCGTCGACGTGTTCGCTCACGTCGCCTTGGACCCCGATGACGCCGATTCGCATCCGATGGACCTAGGACGGCGCCCGATAAAAACCATTTCGAACCGTGCGGCGCCGGCAGGGAATAGGCGAGGCGTCAGGCGTTCTCCTGATCCGAGTTCCGAGGGTTGCGGAACAGCTCCTGCAGGATCTCCGCGAACGCATCGGAGTCGAGGAGACCGAGGCGCTGGCTCGCGACGCTGCTGATGACGACGTCATCTCCTGCGTGGGGCGACTCCCGCGGGCGGAAGACGTCGTCTCCCTCCGGGAGCACGGCCTCCCCCATCGGGGACCGCTTCAGCGCCTCCGGATGACGTTCATCCAGCGGGACGACCTCGAAGAATCGATCGAGGAGGAGGGGCCGACGCACGCGGCCGAGGACCGTGACGCGGACCCGGTCCGTCGACGGATCGAGCGACGTGTTCGTCTCGATGGCCTCGCGGTTGATGCCGACCTGGAACGGCTCGAGTTCGACGGACATGCCACCGAACGGCGTCACGTACCAATGCCGCAACGTCTCGACCGGGAAGGTGGGCGCCGGGTTGCCCGGCGCACCGCGTTTGCGTTGCACCGATGAAAAATTGCCTGCGCGCTATTTGTAACCTCAGTCTCGAAAATCCGACCTGAGAGTACATTGTGCCGGAATTATTCCACCCGGGTAATTTCGAGTTTTGTTGCGGCGCTCGATATCCTTATCTACAACACGGATGTACGCAGAAAACAAGAGGGGCTTTCACGGCCATCGGATTCGTCCTGATCGACATCGAACCGACGCGGGAAAAGGAAGTCTACCAGAAGCTCACGAAGATCAAGGACATCGTCGAGCTGTACCCGCTCTTTGGGGAATACGATCTGATCGCGAAGGTCGAAGCCGATTCGTACGACGCGATCGGCAAGCTGGTCGTGTCGAAGATCCGGTCGATCGAGGGCGTGAAAGCAACGAAGACGCTCGCGCGCGTGGCGTTCTGAGAACTCATCCCGAAACGCCTGGGATCCTTTTTCCACCACTGTTCACGCGGCGAGCTCACCGCCACGTCCGACGATCTTTGACGACGCGCTGCCCTCTTGAACCAGGCCAAAGCCGCCAGTAAAGTCGCCACTCACAGTACGCGAGCACCAGGATGGCCGCGACGACAGGCGGCAAGACCAAGGCATCCTGTCCGGGGAACCACAAACGGAGCTGCGCGGGCGTAAACAGGTCCAAACCCAAACATCCGATCACGTAGAAACCACGGATCATGTCCCCGAACAAATACGAGACGACCGGGTGCCGGCGGGAGAAGTCAATCTCGCTCGGGCCAGCGGCGTCCGGCGTAGCGACTTCCTCGGTAATCACTACGCGGTGGTGAGGCTCCTCCTGCTCGATGTCCCGACACTCCCACGAAGCGCCCGCTTTGCATCCGGTCTATTCCGTCTGTGGGCATAAAGCCGCCTTCGAACGGTCACGAATCTTCTGAACGCCTGCGCGCACCCAAGGCCAATTATGCCTCGCGACTGGGCAATGTGCCAAAATCATCGTATACAGGGACCGACTTGACCGCTCCCCATCGGAGGAGGATAGAGTGGAGTCCTCTGAGCCTCAAGTCGAGCCTGTGCCTTCTGAACCATTGAGACCGGAAATAACGCCTACAGCCCCGAAACCCCGGCGACGGAAGATGCTCGTCGTACTCATCGTTGTGGCGATTATCATCATCGCCGCGGTCGCGACATTCTTCGTCCTTTACCTGGGGTCGGGTTCGATCTTCGTGACGAGCAACAGCCAGTTCATCCCGGCCGGCGGGTCCACCTCGTTCACGGCGACGGTCACGCCACCGCCGTTTGTGAGCAGCACGGGCATGCAGTGGGACTTTGGCGACGGCAATAAACAGAGTTCGACGGGCGACACCATCGCGCATACCTACGCGAATCCAGGGAATTACTTCGTTCTGTCGACCGCGTCCCTGAGCAACGGAAAGACCGTGGACAACGCGCAAGGTCTCTTCCCCGTGCAGGTCGGCGCGGCCCCCGTGACCAACCCGAATCCACTCGGGACGACGACTTCTCTTGGGGCCCTTTCATTCAACAAGACGCAGTCTTCTCCCGGCGCTCCGTTCATCGCAGCCGGGGGCCACATCGCTTTCGTCGGTGCAGTCGCCCAGCCGCCGGATTTCGCATTCGATGACCTCGTCGACTCGGTCGCGAACACCTGGGTGAACTACACCTGGGAAGTTACTCAGCTGAGGCTCGACTTCAGCGACGGCTCGACGCCCGCGGCGAATGCCTCGGCGGATCCGTTTTCGGTCACGCACACGTTCGCGAACACCGGAATCTTCGTCACGACGCTACGGGTGACGACGGCGAACATCTCCGCGACGCAGACGAACGGCACTCCGGCGAATCCCACGCCGACGCCAACAGGTCAGACGCAGACCACGACGGTCGGCCTCACCGTCGCCGTCGGCTCGTACCGTTCGATCACGTATTCCGGCAATGTGATTAAACCCGGGATCATTACGAACATGGAGGCGGTGACCGGTGGATATACGAGCCTGGACCCCGCGCTCGACTACGAGTCCACCGGGTTCGAAGTCGTTTCCAACATCTACGAGACGCTACTCGCTTACAACGGCACGTCGACGGAGAGCTTCGTTCCGGCCATCGCCGATCAGATTCCGACGGTAGCGAACGGACAGGTCACCCCGGACTTCATGAACTATACCTTCCACATCAGGCAGGGCCTGAAGTTCTCGAACAACAACACGGTGACGCCTTGGGATGTGAAGTACTCGATCACCCGGACGATGCTCTTCAACTCCGGCTCTCCGTTCCCGAACGGTTGGATCATCTCTCAGTTCTTCGTGCCCGGGACGTTCATCGCCGGCGTCACGACCGCGGCCGAGACGTTCAGCGTGGTGAACAACGCGATAACCGTGAACAATGCGACGCAGACGGTCGCATTCCACCTGATCAGCCCGGCGCCGCCGCTGCTCTTCTACCAAGTCGTTGCGGATCCGTTTGGAGCGGGAATTGTCGACCACCTGTGGCTCGAGTCGACCGGACCGAAGCTCGGGTGGACCCCGGCAGGATTCGTCGACTACGAGAAGTACAGCTTCCTCCGAAACTATGTGCCGGCGTGGCGCAACGGAGCGGTGGGCTCCGGACCGTTCATGATCGATTACGTCGCGAACCCCGATGCTGTGGTGCTGAAGCCGAATCCGTTGTTCCAGGCGCTCCCCGGTGTCCCCGCCGCGACGGTCAGCAAGGTCGTCCTCCAGTACGTTGCCGATCCGGCGACCCGTGAACTATCCCTCGAAGCAGGCCAAGCCGACATCGCTGGGATTCCCAGTTCCCACTTTGACGTGGCGAAGAGGCTCCAGGGACTCGGCCTCATCACGCTCCAGTTCAACCCCACGTTGAACCTATTCTGGTGGAACTTCAACCTCGAGATCTATCAGTCCGCGGTAGGTTCCTCTGCTAACCCGTATGGAAACCAGGTACCTCCAGACTTCTTCGTGGACCTGAACATGCGGAAGGCCTTCGCGTACGCATACAACTACGGTCAGTACCTGGACCAAATCGTGGGGAACAAGAAGTTCGGTGCGACCTTCGGAACTCCGTTCAATGGGATCATCCCGTCCGGCATGGTCGGCTACGAGGACTTGTCGGCTTTGAACATCTTCGATATGGTGCAGGCCCGCTCGTACTACAACCAGACCGCGTGGGTCCGCGACCACGGGGGCACGACAAACTTGGCAAACTCAGGCTTCACGATTGCGATCAACGTCGAGACCGCGGACACCGTGGACCGAGTGGCCGCCGCGGCGTGGGCGCAGAACATCAAGCAGCTCGCGCCGACCGCCAACATCAATGTCCTCATCAAGCCGATTTCGTTCGAGGAAATGATTACCGACTCGGTGCCCCACAACAACCCGATGGGCATCTACTTCCTCGGCTGGCTCGCCGACTATCCGTTCCCAACCGACTACACGCTGCCGATGCTCTTGCCGGCGGACAGCCCGGTGAACTCCGCCACGCCCAACGGCGGCACTTACCCGAACGCGAACGGTTACAACATCCAGTACCTGGCAGCGAACCCCAATGGCTCGAACCAGGTGGCCGCGTCGACGAACATCCGGAATTGGATTCTGGACAGCATCAGCCCGCCGAATGCCACGAACGTGAATGCGGTCGTTACCGACTCCCAGCAGGCTCAGCGAGCGTTCGCGAACCTGTGGTACTACGTACCGGCATTCCAACAATACACGTTCTTCTCATTCCGAACGTGGATTAGCGGGATGGACAAGGAGTTGAACCCGACCCTGGGAGGCGTGGACCTCCTCTATAACCTGCTGACGAAACCGAGCACGACCAGTGTTTCGGCGACGGCAGTGGAAGGGCCGTCCATGCCATCAGCCACGCCGTTCACCGCGGTCACGTCGGCGGCACCGTTTTCGAAGGCGGTGGTCCCTCAGATTGTGGGTCGAAACGCCGAGCACGGGCAGCGAGGATAGCGAGGATAACGCGCCCAATCCCCGGACCCGCGCGACCACATGGGTGTCCGGCGAAGCGCTCGACGCCGGAGCAGTCCATGGGCCGAGGGACCATTTTTCCTGTGCCCTCGATTCGATTGGGCGTCGGGTGGGGAGATGCCCTCCTCCCGGGCGGTCCGAATCGGAAAAATCCATTAAGCGAGGGCCCCTAGCGAGGGAGAACAGACCATGCGCCTGATCCTCTACGTGGTCCGCAGGCTGCTCATCCTCATCCCGACACTCCTAGGCGTCACAATCATCACCTTCATTTTGAGCCACGCGCCGGGTCCAAACCTGGCGATTGCCGTTTACTGTACCCCGAAGCTTGGGCCGTGCACCATCGACAACCCGCTCCTAAAGCCGATCGTGGACCAGTTCCACTTGAGGGATCCGCTCCCCGTCCAATACATCTACTACCTGATCGGACTCGTGCAGGGGGATTGGGGGTACACGACTTCCCCGGTGTCGGGCGGGATGCCCGTGACTCAAGCGATCACGATTTTCTTCCCGCAGACGATTGAGCTTGCGATTACGTCAACGGTCCTGGCTACTTTGATCGGCATCCCGACTGGGACGATCTCCGCCTTGCGAAAGGACAAGATCTCCGACCACGCAACGCGGATCTTTGCCCTCGTTGGATACTCCATCCCGTTTTTCTGGCTCGGGCTCCTCCTTCAGATCTTGGCCATCTCCCTGTTCCCCGAATGGGAGATCACCGGAGGCTACAGCCTGAATGTCGTGGATCCGGGTACGCAGGAGTGGGCATTCATCAACGTCGGCGGGACACCCGTACTCTTCTCGCAGCCGACGCACTTCCTGGTCCTTGATGCGGCGATTCATGGGTCGTGGCCTGTGTTCATTGATGCGCTGAAGCATCTTGTACTCCCCACCGTCACGCTGACGATTGGGGTCCTGGGGGTCATCCTGCGGATGGTTCGGTCGGGGATGGTGGACTCGATGAACCAGGACTATGTGAAAACGGCTTGGTCGAAGGGTTTGCCCGATTGGGTCGTCACGCGGGCCCACATCCGGCGGAATGCCCTGTTGCCCGCGGTTACCGTGATTGGGCTACTCTTTGCCGGGCTCCTTGGCGGCGTCGTCCTCGTGGAGGACGTGTTCGCTTGGAAAGGGATCGGCTACTGGGCGACGCAGGCCGTCCTCCGATTCGACACCGGCGGCGTCATGGGCACGACGCTAGTCTTCGCGATCTTCCTCGTCCTGATCAACCTCGTCGCGGATGTGATGTACGCCTACCTCGATCCGCGAATCACCTTGTGAGGTCGCCGCATGGGCGACGTGACAGTGAATCGACCGGAACGTATCTGGCGATTCGACGCGGAGGGATGGCGGCGCCGGATGCGGGAGTACCGGCTGCTGTTGCGCATCCTGATGAAGAGCCCCCCGGCCGCGATCGGCCTCATCATTGTCCTCGCATACCTGGCCATCGTAGTGTATGATCAATTCTTCGTAGCGCAGAATGACATCATGATCCCGAACTTCAATGACACCCGCCCGAGGGCTCCGTTTTGGTGGCCAGGAGGGACCGCGGCGGGAGGTTGGTTCGGGACGACGTACAGCGGAATCGACCTCGGAGACGCGATGCTCAAGGCGATCCGGATCGATTTGATGTACTCCTCGTTCGTCGTCCTCGTTGGTGCCTTGGTTGGATGTTTCATCGGGGTTCTCGCAGGGTACCGCGGGAGGCTCTTCGACGAAGTCCTCATGCGGGCGACGGACGTGACCTTTTCGATCCCCTTTCTCGTGTTTGTGATCGCAGTGGCGTTCGCGTTCAGGAAGCGGGACTTCCTCACGATCAACGCAATCCTGCTCGCGCTCTGGTGGCCCACCTATGCCCGTCTCGTGCGCGCCCAGACGCTCTCCGTGAAGGAGTTGAAGTTTGTCGAGGCGGCCCGAGCGGCGGGGGCCTCGGATGCCCGGATCATGGTCAAACACGTTCTGCCGAACACGCTCGCCCCCGTGTTCGTTCAGATTTCTCTCGACCTCGGGGTGGTCACGCAGATTTTTGCCGCCCTCAATTTCATCGGCTTCAACGCGGGCAACCTGTTCATCCCGGAACTAGGGAACCTGATCGTCCTTGGAGACACCGCCGGTTTCAGAGAGTATCCTTGGACGGTCTTCCTGCCGGGATTCGTCTTGCTCATCTTCACTGTCGCGGTCAACCTCCTCGGGGACGGCCTCCGCGACGCGCTCGATCCGCGCGCCAGGAGGTAGCGGGTGGAGCCGATCCTCGTCGTCCGAGGCCTCAAGACGGAGTTCTCGACCACTCGCGGGATACTCCGAGCGGTCGACGATGTCGACCTGGAGATTCGAAAGGGGGAGGTGCTCGGGCTCGTCGGCGAATCGGGCTGCGGGAAGACCGTCACGGCCCTTTCGATCATGTACCTCCTTCAGCAACCGCCGGGTCGAATCGCCGGTGGCGAAATTTGGTTCCGGGGTCTCAACCTGCTCGCGGGGAGCGAGGAAGATGTCCGCGTGGTGCCGCGGACGAAAGGTCCGCCGAAGTTTCTGCCGTCCGACTTGCTCCTGAAGAAGCACCGCGCCCGGATGAACAGGGTCCGGGGTCGCGGAATGTCCATGATCTTCCAAGAGCCGATGTCTTCCCTGAACCCCGTCCTCCGGGCCGGATATCAAGTCGCCGAAGTGCTGATGTTTCAGCGCCGACGGGAGATTTGCGACCGCCTGCTGTCGCGCCAGGGCCTGATGGGGCAGGATCTCGAGCTGTTCCGCCAGGCGGTCGCCACGGGAGATGAGTCGGAGCGAGAGCGCCTGGTGGCCGACTTCTGCGTTGGGACAGGGCTTCGGCCGGATAAGATCCGCGCGTTGATCGACGCGTCTGGATTACCGGTCGAAGAACGGATTGCTCGCGTCCAGCGCTTCGCGGGTCGACGCCGTCAAGCGATCGGCTGGTGGCTCAGATTCCTGAAGCGCCTCGATGCCATGGAGGAAACCCACTACAGCCGCGAGTGGGAACGATTGTCGAGGCTCTCGCTAGGTCAACCCGCGGTCGATCTGTTCGATCCGGCGAAGAACCCGCGAGCCAAAGGCTTGCCTCCGCTCGCGACCGTTTCGCCGCGTCCGGAAGCTCTTCGTGTTTACTTCCGATCTGCAGGCGGTTCGGGGAGCGACCGGAGGAAGGGAGAGTTCCTCATGCCGTCCGAGGATCTTCGGACCCGTGTGGAGACCCTCCTTCGAGAGAGCGCCTCCGGGCCGTTCGGGGCGATCTTCACCATTGTGAAATCTGTCGCGCTTGAGAAGGACGCGATTGAGCTGCGGTTCCGGGATCCGGCGACGGATTTGTTCCGGACCGAGACCGAGCTTTGGTCTCGACGGCTGCTCTATCGGATCGTCACCTCGATCCCAGTGGTCCGCTCGGTCCTGGACCGGCCGATCGAGGAAGAAGCTCGGCGACACGTCGTCGAGCTCTTCCGACGCGTCCGAATTTCGGAGCCGACGAAGGTCTACGATGCGTACCCGCACGAGCTCAGCGGAGGGATGCAACAGCGCGTGATGATCGCCATGGCGCTCGCGGGGGAGCCGGCCCTGATGATCGCCGACGAACCGACGACGTCGCTCGACGTGACGACGCAGGCGCAGATCCTCGGGCTGCTCAAGGACCTGCGGAAACGAATCGATTCCGCAATCCTCTACATCACGCACGACCTCGCGGTCATCGCGGAACTCAGCGACCGGGTCGCCGTCATGTACGCCGGGAAAATCGTCGAGGACGCTCCCGTGGACGAGCTCTTCGCGAACCCCCTTCATCCGTACACGCAGGGCCTTCTCCAATCGATCGTTTCGACGGAGAGCCAGAAGCTCGAGCCTGGAGCCCCGCTCCCCACGATTCCGGGGGTCGTCCCCGATTTATTGACGCCGCCCCCGGGCTGCCGTTTCCACCCCCGATGCGCCTTCGCCTTCGATCGGTGTCGGGTCGAGGAGCCCAAGCTCCTCTTGCACGGTCCGAATCGGAGAGTCGCCTGCCATCTCTACGCGGAGGAGGTGGCAAGTGGCGCGACCTAGCAGGGACCGAAACGAAATCCTGCTGGCCGCCCGCGGCCTGAAGAAACACTTTCCGGTGAAAGGCGGACTCCTTCAACGAGCGATTGCGACGGTCCGCGCCGTCGATGGCGTGGACCTCGTGATTCGCCGAGGGGAAACGGTCGCGCTCGTGGGCGAGTCCGGCTGCGGCAAGACCACGTTCGGTCGGCTGTTGCTGCGACTCATCGAGCCGACTGAAGGTGACGTCCTTTTCAACGTGCCTGTCGAGGTCTTCGACCGCCTGCGTACGGATGGCCGCGGTGCCGTCCGTGACGACGGGAAGACGAAGGATCTGCTCCGCCAGTACTCGATGACCCGGCTGCGCCGTAGGTCGATGAAGGCGCTCCGCCGTTTCATGCAGCCGGTCTTCCAAGACCCATTCACCTCGCTGGATCCTCGCCTGCTCGTCAAAGACATCATCGCGGAGCCGCTCCTGGTCAGCGGTCTTGCCACCCGTCCGGAGGCGTACGAACAGAGTGCCCGTCTGCTTCAAGAGGTCGGCCTGCGGCCCGAGCACCTCTACCGCTTCCCCCACGAGTTCTCGGGAGGCCAGCGTCAGCGGATCGCGATTGCCCGCGCCCTCGCGCCGGAACCGGAGTTCCTGCTCCTTGACGAACCCACGAGCGCCCTCGATGTGTCGGTGCAAGCGCAGATCCTGAATCTCCTCAAGGACATCCAGCAACGACAGAACCTCACGTACCTCCTCATCACGCACAACCTCAGCGTCGTCCGGCACATGGCGGACCGTGTCGCGGTCATGTACCTCGGCCGGATCCTCGAGAGGACGCGAACGGCCGAATTGTTCGCCGATCCAATGCACCCGTACACGAAGGCGCTCCTCTCCGCCGTGCCCGTGCCCGATCCGAAGCGACGGCGGGAACGAATCATCCTTCCGGGAGACGTGCCGAGTCCCATCGCTCCCCCGGCGGGTTGCCGGTTCCACACGCGTTGCAACGTCGTCCTTCCGCATTGCGGCTGGAGTCCCAGGGATGTGGCGGCGACCGCGGCATACCTGTTCGATCCGTCTCGGAATCCGGAAGCGTCGGATCTCCCGCCACTCGAGGAAGTGACGATCCACGGGGACGAGGTCCTCCTCCTTCGCTACCGCGAGCTGGCCACCGAATCGCATCGATTGCGCGTGGAGGCGCTCGTGAAAGCACGATCGTCGCGGCCCGATGGAATCGCGTTCCGTGCGATCCCGCGAGTCGGACTCGACGCCGGCCGCGTCGTCCTCGAGTTCCTACCGCCGCTGGAGCCGGAACTCCTTGAAATCGTCCCGCATCATTTCGTCGCCTGCTATCTGTACCCGGGAACCCAGCCCGTCGCGACTTGACGCCGGAAGCCAATGCTTAGACGAATGACGCGGTCGAGCCCGCGGCTCACTCTTCCTGCTTCGGCTCGTACACCGCGATGGCTTCGATCGCGACCTTCAGGCCCGGATTCGCGATGCCGAGTTTCGCAGGGGACCGCGCCGGCGGTTCTTCCGGAAAGAATTCCTTGTACGCCTCGTTCATGGCCTGGAAGTCCGCCGGGTCGGTGAGGAACACGGTGGTCTTGACCACGGAGGTCATCGTCAGCCCGAGTTCTTCGAGGATTGAGGCGATGTTCTTCAACGATTGTCTGGTCTGCCCCGCGATGTCGGGCGCGGCCCACTCGCCCGCTTTCGCACCGGGAGCAATCGGGGCTTGCGCGGAGATGAAGACGAAGCCGTTCGCGACGACGCAGTGGGAGTACGGGCCGAGGGGCTTCGGGTGCTTCGGCAGATCGGGGACCGCTCGCACGACGTTCGCGTGGGGAACGTCCCGACGACCAAAAGGATTGTGCCGGGACCTCGTCGTCCTCCCGGTTCTCTACATGCAAGAGTATATTAAATTCGGACGGCGTTGAAGGGGGAACCCAAGAAACACTTCGGCCCACGCGGTGGGATTCCGGATGGCCAAGAGAGACCTCGTCTTTCGCATTGGCGGCGCCGCTGGAGACGGCGTCTCGTCGACCGCGGAGAGCTTCGCGAAGATCAGTGCGCGGAGCGGGATGCACACTTGGACCTACTCGTCGTACCAGAGCGTGATCCGCGGCGGCCATGTCTGGACGCAGATCCGGGGCGGCCTCGATCCGGTCCTGTCCCATGGCGTCGACCCGGACGTCGTCGTGTGCCTGAACCAGCAGACGATGGATGTCCATCAAGGACAGGTCACGGAAGGCGGCGCGATCGTCTACGATGTCGACGGGACGAAGCCGGATCCGAAGAAGGTCCGCGGCAACGTCCGCCTCCTGGGGATTCCCCTCCGCAAGAAAGCGCAGAGCCTCTCGCCGAACCAGCTGATGCGGAACACGGTCGCCCTGGGCGCGGCCGTCCGCCTGTTCGACCTGGACTTCCGGCACGTGGAGAGCGCCTTCAAAGACATCTGGGGGGACAAGAAGCCGGAGATCGTGCAGCAGAACATCGCGGCCGCGAAGCTCGGTGCGACCTCCGTCGAGGAGATGGGCGGTTCCCTGAACCTCGGACTGGCGTATCCGAATGAGCCGAAATACCTGATGACCGGGAACGAGGCGATCTGCCTCGGCGCCCTCGCGGCCGGCGTGAAGTTCCTGGCGCAGTACCCGATGACGCCGGCCTCTTCCATCCTGCACTGGATGGCCTCGCATGGCCCCCCGCACGGCGTGGTCGTCAAGCAGGTCGAGGACGAGCTCGCGGCGATGAACATGGCCGTCGGCGCGGGCTTCGCCGGGGTCCGCTCGATGACCGCGACCTCCGGCGGTGGCTTCTCCCTGATGGTCGAGGCAATCGGCCAGGCCGGAATGACGGAGACCCCTTTGGTGGCCATCCTCGTACAGAGGAGTGGGCCCTCGACCGGGCTGCCGACGAAGACCGAACAGGGCGACCTCAACTTGGCGCTTGGCGCGGGTCAAGGAGATTGGCCGCGGGCAATCCTCGCACCTCGCAATCCCGAAGAGTGTTTCCGTCTCACCGCGCAGGCGTTCAACCTCGCGGAAATCTACCAGACGCCGATTATCCTGATTTCCGACCTCTACCTGGGCGAGGGCTACCGCACGGTCGAGAAGCCCGACTTTAACGTCCCGATCGTGCGCGGCATGTCCGCAGCGAATGGCGGGGAAGTGAAGGACTTCAAGCGATACCTCCTTACGGAGAGCGGCGTGAGTCCCCGGGCAATTCCCGGCATGAAAGGATACCAGTTCGTTGCGGCAACGGATGAGCACATGGAGAACAGCGAACTCATCTCCGACGTCCTCGCGGGCATTCCGGAGTACGTCGCGGAGCGCAACCGAATGCATGAGAAGCGGATGCGGAAGCTGGACGGGCTTCGGAAGGACACGCCCCCGCCGGAACTGTGGGGTCCGGAGGACGCCGACCTCACCCTGATCCACTGGGGGTCCACCTGGGGCGCGGCCCACGAGGCGATCCAGAACGTCGAGGCGCGCGGAGTCCGGGTGAACAGCCTGGAGTTCCCGACCCTCTTCCCGTTCCACGCCGACGCGACCCTCGGCCTCCTGAAGAACGTGAAGCAAAGCCTCGCGATCGAAGGGAACTACACGGGCCAGTTCACGCGTCTCCTCCGCGCGGAGACCGGATACAAGCCGGACCACTTCTTCGGCAAGTACGACGGCGAGCCCTTCACCTGGCGGGACATCGCGGACAAGGTCCTGGAGGTGGTCGCGTGAAACTCGAGTTCGAGATGGACACGTACAAGTCCGAGATCAAGCCGACGTGGTGCCCGGGCTGCGGCGACTTCGCGGTCCTGCGGGCGCTCCAGATGTCGATCCACGCCCTCCAGCTCGAGCCGTGGAACATCCTCGTCGTCTCCGGAATCGGATGCTCGAGCAACCTGCCCCACTTCCTGTCGACCTACGGATTCCACGCGATTCATGGACGGGCGCTGCCGGTCGCGGAGGGTGCGAAGCTTGCGAATCCGGATCTCCAGGTCATCGTCACCGGCGGCGACGGGGACGGATACGGAATCGGAGTGGGACACTTCATTCACGCGATGCGAAGGAATTTCGACATCACGTACCTCGTTATGAACAACCAGATCTACGGACTCACGACGGGCCAGGCGAGCCCGACCTCGGAAAAGGGTATGAAGACGAAGTCCACGCCAATCGAGGGCGTCATCGAAAACCCCGTGGATCCGATTTCCCTCGCGTTGGCTTCCGGGGCCACGTACGTGGCGAGGGCCTTCAGCGGGGATGTGAAGGGGATGGCCGAACTCGTCAAGAACGGCATCGAGCACCATGGCTTCTCCCTGATCGACTGCATGTCTCCCTGCGTCACGTACAACAAGGTCAACACCTACGATTTCTTCCGCGAGCGTGTCTACGATCTGCAAAAGGAAAGCCACGATTCGAGCGACATGAAGGCCGCCTTCGCGAAAGCGATCGAGTGGCCGTTCGTGCAACGCGACCGGATTCCGCTCGGCCTGTTCTACCGAAATGAGAACGTCCCGACCTACGAGGACTTGGAGCCCGCGCTGAAGAAAGGCTCGCCGGTGCGGCAGCCGCTGGGCGTCGAGGACCCCGACGAATTGCTCTCCGAGTTCCTCTGACGTTCCCGGCGGGAGACCGCCAGTCTTATCTCGATGACTGCCGCTCTGCCGACTGTGGGAGGGACGGCGAAGTCTCGGAGCCGTCAGATGGATCCGGTCGCCCGGCGTCGGGTCTTGCTGCTCCTTGCGTTCCTGATTGTGGGAACGATTCTTGGCGTCATTCGATTGGCTCTCGACATGGAATTGTCCGGCCGGATCGACTACACTTGGATTGTCGTCCTCGTGGTGGTCGATGGGGTCATCGCTTCCTTCGTCATCCTTCAGATTCGAAGTCGGGAGATTCAGTTCGGCGATGTCCAGGTGCGACTCGCCTCGAGGGCCAAAGAGGAAGGGTCCGCCAGTGCGGGCTGGACCCTCGCGGCGTTTGACAACGGACTCGTCATGCAAGGCCAGCGACAGGGCCCGATCGTGTCGTTTTATCTCTGTTACGACGCTAGTCGGCAGCGCTACGCTCCGACGATGGCGGAGATTCAGGAGTACACGCGCGGCTTTGGCGTGATGCGCCCAGTCCAAACTATTTCGGCCACGAAGGGCGACCCTTCCGCCCGAGCCCTTTTGGAGCAACTCCGCAACCAGATCGGCGCGAAGCGAGCGAGGATGGTCTTTCAGAAGCGGCGGCCGGAGAAGCGTCCGACCGTACGAGCGCCATCATGGATTGTCGGTGTCACTCTCTTCTGGCCCAAGTGGTCGATGAATGCGGACGCCATCCTTAACGGCCTCGATCCGATTGAGGCCCTCTTGGACTCCGCTCAGAGACAGTACTTCGCACCGGCGATGGCCACCGGGTAACCCTCCGACTCCATCCGCGACCCCACCTCATCACGAAGCGCTTTCAGAACCCGAGCCTCTCGCCGACAAGGACGAGTGTGGATCGTCCCGGACGCTCTCGTTCGAAGATCACGGATCCAGTTCGTGCATCAGTTCTTATTGGATCTTACGTTCGATTCGCGGGAACTCCAGGCTCTTTTCGTCCACTTCGCCACGCTGCATCTTCCCGATTCGCTCCCGGTCCCGGTCCACGTGGGCGAGCAGCATCGCGGTGTCGATGCCGAGGTAGTCCGGTGGATAGGACCGCATCTTCTGCGCCCCCCGCTCGAGCAACGTCTCGGCCCCGATCAGATTCCCGTTCTGGAAGTGGTGGTAGGCGGCACAGATCTGGATGAGGCCCTGGAGGAACAGCTTCGACTTGCCGTGTTCGCGTTTCCAGAGATCCTCCAAGACCTCGTGCGCCTCGAAGAAGTATTCCTCGTTGAACAGGCGGATGCCTTCCTGGACCGGGTCGAGTCCCGCCGGCGGTTCAGGTTCCACCATTCCTTCAGCGTAAGAGAGGGATGGGAATCAACTTTCCGCCGCGGCGGGCCGGCGCGGCTCCCGTCCCGGAGACAGCATCGTGCGGACCACCTCCGGCCCATACGTTCCCCGCTCCGTGACGATCTGGGTCACGAGCTCCGCGGGCGTGATCTCGAACGTGGGGTTGGTCGCCTCCGAGTTCCGTGAGCCCGGCCAGGTTCCTGCGTCGTATCGGGCGTCGAACTTCAACGTCTCGCAGGCGACGTAGAACGGCTTCTTGCGCTCTCCGGCGGCACGTGCGAGGCCATGGGTTCCGACCTTGTTGACCACCGCACCGTCCCGCAGGACGCTGTCGGCCCCGACGAGTGCGCACGAGGCCCGCACCAGGAGGGAGGTTCCCTCCGAATCCGGGACCGCCGACGCCGGGACTCCCGCGTCCGAGAGAGCGTTCGCCATCGTGCGTCCCTCGAAGAGGGGACCGGACTGCAGCACGTACGCGCGGTTTACGTGGCCGCGGCCGTGCGCCATCTTGATCGCTTCGAGGACGTTCTCGCTGTAACTGAGCGTCACGATCGTCGCGTGGGGCGGCACGACCTTGAGGAACGTCCGCGCGATTCGCTCCCGGGCCCGGTCCAGCTCCGTTCGGATCTCCAAGAGGACCGCCTTCGGATCGAGTCCTTCGGAGACGAGCCGGGCGACCAGGTGTGCGACGTTGTGGACGATGGCCATCGCCGGTTGCGCCTCGGAGATCCGTCGGGCGACCTCCGCGAGTTCCTTCGGGTCCGGACGGCCTTTCGCGTCCACGATGGCGAGCCCCATCGTGTCGACCGCGAGGCGCGCGAGCTTCGAGGCACCGCTCGTCCGGTCCTCCGCGATCCCGCGGATCGCCTCCTCAACCGGTGCGGGCAGCATGCTCCATCCGCTCGTGGTACGCCGCGAGGCCGGTGATGCTCACGCGGATCCTCCGCTCGAGGAAATCCCGCGGGTATCG
>WNGG01007016.1_pt1 | contig 15517 bp, 10 predicted proteins | sample 5400661 | NCBI WGS metagenome assembly WNGG01 (sample SAMN13153372, study PRJNA577476) | soil metagenome | isolation source: 100 cm soil or saprolite under Garry oak tree replicate 1 | place: USA:California | collected 2016-06-15
AATATGCCGCGATAGTGGCGTTTGACGAATGTTTTTACTGTGGCGGTCCGCTACCAAAGGCGGCAGCCGGATTAGATCGTGAATCAAATGGAGATTATGCTTGGGATACTGTATTACCGTGTTGTGGAAAACAGCCCAGAGCTGCAGGTCCACGAGGCTGCAACGAAATCAAAAGCGGTGAAATTCCGCCAATCGTGCTATTCGCCCGTAGGTGGTATGAAAAATACGCAAAGCTACCGACAGAACAAGATTTCATTGATAGATTGCAAGAATATAGGACTGAGCGAGATAGAGCATACAAGATTCTTTGCGGTTTGAATTCAGAAGAGCTCAAGAAATTGAGAAGAGACGCATCAGTTCGAAAGTTCTTAGCATCGTTAGGGCGTAAGTAGTGAAACTATGGAAACCGTTGGGAGGGTCACGCTTGAGTTTGTTGACATTGCGAACCTGGTCACTCCTGTCACAACAGCTCGATTCCCACGCCAACGAGCTCGACTGCCATCGCCTCAAGCAACCTTGCTGACCAATAGCCGAATTGAAAACGCCATTCAATGCCCATATAATGCCCGTGGTTTAGTCCAGCGGGTTCTTTGCGTGGTGTTCGCCGCCGAACCACTCGCCGCCAGACTCCATTGCTCGGCGGCGGCGAAACCGCGAAAGAACCTCATACGTTATGCGGCACCGGACGCAATGTGGTATTCGTCGCGCGATGGCCACCATCGGCCAAGAGCAGTCATCGTCGTAGTTACGTGAGCATCTACGATCCAGCATATGCAACGGTCGCTGTAATCTACTCTAACCCTCTTCATTGAGGAGGTTCTTTGGCACGCACCATGGAACTCTGGAAAACCAAAGCTTTCAAACGCTGGTGGGAAGAAGATTGGTCTTGGGATGGCCTCCGGACGAAATACCGAAGACCCCATTTGTACTTCTGGCCTTCTGAGTCCTACGGAACGCTCCAAGAGGTCTGGGATTCGGAACGGAATGAGTTGATTGAATTCGCCGGTCGGCGATGGACAAGATTTCACCTGCCGCCTGTCGATCCAGCGGGAAATGTGTGTCCTGCGGAGGTGCTGCTCAAGGCAAAGGACGCTACGGTATGGAATGTCCTCGAGGAAAACCTGAAGTCCGCAGCGCATCGTATCGAATCACGCTCGGAAGTTGCACCAGAGGTGGACAGCAGTTACACAAGCGATTTCGTTAGCATGTGCGGCATCGTCTTCGCGGAAGACTTTTGGTCGGAGCGAAAAGATCTCGTTCCGCATCTCGTCGCCGACTTTGAATCAGCAGTGTTTCTGGGAGAGTTCAGTTGGAGCGGCCATATTTCTGTTTCATGCCGGCGTGCGCTCTTCTGCGATAAGGTACTAGCACGTGGCGCGACGTTTATTGGCTGCGCCAACTTTGAAGGAGCAAGCTTTTCAGGGGAATGTTGGTTTTCCGATGCGAGCTTCCGGGTGAGCGCGGAGTTTAGTGGCGCGGCGTTTTCTAATCCTAATACGGCATTCTTTTCGCACATCCAATTTCATCAAGGCGCGTCCTTTAACGATGCGGCGTTCTCGTCTGGCGGCTGCTATTTTGCCCATTCGAATTTTGTCAGCACTGGTTTCTTTGACAGGACGACTTTTAACGGCGCGGACTTTAGTCACGTAACGTTTTCGTCGCCCTACCCCGCCGTCTTCCGGCGGGCTACGTTCCGCGGATACACCAGGTTCGAGGGCACAAGATTTGGAGATGAAGCCGAATTCTCTGATACCAGGTTCGAAGGCACCGCCGAATTCAAGGACGCCGTGTTCTCGGGCGAAGTCAAATTTAATGGCGCAAAGTTTGAAGGGGAGGCAAGCTTTGCGGGTGCGACCCCATTCGCGGAGCAGGTGGATTATGAAAATGCGACGTTTTCCGACGATGTCAATTTCTCGGATAGAAAGTTCACCGCGCACACGAGTTTCGCGCGAGCCACCTTTGGCGGCGTCCCCGAGTTTTATGGGGCGGACTTACATGCCGATACAACCTTCGCGGGGGCGCGCTTGCGCGGTGATCAGAATTCTCACGCAATGGCGCGTCCAAGGCGCCAATGGTTCCAGAACAGCCGGATGTACGATCAGCGGCCGTTATGGAAGTGGCGGCGGAAGGTAAGGGATGAGCGGTATTTTCAAGAAATGATGGAAGCGGAAACACATCGTACGCCACGCCATTTAAAGAGAAGGCGCCTGAGAATTTACAAGTACCGCCACATTTTACCGTTTGCGCTTCGGGCCCCTGGTATGGAAAGGTTCGATGGGAACATGATTTAGAAATCGAGCGGTACGAAGTGGCTTATCGCCGATTACGATGGCTTTGTAAGCAAATCGGGAGCATCGAATACGAAGGTATGTTTCATGCGTTGGAACTACGTGCTCACGCAAAGCGAACCAATACGAATCCGACGGCCCGTGTTGCTTCTATCATTTACCAAATACTTTCCGATTATGGCCGTTCGATTGGAAGGCCCTTGGCGTGGCATACGGGAGCATGGGTGCTCTTCGCCACTGCGTACCTCTTAGCCTTTATGCCACCGTACGAAAACTCAGGCCCGGGCGTCTCAGCCGACCTCTGCCGCAGTATGGTAGTACGACCGACGGCAGTAGAGATTTTGGTCGCTGCGGCGCGTGAGTTCCTTCCATCGCTATTTGGAACCTCAAGCGCGGTCAACCGACCAGAATGGCTGAGATGTGCGGAGGGGGATCGGCCGTTCCTGTTCTTTTTCTTGAGTGCGATCCAGATTGTGACGTTTATTTTGTGCATCGCTCTCTTTTTGATCGCGCTTCGGCGAAGGTTCCAAATCCACGTGTGATCCTTTTCGCACATTGGGGAGGAGAGCCGTTGAGAGGGGTCACGCTCGAGTTTATTGGCATTTTCGAACCTCGTCGCGGCTCAGTCTCCGCGAATCTCAAGAGACTTGACCCTAACCCCTTCGTGAGCCGCGGAGGGGCAGCCGGAGAAATGGCGCGCATGGCCGAGGCACACCAACTTTCGGTGCCGCTCCAAATGCCGAACAACTTAAGAATTCGTGACAACAACACGTTCCAGCCGAGCGCTTATAGCGCACTCACGTCATTTCTTTGAGTGAGTGTTGGGCGCTCAAACTATCTTTAGTAGAATCCATTCTCATCGAAGTCATCATCTCCCAGGATTGCGGGGACAGAATTTTGAAGTATTGCCTTGTATTGCCTTTTGATCAGCCAGTAACGCGTACTCCGGGCCGTGGCGCACTGGGCGAGAACGTAATGTGGTGGCCACCATCCTCGGTATCAAGTGTTCGTGTTGGAGTAAGGGACGCCGTTAACAGGCTATTTGAAAACGTCTTGACAATTTCATATATCTGGTGGAGAATTCGCAGTGGCTCTTGAATCTGAGAAGGTAAATGCATGAATGAAGGCGAGGAGCACTTCAGAGTCACTATGTTCTTCCCGTTGCGGGATAACGACGGAAATGCGTTCGAAGAAGAAATCTGGGGATGGTTGCGTGATGAACTCACCAAAACCCTCTCAGGGTTTACGGACTTAGGCGTTGTAAGCGGATGGTGGCAAGGGCAATCCGATCAGAACCGGTGGATCGTGGCCGTTGTTGAAAGCGCGGAGCAAGTGGATGATCTCCGAACCTTTCTCAAGTCGGCCCGCCAAATGTTCAGGCAGGACGCCATGTATTTTGAATGGCATCCGGTTCATTTTGAGTTGGTGACGTAGCGGGAGTTGAGGCGAAGTCGCCCCCGGTGATGGAGTTTTTGAAGTCACAGGGTTCTTGGGATTCCTCGAGAGAGAGAGAGGTACTTGAAAATGGAATATGTAAATTTGGAAACCGGACTGAGAGTCAATCTCGATGCTCTGAGCCCCGAAGGCAAGAAGTTCTACAGGCAAGCGCTGAAGAGATTTCAAGAGAACACGAGTTGGCTGGCATTTGACGAGTTTGCCTTCGGAATGGGATCGCCGATTTATAGTCGCCAAAGATCCCATATAGATGTTCTCAAGAGCGCACTGTATCTGGCGCTTAAAGATATGTCGCTGCAATTGGGTGTTCAGCAAGGGCTGATCGCGCGAACGAAAAAGTCGGAGAAAAGGGTGTTCGCACGAACGAAGAAGTCGGAGAAAAGAGCCATTGCCTAGAGGGGGCAGACGACAGGGCGCAGGCAGGCCGCCTACGAGCCAGACGATTCGAAAGACAGTAAGCTGGCGCTTGCCTATTCACGTGCTTACGCGCGTCTATAAGAATGCGGCGTTGGAAGGCATCACCGTCACGGCTTGGGTAGAACACGCGTTGCTGGAGGCATTGAAGCGTAAGCCAAGGAAAAGAAGACAAACTACTTAGAGCACTCTTTCTCTTTCTAAACACTAGTCACGGCACTGATCGAGGCATAAGGCCGCATTGCTCTTGTCGAAGCTGTTGTTTTGTGCCTCCGCTAGCTTTGTTGCCGCAGCCGCAGCAGGACAAGCAAACGAGCCTGAACATTCATAGACGTTATCTGATGAAGTCGCGCAGCCCTGGCATCTTGTTACCCTTAATCAGATTTTGCTCTTTAGGTAGGACGCGGAGGTTACGGACTGAGTTATCACCGCCTTTGGAGAGCGGAATGTGATGGTCGAGGTGATACTTGGTGGGGTCCCAACTTAGACCCTTACTCTCAAGGTCTCTGGCAATGACTGCTCTACGCACAGACTTTGGTATGCGTCGAGTCAGTTTTGGTGTCTTAACAAACTGGTAAGCTACTCCATAGCCAACAAAGACGCTAATCAGAGCCACAACGATTTGGTCCAAGCCGTGATTCTTTAAGAGAAGGATAGTAATCCAATAAACGGAAAAGAAAACGACAGCCTGTTTTAGCTTATAACGAAGCCAGACCTTTTTGCGCGAGCCCACTTGGTAGGCATACCAAGCGAACACGGCCAACGCGATAACTGCGACAATGTAAAATACGTTATTCATGATTTCAGCGAGATGAAGCCAGTTAGGTAGGGGCAGCTTTATCCGATTAAACTATCTGCCGAAGTCGCGGTCAATAGTTTTGGGTGATCGTAGTTTCACGCAAAGAAGCAAAGTCTCGCAAAGTCATAAAGACAGTTTTATCGTAACGCGGGTCGGGCTCCGCCCGTAATACGAAACACGGCGACGTATTAGTCATACATTCGCATTCAAATTCAAACTCTAAACGGGAGGGATCGAGCTATGCTGCTTCGACATGAATTCACGCGCCAAATCCAGCGCGTTATCGTTACCCTGTTTTGTTTCAGTCTGGGCCTCGCGCCGATCACGGCCTTCGCGCAGGACGCGAAGGCGCCGATCGACAACCGCGTGCACAAGGCCAATTACGAGCTCGCATCACGCTGGACGATAGCCAAGGTCAATAAGCTGGTCTTCGATACATCAGTCGCGCCGCATTGGCTCGAAAGCGGAGACCGCTTCTGGTACAGCTACGAGACCAGCCAGGGCAAGCGCTGGTGGATCGTTGATCCGGCAAAGAAGAGCAAGACTCCGCTGTTTGACAACGCAAAGATGGCGGCATTACTTACCGGCATCACTCGGATTCCGTACGACGCGCAACACCTGCCGATCGCCACTATCAAATTCATCAAGAACGATACGGCGTTTCAATTCGACGCCAACGTGCCGATCGATGCCGAGATTCCCGGCGTGAAGAAGTACGAGCCTCCCAGTCGAGGACAGCAGACCCGCGGCGAGCAAGATCAAACTCAAAATCAGCAGCAGGGCGCCGCGGGCGCTCAGCCGCAGCAGCCGCGCACGCGACCGATTTATTTCGAGTACGAGCTGGCGTCGGGTAAGCTCACGCTTCTGCCAGATTTCAAACCGCCCCAGAAGCCGCGGTGGGCTTCGGTGTCGCCTGACGAGAAGACCATTGTCTTCGCCCGCGGTCACAACCTCTTCATGATGGACGCTGAAAACTACGCGAAGGCGCAAGCGAAAGAAGACGATACGACGATAGTCGAGACCCAGCTCACCACCGACGGTGAAGAAGAATATAGTTTCGATCGACGGTTGGCGGAGGAAGAAAAGCGTTTCTATCGATTCAGCGACAAGAACAAGACTCCCCGCGTGCCGGCAATCACCGTACACTGGTCGAAAGATTCGAAAAAGTTCGCCGTTCAACGCAATGATCAGCGCAAAGTCGGAAAGTTGTGGGTGATCAACCCGCTCGCCAATCCGCGCCCGACGCTCGAAACTTATCCATACGGCATGCCCGGCGAAGCCAATCAGCCTCAAGCCGAGATCGAAGTGTTCGAGCCAGCGACAAAAGGACGAGTCAAGATCAAGACCGATCGGTTCAAAGACCAGCAGTTGGCGATTTACAACGCGCCCATCACCAACCTCGAACGCGAACGCGCTCGCATGTTTGTGGTCGATCGCGGCGATCAGGACCAGCAGCAGCAACAGCAACAACAAGGCCCGCCGCCGAACCAGGTCGAGCCGAAGTGGCTGAGCGACACTTCAGACAAGCTCTACTTCAGCCGCACCAGCCGCGACCTCAAGCGAATCGATGTGTGTGTAGCCGATACAACGACGGGCGAAGTCAAGACCCTGATCGAAGAGCGCTCTAATACGTACGTAGAGATCAAACCGCTAAGGCTGCTCAGCAACGGTGACATGATTCACTGGTCGGAGCGCGACGGTTGGGGACATTACTATCTGTTCGACGCGAACGGCGCGCTTAAGACCCAGCTCACGACCGGTGAATTTGTATGCGACGCAGTCGAAGGCGTCGACGAAAAGACACGGACGCTTTACTTTTCGGCCAACGGTCGCGAGACGGGCGAAGACCCGTACTACGCTCATATGTACAGCGTCAGCTTGAACGGCGAACCTACGAGGTCTGCGGGTCCGATAAAGTTGCTCAATATCGGCGACGCGACGCACAACGTAACGATGGCGGATTCGGCGAAGTATTTCGTGGACAATTCATCTCGCATCAATGCAGCGCCCGTCTCGATGGTTAACGACATCACGGGCAATTGCGTCGTGACGCTCGAGCAAACAGATGCCAGCGCGCTGGTCGAGGCCGGGTTCAAGTTCCCCGAACCATTCAAGGTCAAGGCAGACGACGGCATCACGGATCTTTACGGCGTGATGTACAAGCCTTTTGACTTTGATGCGAGCAAGAAGTACCCGATCATCGCTTACGTCTATCCTGGGCCGCAGACCGAGAGCGTGACGAAAACATTCCCGGCGCGCAACGATCGGATCTCGCTGGCTCAATTCGGCTTCATCGTGATCGAGGTCGGCAATCGCGGGGGCAATCCGCAGCGCTCCAAGTGGTATCACACCTACGGCTACGGCAACCTCCGCGATTACGGCTTGGCAGACAAGAAAGCGGCGATCGAGCAACTTTCTCGGAGGCATCAGTTCATTGACATCGACCGCGTAGGCATCTACGGGCATTCGGGCGGCGGGTTCATGTCGACGGCAGCGATGCTCGTATATCCTGACTTTTTCAAAGTGGCGGTCTCGTCTTCGGGCAATCACGAGAACAACATCTACAATCGCTGGTGGAGCGAGAAGCATCACGGTGTGAAAGAGGTCACCGACAAAGACGGCAACGTCAAGTTTGAATACAACATAGAGAAGAATTCCGAGCTGGCCAAGAATCTCAAAGGCCATCTGATGCTGGCGACGGGTGACATCGATAACAACGTGCACCCGGCGAACACATTGCGGATGGCGGACGCGCTGATCAAGGCTAACAAGCGCTTCGATTTTGTGATCCTGCCGGGCAAGCGTCACGGTTACGCCGACGCGACAAATTATTTCTTCTGGGTGCGTGCGGATTATTTCTGCAAGCATCTGATCGGCGATATGTCGGACAGCATCGACATGGTTGAGCTTAATCGCGAACGCGAACAGGTCGGAGATAAGGGTCAAGTGCGCCGCGGCCCGGACGAGATGGAGGAACCGGAGAAGCCGTAAGCGTTGCGCGCGCCAACAACGAGATAGTAATGTTGGCCCGATGACCCCGCAGTTGATTTCCCATTACCGGATCCTGAATAAACTCGGCTCGGGCGGGATGGGCGAAGTTTACCTTGTTGAGGACATCAAGCTCGATCGCAAGGTCGCCGTCAAGTTCTTGCCGCCGGAATCAATCGCAGACGAGCACGCGAAAAAGCGACTCGTCCGCGAAGCTCGCGCAGCAGCCAGGCTCGATCATCCGAACATCTGCTCGATTTACGAAGTCGGCGAAGAGGATGACCGCAGCTTCATCGTAATGCAATACGTCGAAGGCGAGACGCTCGCTGCCAGAATTCAGCGAAAGTCTCTTGACCTACGAGAGTCGCTTGATTTTGCGACGCAGATCGCAGACGCGCTGGCCGAAGCCCACGCCTACAACATCATTCATCGCGACATCAAGCCGCAGAACATCATGCTCACCGCGCGGGGGCAGGCGAAGGTGTTGGATTTCGGCCTGGCCAGGACCGTGCAAGAGAAAGGCTTGCTGGATACTGAAGCCGAGACCGCGAGCCTCCTGACTGCGCCAGGCTTGCTTGTGGGCACAGTGCCTTACATGTCTCCGGAGCAGGTGCGCGGCGAAGCGCTCGACGCTCGCACGGATATCTTCAGCTTGGGCGCTGTGCTGTATGAACTCGTAACCGGCACTCAACCGTTTGCGGGAGCCAATCCGGCTTCGACGATTTCAACGATTCTCACGAAGGAGCCTCCGCCGTTGGCACGTTACTCTCGGGAAGTTCCAGCGGAACTGGAGCGAATCGTAAGTAAAGCGCTTCGTAAAGACACTGAGCAGCGATACCAAACCGCCAAGGATTTGCTGATCGATCTTAGAAGTTTGAGCGAGGAACTCACGTTCGAGGCTAAGCTGGGGTCTTCGACGACCGACTCGACGACTCGAACGGCGGCGAGCAAGACCGTCGCACGAGCTGGCGTTGGCACGGTCACGCAAGATGCTCCAACAACCGCGGAAGCGCGATCGACTATCATCGGCCGGCTCGCGCGGCACAAGTTGTCCTTCGCTGCAGCGGTTCTCCTGTTTGTTGCTTTGGCCGGTCTTGTAACTTATCTTATGGTCGGGCGCGGCAAGGCAATAAGCTCGCTGGCAGTGCTGCCGTTCGCTAACGCGAGCGGCGATCCAAACACCGAGTATCTCTCAGATGGAATCACCGAGAGTATCATCAACAACCTCTCGCAGTTGCCGAACCTCACGGTGATGTCACGCAACTCAGTGTTTCGTTACAAAGGCCAAGAGGCCGATGCGCAGGCCGCAGGCCGTGATCTGAAAGTGCAAGCGGTGCTCACCGGTCGAATGGTTCAGCGGGGCGACAGCCTCTCGATCAGCGCCGAGTTTGTCGACGTGCGTGACAACAGCCACCTCTGGGGTGAGCAATATAACCGGCGCCTCTCAGACATCCTCGCGGTGCAAGAAGAGATCGCCAGGCAGATATCGGAGAAGCTGCGCTTGAGGCTGAGCGGTGAAGATCAGAAGCGGCTGGCAAAACACTACACCGACAACACCGAGGCTTATCAGGTTTATCTCGAGGGCCGATACTATTGGAACAAGAGGTCAGCAGATGGAACCAAGAAAGGCATCGAATATTTTCAGCGAGCTATCGACTTAGACCCGAAATATGCGCTGGCCTACGCAGGGTTGGCCGACTCGTTCCCCTTTCTCACTCAGTACAGCGTAGCGCCACAGGAAGAAACCTACCCGAAGGCAATGGCAGCGGCCAGGAAGGCGCTTGAGCTCGACGATACCCTCGCTGAAGCTCATACCTCGCTGGCAGCCTGCCTGGAGGGCGTCGACAGAGATTGGTCGGGCGCGGAGAGAGAGTACAAGCGGGCCATAGAGCTTAATCCAAACTATTCAACCGCTCATTTATGGTATAGCGGGTTTCTGCAGGGCAGGGGCCAGCTCGACGAGAGTAAGGTTGAGATAGAAAGGGCGCAACAGCTTGACCCGCTCTCGCTCCCAATTAATGCTAAGGTGGGGTTGACCCTCTATTTCACGCGCGATTATACCCGGGCGATTGAGCAGCTTCGGAAGACACTTGAGATGGACCCGAACTTCCACCTCGCGCACAGATTCCTTTGTCACGCTTATGTGCAACAGCGAATGTATGAGGAAGCCATCACCGAAAAGGCAAGAATATTTGCAGGCACAAGCACCGAAGAAGCACAAGTAGCGGCGGTGCTTCGAAAGGCGTATGCGGTGTCCGGTGAGAGAGGCTTCTGGCAGACACTGATCGAGTTGTTGAAGCAGAAGCCAAGACAAGATTTTGACTTTCCCTTCGACATGGCAGAGGCCTACCGACAGCTTGGTGACAAGGATCGGGCGTTCGAATGGTATCAGAAGGCTGCCGACGAACGACATCCGGGAATGGACACTATTAGAGTTGATCCACAGTTCGACAGCCTTCGTTCAGACCCAAGATACCCAGACCTCCTGCGGCGCCTGGGACTCACTCTCTAAGAGAAACGACGATGACTGTGACTATCTCAATCATCAGACGCCGAAAGCCTTTCCCATCTTTCCTTCAGGTCGTCGAGAATTTCCTTGAATCGCGGGTCGTCTCTCATTGTTTCCCAGTTCGGATTCCCCGCAACCCAAGGATAATTCTCATTGCCCATTGAGATCGATAGTTCAAGCCATTTGATCGCGTCATCAGCCTTGTGAGCAAGCGCGTACACGCTCGCGAGCCGATAAGCCACATCCTGGTCAGCGCGCGCGATTTCGATCACCTGATCGTCGATCAAGCCCAAGGCTTTCTCGTCTTCGCCGCGCGCCAGATAGCAGTAAGCGAGAAAGAGTCTTTGCGAAAGCAGTTCGGGGTGCTTGGCTAGAATGTCTTCAAGCTCCATCGTCGCTTTTTCGATCTGACCGCGATAGTAATCAACCACCGCGGTGTAACTGAGCAGCAGCGGATGATGCGGCTCGAATGCCAATCCCGTCGCGAGCTCTGCTTGCGCCTTGTCGTAGTCGCGTTGGTAGATGTAGATCCGCGCGCGATTCGATGTTGCATAAACAACGTCGGTCGGCGATATCTTCAGCAGCCGGTCCCACGCCTGAAGCGCGCGCTCGTACTGGCCCGAGACGCGAAAGACATAAGCGGCGACGCCGTGCACCAGAGGCTCGTTGGGGACGCGACGCAACAGCCGTCGAATCTGCTGTCGCGCTTCTTCAGCGCGCCCCTCAATTAAGTCGATGTTGATCATCCTCACCCGCGGCTCGACTAGATGCCGATCGATCTCGAGCGCGCGATTGAAAGATTCTCGCGCTTTCGCGTAGTGCTCGAGCCCGCCCATGCCTTTCAGCACGTAGTTGACCTCGCACACGCCGAGCCCGCTGTGCGCGAGCGCAAAGTTCGCATCAAGCTCGACTGCTTCGCTGAACATCTCGCAAGCGGATTGCAGATCCGAAACATCCAGCGTTTGAGTGATGAACTTATAGAGCAGGGTTCGCGCCTTGAGATAGCATTCGTAAGCTTCGGCGCTTTCGGTCGGCGTCTTAACCAGTCGTTCCTGCTCCTTGACGCTGATTTTCACCCGCAGACCTTCTACGATCTGCCGCGAGATCGCGTCTTGAACCGTGATGATGTCCCTTGATTCGACATTGATTTTTTCGCTCCACAGGATCTCGCCTGAACCTGTGTCGATCAACTGAGGGGTCAATCGAAAGCGGTCGTCTGCTTTCAAGTATCCGCCTATCAGAACTGCGTCCACGGCAAGCTGCGCGCCGACCACGCGCGGATCGACGTCCTTGTTCTGATATTGGGCGACGTATGATGAAGGTCGCACGACCAGATCGTGAAGCTGAGCAAGCTCTGTGATCACGCTGTCGGCTAGGCTGAATCCGTAGAAATCATTCTCCGATGCGCCCGAAAGGTTCTTGAACGGGAGTATCGCGATAGCTTTTTTGTCCCGCGATTGCCACATCGAGGGCGTAGCATCGGGAGTCGCCGACGACCCGGTGGATTCTTCTCTCGCGGGAACGGCGGTGAAGGTCCGCGACGCCCAGGACGCAACTCGACTCAGAAGACTGCCGGTCCTCTGCGGCCGTTTGGAGGCTCTCAATGAAGCTCCTTTGTCCGCGGGGACGATGCCCGTCTGCGCGTAGTGACTTCGAACAAGCGCGCGCAGATCTTCGAGCAGCACCTCGGCCGATTGATACCGCGAGGAAGGATTCTTCGCCAGCGCTTTCGAGATAATCTGCTGAAGCCGCAGTGGCGAGCCTTCGCCAAGCAGGTCGGGCTCTTCGTGCATAACGGCGTGCATCACGTCTACGGAAGTTCGACCTTTGAAGGGTAGGCGGCCGGTTATCATCTCGTACAACACAACGCCCAGCGAGAAGATGTCTGAGCGGGCGTCGGCCCGCTCACCCTTGGCCTGCTCGGGCGACATGTAACTCGCAGTGCCGAAAGGCGAGCCCAGCGCCGTAAGCTCGGCTGTGTGTTGCGAATCGGAACTGCCGCCTGGCGGCTTGATCAGCTTTGCCAAACCGAAGTCGAGAATCTTCAGCTGGTTTCGCTCGTTCAGCATAATATTGGAGGACTTGATGTCGCGATGGATGACGTTTCGGCGGTGCGCTTCAGCAACTGCGTCGACGATCTCGAGCGAAAACTCGAGCGACTGGTCGAGAGGAAGCGGACGGCCGCCTACGAACCTCTTGAGCGTCTTGCCGTCGATGTATTGCATCACGAAGAAGAGCACGTCCTCAGCTTCGTTAACCTCGTAGACCGTGCAGATGTTAGGATGATCGATGGCTGACGCTGCGCGAGCTTCACGCAAGAACCTGGCGCGCGCCTTCTCGTCTCCCACCAGGTCGGCTGAAAGCGCCTTGATGGCGACCGTGCGGTGGAGCTTGGTGTCCTCGGCTTTGTAGACGACACCCATTCCACCTTTTCCAATCTCTTTCAGAATGCGGTAGTGGAGTATGGTCTTCCCAACCATCTGCATGAACCGGAGCGCCAATCTTACGCTTGAGTCGATTATACACTCGCGAGGACGAGGGGCAATAGCCATGAGAAGGCACGGCCTAAAGTGTCGGCCCTGTAGTGTTCGCCGCGTGTTCGCCAACCTCGAACGAATGCAATATTATGGTTGCCGGCGCAGAGCCAAGATCCCACATACGGGTTGGAGAACAACGGCTCTATCTCGCCGCATAATCTTCTTGCATTCTGTGCCACGCTGTTGCTGATTGCAACTGTGTTCAAGCTTACATAAACGAGCAACGCCGAACACCTTCGAAGCCGACTCCCAGTAATTTGAGTCCTGACTCAGGTTTTCACTCGAAAATCTGTAGGCTTATTCAGAAAATTCCTTGACACCGAGAGCCGATTTCCATACGATAGAAGCGCTCGAATTCCAGGGGGTTGCTGTCGCTCGCGGACCCTAAAGGAGAAGGCTCGTGACCAAGAAACTCGCCCTCCCTGCTCTCGTCGCCGTTTGCCTAATCGCGCTGGCTCTGACCACTTCAAGCGCTAACTCCGGCAGCAAAGAAGTGACGTTCTCGCGGGACGTCGCGCCGATCTTCTTCAACAAGTGCGCGGAGTGTCACCGTACCGGCGAGGCGGCACCGATGTCGCTGCTGAGCTACAAAGACGCGCGCCCGTGGGCCCGCTCGATCAAAGAGAAGGTCGTTACAAAACAGATGCCCCCTTGGCACGCCGATCCTCACTATCAAGAGTTCGCAAACGATCGGCGCTTGACTCAGGCTCAGATCGAAACGATCGCGGCGTGGGTCGATCAGGGCGCGAAAGAGGGCGACGCCAAAGACCTTCCACCGCAGCCAAAGTTCGTTGAGGGTTGGGCAATAGGAAAGCCTGACATCGTTCTGACGATGCAAGAAGAGTTCACGCTCGAAGCGACCGGGCCCGACGAGTATCAGTATTTCGAGATTCCGACCAACTTCAAGGAAGACGTCTACGTTCAGATGGCCGAAGCGCGGCCCGGCAATCGTAAGATCGTTCACCACATCATCGCTTTCGTTCAGCCTCCCGCGAAAGACGACAAGGCCGGACACGCTAAGTTCACAAAAGAGGACATCGAGAAGTTTCGCGAAGAGCAGGAGAAGCGTTCGATCTTCCGCCGCGACGGTTTCCTCATGAGAATTAAGCCGAGCATTCCCGTCTACGACGACGGCTGCTCATTGGCCAACGGAGGCAATGGTGAGACGCTGAACTTCAAAGAGGAACAACGCAATCTGGACTTTCTGGCGGGGTTTGCTCCAGGAATGAACGCCGGAATAATGGAGCCCGGGACCGTAAAGAAGATCCCGGCCGGTTCAAAGATTCTTCTTCAGTTGCACTACTCAAAGGCGAGCGCCAAAGTTGAGAAGGACCGCTCGATGGTCGGATTGGTTTTGGCGAAGACGCCGCCCGATAAGCACGTTTACACCCGTCCGATCGCGAACACGTACTTCGCGATTCCACCTGGCGCGGACAATCACAAAGTCACGTCCTGCTGGACTACCAAGGAAGACATTCATCTTCAAACCCTGATGCCGCATATGCACTTGCGCGGCAAGGCCATGCATATCGAAGCGTATTATCCCGATAGCCGCTCGGATGTTCTGCTCGATGTCCCGAACTACAGCTTCTCATGGCAGACGGTTTACTATTTGAAGAAGCCGATCGCTCTGCCAAAGGGGACTAGGATCGTGGTGACCGGTTACTTCGACAACTCGACGAAGAACAAATACAACCCAGATCCTGCTCAGACGGTTCGATTCGGCGAGCCGACGTACGACGACATGATGATCGGCTGGATTAATTACACAGTCGACAAAGAGCACTTGAAGAATGAGACGGCGTCGGTCCGATAAGCCTCGGCTTGTCGCTGATCTCGCGCTTGAGAGTATTTCGGAGCCGACAAGCTGAAGCTTATCGGACATCTTGGAGGAGAAGAGATGAAAAGGACCTTGTCGATTTCTGCGGCGCTGGCAGCCTTCAGTCTCATCGTGCTCTCGACGGCGAGCGCGAACCGAGGCGCCAGCAAAGAGGTTACTTTCAACAGAGACGTTGCGCCGATCTTTTACAAGAACTGTGCCGAGTGTCACCGACAAGTCGACATCGCTCCGATGTCGCTGATGACTTACAAAGAAGCTCGTCCGTGGGCGCGATCGATCAAGGAAAAAGTCCTCACTCGCGAGATGCCGCCCTGGAGCCCGGATCCGAAATACGGCGAGTACACTAACGATCATCGGCTCACGCAGAAGGACATCGACACGATCGTAGCATGGGTCGATCAAGGCGCGAAGGAAGGCGATGCGAAGGATCTTCCGCCCGTGCCTGAGTTTACTTCGACTGGCGGCTGGAGGCTGGGCAAGCCAGACGCTGTGTTCGACCTCGGGCAGGAATTCACCGTCAATGCGGGAACTCCAGACACGATTCAGAACTTCATCGTCCCAACAAACTTCAAAGAGGACAAGTGGGTCAGCGCGGCCGAGATTCTTCCCGGCAACCGCAAAGTCGTTCATCACGTGATCGCGTTCATCCAGACTCCCGAGATGATCGAGCAGTTCAAGAAGGGCGAG
>WNGG01004561.1_pt1 | contig 15514 bp, 15 predicted proteins | sample 5400661 | NCBI WGS metagenome assembly WNGG01 (sample SAMN13153372, study PRJNA577476) | soil metagenome | isolation source: 100 cm soil or saprolite under Garry oak tree replicate 1 | place: USA:California | collected 2016-06-15
TTTTGCCGGCCAGGAATCGCGACGGCTCGAAACGCACTACGCAACGGTTCAATCGAGATTGAAATGACAGCTCGATCTAAAGCCGTTCGCTTTAGTGTGCCGAGGCCGCCGCTCTGGCGCTCGCCGGTCGCGTCCGCACGGTGCAGAAATTCTCGACCGCGGCGACGATCGCGGCACTGGTGAGCGATCGCCGCTCCGGCGTACCCAATTCAAGTTCTTCCTGCCGGTTGACGATGGATCCCGCCTCGAGCAGTACGGCCGGCATTCTGGTCTGGCGCAGCACGATCAGCTGATCATAGCGGTACACGCCGGCCTCGGCATCAACCAGGATACGGCGGCGATGGCCCATGAGGGCCAGGGTGTAATGGGGGGTGTAATGCAGCCCGCGGCTTTCCAACTCACGGCCGAGCAAGCTGCCGAACTGCAAGCTTCCGGCTGGATCGGCATTTTCGTTCGAGATGAAAATCGCGTAGCCGGGATAGTCGTCATTGAATTGATTTTTCTGCCCGACGTATTCCCAGTTTCGCAACAGATTGTCGGGAACCGAATCGTGATGAATCGCAATGAGCAGATTTGCGTGCATGCTGTTGGCGCGGGCCGCGCGCTCGATTAGGCCTCGCCACGGCGCGGTCGCGGTGATCAGCAGCACGGTTTGCTGGAAGCCGGCGTCGAGCAAACCTTGGCTGATGTCGCGGGCTAGCTGAAGGTTGAACGCATATTCGGCAATACCCCGCGCGCTCATTGCGCCCGGTACATCGACCGTGTGTCCGACATCCACCACGACGCGGAATGCAGAACGAGGACAAGCGTCGGGCCTAGCCTCCGTCGCGCGTCGGCTGTCTTCCGCACGCACGATCTGCGACGCTGTCGCGACCAGCGCAATCGCGAGAATAAGGCGCAGCTTTATTGCCGCCTGTCGCAGCCCACCCATCACGCCTCCATATTAGCGCAGCGGCCGAAAATTGCCATCACTTGTGTCACTCATGGCCGCTCGTGGCCGCTCACGACGCCCATGCCAGCCCGGTTCGCCTTGATTTTGTATTGGCGATCATGCCGATATGCCGGAGAGACTGTTTGCTCGAGGAGCGCAATATGGTTCGCGAACCCATGCTGACGACCGTGCCAATTGCCGATCTTCGCCCGACTCAACTTACCGTCGGAATGCGCGAAGTCGAAGCCAAGCGCAAGCTCTGGCGTGAAATCGCCGCCAAAGAGGGCGGAAAATTCCTTGGCAAGCACATGATTCCGACCGTGCTCGGTCCAAAAGCGCGCCACTATGTGGTCGATCATCATCATCTTGCGCGCGCCCTCCATGACGAGGGCGTCAAGGACGTGGCGGTGACGCTCATCGCCAATCTCAGCAAGCTCGATGGGGACGCGTTTTGGACCGTAATGGACAATCGCTCTTGGATGCATCCCTTCGATAGCAAGGGTGAGCGCCGGCACTACGAGGATATTCCCAAGCGCATGGCCGATCTGGTCGATGATCCGTTCCGCTCGCTCGCAGGGGAGCTGCGGCGCGCCGGCGGCTTTGCCAAGGATACCACGCCATTCAGCGAATTTCTCTGGGCCGATTTCCTGCGCCGGCGCATGAAGCGCAAGACGGTCGAGCGCGATTTCGAGCGCGCCGTCGAAAAAGCGATTAAATTGGCCAAGGGCGAGGATGCCGCCTATTTGCCGGGATGGTGCGGCCCGTTGGAGGAGGCCTGATCGGAACCGGGCAGCCAAACTCGGCATGGCTGCGCTAATCGGAGCAGCCGGCGCGCCGCAGCTTTGCTATAATCCGGCACGACCATTGACGGGTAGCACCACTGACGGGGAGGGCGGCACGCGATTCTTTAGGCGCCGCAGCAATTAAGGCGCCATCAAGAGCCGCATTCGTAAGACCATGAATGTTCATCATGCAGGCGTCATCCTGTTGCTGGCCGCCGGCGCATTGGCCGGCTGCAGCAGCTCCGGCAAGGACCAGCAGGCGGTCGACCCCAATACCTTTCCGGCCAACTACCGCACGCAACTCGTCAGCTTTCTGCGTCAGTCCTTGACCAATCGCGCCGACTTCCGTGGCGCCATGATTTCCGAGCCGTCGATCAAGTCGGTCGGGCCGACTCAGCATTATGTAGTTTGCGTGCAGTTCAACCCTCGCAGTCTGATCAAGACCAAGGCCGCGGTGTATCTCTCGGGACAAATGACGCAGTTCATCGATGCCACGCCGGAGCAATGCGCAAACGCCGCCTATCAGCCGTTCAAGGAGCTTGATGCGGCGATTCCCGCGGCGTGAACGATCTGCGGCAATGCGCTAAATCATAAAGACATGGATACCGACGTATTGATTGTTGGGGCCGGACCGACCGGCCTTACGCTCGCCATCGATCTCGGCAGACGCGGGGTGCGCTGCACGTTGCTCGAGCAGAAGGATCAGCCCGCCTTCCTGCCGAAGATGGAGCGGGTGAATGCCCGCTCGATGGAAATTTACCGCCGCATGGGCTTGGCGGAAAAAATCCGCGCAGCCGGGCTGCGCGCGGATTGCCCGATGGATGTCTATATCGTGCTATCGCTGAGGGAGCCGCCGCTGTTGCACCTTCCTTATCCGTCGGTGGCGCAGGCGCGAGCGCAAGCGCGCGCCACAAATGACGGAACGCTGCCGCTCGAGCCCTATCAGCTGATCTCGCAATATACCCTCGAGCCGCTGTTGAAGTCGGTCGCCGAGACCATTCCATCAGTGACCGTGCGGTTCGGTTGCGAGTTTCTCTCGCTGCGCCAGGACGGCGAAGGCGTCACCGCGCGCATGCGCGGTAGCAAAGGCGACGAGCAGGAGATGCGCGCGGCTTATCTCGTCGGCTGCGATGGCGGGGCGAGCACCGTCCGCAAAGAGCTCGGTATCGGGCTTTCCGGCGAAGGCAATTTGTTGGAACTACGCCAAGCACTGTTTCGCTGCGATGAATTGTTCGAACGCCTGCCGATCGGCAATGGTCCGGGCCGCGGCCGGCACTATCACGTGGCGGACGACAAAGCCACGTTCTTGATCATGCAGGATTCCACTAAACACTGGACGTTGCATTCGGTTATCGACAGCGACGAGGCGATGAGGACCGCGTTCGAACGCACCGTTGGGATTCCCCTCAAATACGAGATGCTGTCCTGCGCGCCGTGGCGTCAGAATCTGTTGCTCGCCGACCGCTACGGCCACGACCGCGTCTTCATTGCCGGCGACGCAGCGCATCTGGTGATCCCGACCGGGGGCCTGGGCATGAATTCCGGTGTCGGCGACGCCATCGATCTGTCGTGGAAGCTTGCCGCCACACTCGCCGGCTGGGGTGGGCCGAATTTGCTGAAGTCATATGAGATCGAGCGTCGCCAGATCGGCGAACGCAATGTCGGCGCCTCGCGCTATGCAACGATCGGTCGTCGCAAATGGCGCGCCATGTGGCGCCCAAATATTCGCGAGGATTCTCCTGCTGGAGCCGAAACCCGGAAAAACCTGAGCGCCGTTGCCAATATCGAACAGCGCAAGAGCAACGAGATGATCGGCGCCGAACTCGGCTATCGCTATGTCGACTCGCCGATCATCAGCAACATCCCGGGCGGGCCCGAACATCTATTCCGGGAATATCAGCCAACCACTTGGCCGGGCGCGCGATTGCCGCATGTTTGGCTCGATGACGGCATGCCGATCCAGGATCACATTCCCGACGGCTACACGATCCTCAAGCTCGGCGGCACCAAAGAGGACATTGGCGGCCTCGAAGCCGCGATCCGCGGGCGTGGTGCGCCGGTGAGGGTGCTCGACCTTCCCGATCGGATCGCGCGTGAGATTTACGGCCACGACCTCATCTTGGTGCGGCCCGATCTGCACGTGGTATGGCGCGGCGATGCGGCGCCCGACGAACCGGCGCAAATCGCGGCCCTCGCGACCGGCCATTAGCACGAGGCTGCAGTCAGCTTCTCTGCGACAATGAATTTATTCCACGCGCAATCCACAGTTTGGCGAAATATTCTCCTCTTTGCAGCCGCTAAAAACGTACTATATAGAAAATCATTCTGCTGCGGCATTTCGCAACTTTTGCCTCGCCAGCCGAGGAGCACCCATGACCTCTCCGCTCGACCAAAAGAAAATCAAGATTGCCGGCCCGGTCGTGATCACCGCCAACCGCGTCGATGATGGCGCGGTGGTTTACCGGAGCCCCGCTGGCGGCTGGACCACCGAGCTCGGCGCCGCGGCCGTCGCAATCGACGCAGACAGTGCGCGTGCGCTGGCGCAAGCGGCGGCAGAGGACGACCTAAACGCGATCGGGCCTTACATCGCGCCGGTCAGTGTTCTCCCCGGCGGCCACGTTCGGCCGGGAAACTTGCGCGAATTGATCCGTCTCGGCGGGCCGACCATCGAGCTGCCGGCGCCGCTCGAGCCTTGAGCGAGCCGATCGCATGTACGTTTATGACGCCTTCGATCGCCGGCTTCTTGCCGAACGGGTCACCGAATTCCGCGACCAGGTCGCGCGCCGGCTCTCAGGAGAATTGACCGAAGAAGAATTCAAGCCGCTGCGGCTGATGAATGGCGTCTATCTGCAGCTGCACGCCTATATGCTGCGCATCGCCATTCCTTATGGCACGCTCTCTACGCTGCAGCTGCGCAAGCTTGCCGAGATCGCGCGCAAATACGACCGCGGCTACGGTCATTTCACAACTCGCCAGAACATTCAATTCCATTGGATCAAGCTCGCCGAATTGCCCGACGCGATGGCTGAGCTCGCCAGCGTCGGCATGCACGGCATGCAGACGAGCGGCAACAACGTGCGCAACATCACAACCGATCAATGGGCCGGCGTCGCGCCCGACGAGATTGAGGATCCGCGCATCTGGGCCGAGCTCATTCGCCAGCACGTCACCCTGCATCCCGAATTTTCATTCATGCCGCGCAAATTCAAGATCGCGCTCGGCGCGTCGAGCCGCGACCGTGCGGCGCTGCGCATCCACGATATGGCGCTGCGGCTGCATCGCAATGCGGCGGGCGAAACCGGCTTCGAAGTGATGGTCGGCGGCGGATTGGGCCGCACGCCCTATCTTGCCCAAACCATCAAGCCGTTCCTGCCCAAGCGCGATGTGCTGTCTTACGTCGAGGCGGTACTGCGCACCTACAATCAGTTCGGCCGCCGCGATAACATTTGGAAAGCGCGTATCAAAATCCTGGTGCACGACCTTGGCGCCGAGGCCTTCGCCAAGGAAGTCGAGGCAGAATGGCAAGGCATCAAGGACGGCGCGCTCGCCCTCGACCCGGCGATGGTGGCGGAGATCGCGAGCCGCTTCCGTTATCCGGATTATGAGAAGCTCGACGACAGCCCGCCGCAGCTCGCGAAAGCACGCCGCGACGACCGCGGCTTCGATACCTGGATGGCCAATTGCGTCGCCAATCACAAAGTCCCCGGCTATGCCATCGTGACGTTGTCGCTCAAGCCGCAAGGCGGCACACCGGGCGACTGCACCGCCGTGCAGATGGATAAGCTTGCCGACTTTGCCGACCGTTATTCGTTCGGTGAGATCCGTGTTGGCCACGAGCAGAACCTGGCGCTGCCACATGTTGCGCAGCGCGATCTGCCGGCGCTATGGCGCGAGCTTGATGCCATCGGTCTGGCGCAGACAAATGTCAACCTGATCACCGACATCATTTCGTGTCCGGGCCTCGATTATTGCAGCCTCGCCAATGCGCGCTCGATTCCGATCGCGCAGGAAATCACGCAGCGTTTCCGCAACCTCGATATCCAGCGCGATCTCGGCCGCCTGCACATCAATATTTCCGGCTGCATCAATGCCTGCGGCCATCATCACGTCGGCCATATCGGCATTCTCGGTGTGGAGAAAAACGGCGAGGAGTTCTATCAGATTACGCTTGGCGGCAAGGCCGATGAGAATGCCACGCTTGGTACGCTGATAGGCCCGGCCGTGCCCTACGCGCAGGTGGCCGATGTCGTCGAGGACATCGCTGCGGCCTATCTCGAGTTACGCCAGCAACCAGAGGAACTGTTCATCGACACGGTGAAGCGGCTCGGGGTCGAGCCGTTTCGGGAGCGCGTCTATGCCGCTCGTTGAAAACGGCCAGATCGTGCAGGACCGCTATCTCCATGTCGAGGATGACGGGCCGATCCCAGACCGGGTGCCGGCGATCGTATCGGCACAACGCTTCCTCGCTAATGCCGATGCGCTGGTTCGTCGCGACGGTTCGCTCGGCGTCTTGTGGCCGAACGACCGCCGCATCGCCGAGTTGGCGCCATGGCTTGGACATCTGGCTCTGGTCGCGTTGCAATTTCCCAAATTTCGCGACGGGCGCGCTTACAGCCAGGCGCGGCTGCTGCGCGAGACCTACGGGTTTGGCGGCACGCTGCGCGCCACCGGCGATGTGTTACGCGATCAGTTTCATTTCCTCATCCGCGCCGGTTTCGATTCGTTCGAGGTGAAGAAGCTGGCGGATGCGCGCGTCTTTGCCGAGGCGGCCGCTCGCTACAGCGTGGTCTATCAGCCGAGCGCCGATGGCCGCGTGCCGGCGCTGCGTCGCCGGGTGCAGCGGGGCGCCTCCGATCCCGGTTGACCGCCAGCGCCGCGACGGGTCAATCGGTAATTCAGTGCTGAAAGATCAGACAGGTGGTCGTGCCGTGAGCAAGCAAACGGCCATCGGCATCGGTAATTCGACCTTCGGCTGTTCCGACGCGGCGGCCGCAACTCAGAACGATGCCCTCTGCCTTGATCAAGCCGGTTTCCGGGGTGATGGGCCGTAACAGTGAAATTTTGAACTCGAGAGTCGTCGAAGCGAGGCCCTTGTCCAGCATCGTATGAATCGCCAGCCCCATGCAGCTGTCGAGCATCGTCGCCGCCAGACCGCCATGTACGCTGCCAGCCGGGTTAAGATGGACTTCATCAGGCCGGGCTGTGACCACGACGCGCCCACTTGCCGCTTCGCTCACGTCGTAGCGCAAAGTTTCCGCCATCCTGTTCAAAGGCAGCGTCCCATCGGCGAGCCCTTGAACGAACTCCAAGCCGCTCATCGCCTTCTGCCGTTCGGCGCGGACGGTCCCATAAATTTTGGTGGCGACGTGGCAAGGCATCGGCAGACTTGTGGTCCTCTGGTTTCACGAATAGCGATGCGTGGTCGCCTGCGCCACCCGATTCCTGATCTTTTTGCTTTAATGAACGACGCTATTCTCACATCCCAGTCCATTCTATGATGCACCACTTACTTTTCCGATCGAGGCCGCCATGTCTCCTGTCGTTGCAGTGATCGCGCCCGGCGCCATGGGCGCCGCAGTCGGCAAAAGATTGGTCGATAACGGTCTCACGGTGCTCACCTCGCTCGACGGCCGCAGCGAAGAAACCCGCGCGCGCGCCAAGGCGGCGGGCATGACGGCAGCCAAAGACGACGACATCGCGCGCGCCGATTTCATTCTCTCTATATTGCCGCCCGGAGATGCGCTGTCGCTGGCGCAGCGCTTTGTCGCGGCGCTGACCGCGAGCAATGCGAAGCCGGTCTATGTTGATTGCAACGCGATCAACCCGAAGACCGTGGATCGCGTAGCAGCGGCGATCGCGCCGACCGAGTGTCCTTTCGTGGATGCCGGAATCATCGGCCAGCCGCCGAAGCCTGGAGATGCCGGGCCGCGCATCTATGCGTCTGGCGCCGCGGCGCCGCGTTTTGCCGCGCTGCGCGATTACGGCCTCGATATCCGTGTCCTTGACGGCGAAATGAGCGCGGCTTCGGCATTGAAAATGTCCTATGCCGGGATCACCAAAGGGACGCAGGCGATCGGCGCCGCGATGATGCTGGCGGCGACGCGCGCCGGTTCCGCTGACGCTTTGATGGCGGAGCTGCAGTTGAGCCAAAAGGAAATGTTGGCGTGGCTCAAGCGGCAACTGACGATGATGCCGCCCAAGGCCTACCGCTGGGTTGCCGAAATGCAGGAGATCGCCGGCTTTGTCGGCGACGATCCTGCCGCGCGCGAGCTTTATGAAGGCGCCGCGGAGTTCTACGAGCGCTTCGCCGAGGATTTCGCCGCCGGCAAGAAGGATGCGGCAGCACTCGCCGCATTTTTGAGCAAAACATCGTCCTAGAATTTCAGAGCTTCCGCTCCTCCGCACGAAAAAGTAGGCCCACCTCGCCGCGAAGAGAATTATCCGCGGGCTTTGACAATGTCCGCTTAGAAGGCACAGCGGACGTAGGGGGGTTCAATTTATGTAGCGATTGGCCCAAGGCGGACATGGGCTACTTCCAGCGACCAAGTCCGACCCGCTAAGATGCCCTGTACTGACCGGTATGCGCCGCAACGAAACGGCGCTCCGAAGCAGACGACGAGTCAAATCCTCAATCGCTTGAGGGATGTCCTATGGCGAGGCGGAACTTCCCCGATCTAACCTTTGAGGTTGTTCAGCACGACCGTAGCTGGGCTATTTGGCTGGTCGTGATACTCGGTGGCGTTGTGGGCGTGTTTGCCCTTACGGCGCTGATCGTCAGCCTCATCCACAGCTAACGCTGGGCTAACTTTCGCGACAATGGCGAAGTTGGGAAAAAATCGGCCGCTGATCGAGGCGGAGGCCTTGTGGCGCCGAGAGCCGACGAATGTCTGCATTTGTACAAAGAGAATTTCGCAGCTGCCGGCGGGCGGGCGCATCAATAGCAAGCAATAAAGCAGTGGTAGTTTGCCGTCAGTGGAACACCGCACCTACCCCGACGGCACCATCGATTCACGCGTCGGTTCACCCAATGTTGTTAGGTCCGGTGCTCGTATCAAACTCGGTACAGCATCAAATTGGACTGACTCACATAGCTGTTTATTGACGCGTCGCTCAAGAATGAGATTGGTGTTCAGCTCAGCAATCGTCCTTGTGAAACGCGAACGAGCGAGAAGCCAGCCAATTGCAGCACCAAAAATAAGGGCAACCAGACTGGCACCGATGGCTAGGAGATGCGTATCGCGTCCCATCGACAAATTTGCGACATCGGAATCGATGAAGCTCCCGGCTACTGCAAATCAATGGGTTGATAGCGTCCGTCCGCGTCGAGCTGTGTACCCCACACCTTGTGCACTCCTTGGTGCTCGGACCGGCTGAAGGTCATCGGCGTCCCGAGCCCAATATCGAGATCGCGAAGATTTTCAAAGGCTGCCACTAATTTTTCGGTGTCGAGCTGAGGGCCATTCTGTTGCAGCGCTGCGATCAACACGGTGGCGTCCACATAACCTTCGAGAGACACGTAGTCTGGCGCCTCACCCGGAAAGTATTTGGCAAGTGCGGATTTGTAATCCAGCACCAACGATGAGTGACCCTCGAGCGCCGGTACGACCTGCGTGACGATGACCCCGGTTGCATACTTTTTCCCCAGCAGCATCAACTCGTTGGCCAGCGCGGTACTGCCGACGAATGAGACGCTGGTATAAATCATGTCTGGGTAGAGATCGCGCGTCTTCTCAATAAATTTAGCCGCGGCCCGATAGGTCGGGACCATGATCACCGCTTTTATTGGGAGGCGATTCTTTTGTTGTTGGACTTGTTGCAGTTGTGCGACGGCATCATCAACATCCACGGTGTTGCGCTGGTAATTGAGCCGCAAAATTGGGCTATCGTTGCCTCCCCGCAACGAACGAATAGCCTTTTCCACACCGGTGAAGCCGGCGTCTCCGTACGCATCCTGCTGAGCAAAGACGGCGATCTGCTCCGGGGAGAGCCGCTTTACTTTCGCCAGATAGTTTACTACTGCGGCGGTTTCTTCGGCGTAGCTGGCGCGGTAGTTGAACACATAGCGGTCGGGCGGATCGCTCCTGAGCAAACCGGCGCCAGTGAAAGCTCCGAAAAACAGCATCTTGCGATCGAGCGCGTACGGTAATGCAACCACCGCCGTTGGCGTCCCCACATTGCCAATAAGTCCAAAAATTTGATCTCTTTCGTAGAGCTGCTTCATTGTAACGGCGGTTCGCGCGGGCTCGTAGCCGTCGTCTCCTGCGAAAAGCCGAAGCTGGCGGCCGTGTACTCCGCCATTTGCGTTGGCCGCATTGAATGCCGACGCGATACCGAGCTTCATATTCTGGCCGAGTTCCTTGGCTGGACCGGAGAATGGTGCGGAAATTCCAAACCGAATTTCACTGTCAGTTACACCGCGGACGGTCGGGGCGGGCTCGCTTGCCCCGCCAACGGTCGCGAGACGCGCCGGCGTGCTGTTAGCGGGTTGCGGACCCGCCGGCGTGCTGTTAGCCGGCTGCGGACCGGTCGGCGCAATCGGAACACCAGGGTTCGGCGAACTCGATTGAGTTACTCGCGGACCGGTCGGCGCAATCGGAAGTCCAGTGGCGGGCGAGTTCACTTGTTCTGGCGATTTTGAATTATCAAATCTCGCCGTGAACTCGCTCGGCTTTGTGCTGGACCCAGGCGCCTTGCCAAACAGGGATGGAAACTGGGCAATAATTAACCATCCGATTACGAGTCCGAACACCGAGGCAATGGCGAAGCCTGAGGCGAACCACCCGAACCTCCGGGTAGGTTGCGGTATATGTACGATTTCAGGTTGAGGCCCGAGCGACTGACGCAGGCGCGATAAATCCCCCTTGGGAGAGGATTCCGCGCCTTCAGCGGCACCCGCCCGGCCTTGGCGGTAGAATTCGCTTGGCCCCCTTGTGGCGTAGTCTGTATTTAGGACGTTGTCCGAAGGCTCGGGTCTACTCATTGGACTGCCCAGCTCATCGACCGTATCAGCTTTCAGCCGATGTCAGTCTGTTTGCAGTGTCAAACCTAATAGGCAACTACTTCGACTGCCTTTCTACATTGTGTAAAAATGTACGGGTGAACCAGCGCATTCTACCCGTGCGACCATCATTTTGAGTTGCTACGAGAAGTTGCCTCCTTGCCTGATTGGCATCGAGGCCGGCGCTTCATCCCACCATTGGTCACGGCAGCTTCAGATGCTTGGACGGACCACTTTTTGTTTAGGATTGTGCTAAACTCGAAAGCGATTCACGCAAGGTAAGGGGTAGGCGTTGAGCGATTTCGCCCTGCGATTCGGCCTTGCACTCGTTGTGGTGACCGTCGCCTGCGCGGCCATAATCATATCTCGCCGGAATTATGCCAAATCCGCCGATTCCGAGCGCAGCATTGGGGCTTTTAGACTCGAGTTCCAGCGTTCAATCGATGCCGCTCAAGCGGCGACGATCAAGACAATCCGCGACAATATTTTTTCGGTTATAAAGACAATCAATTCGACGGTCAGGGATTTGAATGTCCGACTTGCGAGATTGGAAGAGCGCGCTGATGAAACTGCGACCCACATTGCAGGTGCGCAGAATTTTGATGTCCGCCTTGCAAGATTAGAACAGCACCTAGATGCAACTGCCACTTATACCGAGAATTTGGATGCCCGTCTTGCGAGATTGGAAGAACGCGCCGATGAAACCGCGACCCAGATTGCAGGAACCCGGAGTTTGGATGTCCGCCTTGGGAGATTGGAAGAACGCGCCGATGAAACCGCGACCCAAATTGCAGGAACCCAGAATTTGGATGCCCGCCTTGGGAGATTGGAAGAACGCGCCGATGAAACCGCGACCCAGATTGCAGGAACCCAGAATTTGGATGTCCGCCTTGGGAGATTAGAACAGGGCGCTGATGAATCCGCGACCCATATTACAGGAACTCAGAAGCAATCTTTAGAACAGACTGAGCGGATCGCTGCCCAATTGGCAGGACTTGAGCAAAATCTAATGGAACTAAGCGATCGGCTCTCGTTGATTAAGCAAACAATTGATGGAGCTACTTTACGAGAGCAGGACACTAATAATTCAATTGAAACCATCAACTCCCGTGTCATCAATACTCAACAACGCGTGGAAGAATTGTTTCCGCGTCAGGTGCTTGGAGAAAAAACACTCAAGGACCTAGGAACCCTAATCGGGTTCTTTGTCAAGCGGCTCAAGAGAGTGAACGCGAACTCAACGGAGATAGCCCTGCGTCTTGGCGATCTCGAGAGTCACTTCCGTTCAAAACTGGGACAGCTAGAGGAACGTCACAGTTCAGTCCTCGAACGCGAGGACGGCCCTTCAACTAGCAACATAGAGGATCTGGTTGAGGACGCCACACCGAAAGCAGCTGATGGGACGATACCAATTGAAGCAAACACCGACGGCGAAAATGCTGAGGGTTTCGAACGCGCAACCACACCAGACCAAGAATCGCCGAAAAAAGCGATCGTTGAGGGGGAAGGCCGCGCTGACAATAGCCGCGCCGACCAGCATGCAACGTGAACAGTTTTCCTCCTCGGCCACGATCGCTAGTGGCCCATCGCGCCATTAGCAAAATGTCCGTTATTGGTGAGGACCGGACTATGGGCAGCGCGGGCGGGCACCCGATGGAATTTGCGTCACCGGTTCAGCCATCTCCGCGCAAATCCCAAGATGCCCTGCGGCAGGAAAATAATCATGGCGATGAAGATGAGGCCGAGCGGAATGAGATACGGGAATTGGTCGCCGAAAAAGCGCGACAGTAATTCGCGCAAGAGATGGAAAAATCCGGCGCCAACGATTGGTCCGACCAATGTGCCGATACCGCCCATCACGTTGTAGATGATGGCCTCGCCGGAGGTCAAAAAATAAACGAAATCCGGCGCGGCGAATTCGTTCTGGATGGCGTAGAGCACGCCGGCTAATCCGGCGAACAGGCCGGAAATCATGACTGCGACCATCTTGAAGTTCTCGACCCGGTAACCGATCGCGCGGGTGCGCGGTTCGTTCTCGCGGATCGATTGCAGCACCATCCCGAATGGCGATTGGGTCACCCGGCGCAGGATCAGGTAGGAGCCGGCGACGACCGCGAGCACGAACCAGTGCATCGTGGTGGAGTTAAAGCGTGCATTGTAGAGGAACGGAATCCATAAACGCGGACGGGTGAAAATCAGGCCGTTTTCGCCGCCGGTCACCGCCGTCCACGTGAAGATGATCACGTAAAAGATCTGGCTGAAGATCAGCGTCGTGATGGCAAAATAGATGTCACGCAGACGCGTGGAAAAGTAGGCAACAAACAAGGCGGCGCCGGCGGCGCCGGCGAGGCCAAACAGAATCGCGAGCCACAAATTAGGCGGACTGACGATCAAGAGCGCGCCAGCCGCGCCGTACATGCCAAGGCCGAAAAATGCCGAATGGCCGAATGAAACCATGCCGGTATAGCCGATCAACAAATCGGACGACATCGCCAGAAGTCCCCAGATCAGAATTTCGGTGATCAGGCGGCGCCAGAATTCCGGAAGCACGAGCGGTGCCGCGATCAGCGCCGCTATAATCACGCAAAAGCCGATCCAGAATACGGCGGTATGGCTCAATCGTGACTTGTTGAGCGGCAATTGATTGACCGAGCTGGTCTTGTCGACCGGTGCGGTTGTCATCGGGGCGTCGCTACAAACAAACCGGTGGGACGGAACAGCAAAGTAAGAATGAGTACGACGAAGGAGACGATCACTGCCCGCGAGGGATCGAGCCAGATGCTGCTGTAGGCCTCAACCAAGCTGATGAAGATCGCGGCCGCGATCGAGCCGCCGAAATTCCCCATGCCGCCGACCACAACGACAATGAAGGCCTTGAGCACCCAATCGAGACCCATCGTGTGATTGACGCCGACCATCGGGGCGAACAGCACGCCGCTTGCTGCCGCCATCGCGGCGCCGATGGCGAATACGCCGGTGTAGACCAGAGGCACCGGGATTCCCATGGCTTGCGCCATGACGCGGTCCTGCGCGGTGGCTCTGATCCAGACGCCGAATTTTCCGCGTTTCAGGTACAGCCAGAAGCCGCCGATAATGGCCGCGGACAGCGCCGCGATCAGCAGGCGGTACCAGGGATATTGCAGATAAAACAGCGTGAACTGGCCGGTGATCGGCTCGCCGATCCTGCGCGCGACCGGTCCAAAGGTCCACAGCGCATAATTCTGCAATACGAGCGAAATTCCGAAGGTGGCGAGAATGGTGTTCAACGGATCGCGTCCGATCAGCGGCCGCAACGCCACGATCTGCATCGCAGCGCCAAGGAACGCGACGATCAACGACGCTCCGATCAGCGCCAGCCAGAAGCTCCCGGTCGTCGAGATGATGATGACGCCGACATAGGCGCCGAGCATGAACAGCTCGCCATGCGCGAAATTCACCACGTCCATAATGCCGAAGATCAGCGTCAACCCGGAGGCGATCAGCGCCAGTATCATGCCCGTGACGATGCCGTTGATGGTCTGGATGATAATCAGCTCAAACGGGATCGCTGCGAAGAACTGACCGATCAAGTCCATCGCTCACACTCCCAGATACTGTTTGATGACCGCGTGATTCGCGTCGATCTCGGAGGCGGCGCAGTGGTGACGCACCGTGCCCTTTTCCATGATGTAGACGCGCCGGCTCGCGGCTAGCGTCAACGGCACATTCTGCTCGACCAAAAGAATGGCGACGCCCTCTTTCTTCAGCACCCCGATGATCTGCTCGATCTGCGAAACCATCCGCGGCATTAGCCCCTCAGTCGGCTCATCCAGCAGAATGATCTTCGGCTCCAGCATCATGGCGCGCGCGATCGCCAGCATCTGCTGCTCGCCGCCCGACAGCGTCCCGCCCGCCTGCGTGCGCCGCTCCGCCAATACCGGGAAATACGCGAATGCCTTGTCCAGCAGCTTTTGCCGCCGTTCCTCAGTCACGCCGTCGCGGTCCAATCCCGTGCGCAGGTTCTCCATCACCGTGAGCAGGCGGAAAATGCGGCGATCTTCGGGAACGTAGCCGATGCCGAGCCGCGCCAGTTTATGCGGCGGCAGGCCGGTAATGAGGGCGCCGTCAAACAGCACCGTGCCGCGGCTCGGCCGCACCAGGCCCATGATAGTCTTGAGCGTCGTGCTTTTGCCGACGCCATTGCGCCCGAGCAGGCCGACTACCTCGCCCCGCTCTACTTTGAGCGAGACGCCATTCAGAATATGACTCTTGCCGTAATAGGTGTGCACGTCGTCGATATGGACGAGCGGCGCAGTATCTGCGGCCAAGGCGCTCATGTCTTGAGATAGACCTCCAGCACCTTTGGATTTTCCTGAATTTCCCGCGGCGTGCCTTCGGCGATAATGGCGCCGTAATGCAGTACGGTGATGCGGTGGGCGAGCCCCATCACCACTGCCATGTCGTGCTCGACGATAAGGATGGTAAGATCTTTGGCGATACGACGTACCAGTTCCATGGTTTCGCTGGTCTCGGCCGCGCTCATGCCTGCCGTCGGTTCGTCGAGGCAAAGAAGTTGCGGGTCAGTCGCCAAGGCAATACCGATTTCGAGATTGCGCTGCTCGCCGTGTGACAGATTCGAAGCGTACTCCCGCGCCTTGCCCAGCAGCCCCACGGCTATGAGCGCCGCCTCGGCCTTCCGATTGATATCGGCAAGCGCATTGTGGTGAGAAACCATGTTCCACGAGTGACGGCGCGATTGTGCGGCGATGCGCGCGTTCTCGAACACTGTGGCGTTGGGCAGAATATTGGTGATCTGGTAGGAGC
>WNGG01015754.1_pt1 | contig 15509 bp, 30 predicted proteins | sample 5400661 | NCBI WGS metagenome assembly WNGG01 (sample SAMN13153372, study PRJNA577476) | soil metagenome | isolation source: 100 cm soil or saprolite under Garry oak tree replicate 1 | place: USA:California | collected 2016-06-15
GGTTGAATTGGTGCGCAGTTCCGGTCCGAGAGTGGTGAGTTCGGCGGACCTGGTGCAGAAATACGAAGCGTGCTGGACGGCGGAGCAGCTCGAATCGCATTTGTCGGCGGGCGTGGCCATCGACCGGATCGTGCGCGGGGCCTTTCAGCATGCTGCGAGCTGCGTGCGCGAAGAAAAAACGCTGACGGAATACGATTTGAAGAGGTGGATCCTGAACGAGTTCGAAGCAGCAGGAATATGGGCCGAGGAAGGACCCGACATCGCCGTGAACGCCAATGCGAGCGACCCTCACTATGGTCCGACGGCGGAGAAAGCCGCTCCCATTCGCGAAGGAGATTTGCTGCTGTTGGATGTTTGGGGAAAGAAGAAAAAGCCGGGCAGCGTGTATTACGATGTCACCTGGATGGGGTACTTCGGCGCGAAGGCGCCGGAGAAATATGCAAAGGTTTTCGCCGTTGTTCGCGAGGCGCGCGACAAGGCTTTCGAATTGATTCGCAAGCACGTGGCAGCAGGGAAGCCACTGCAGGGGTGGCAGGTGGATAAAGCGGCCCGCAGTGTGATCGAGAGAGCGGGTTACGGGAAATACTTTTTTCACCGCACTGGTCACAGCATTGGAGAAAAGGTTCACGGCAACGGCGCGAACATGGACGGGTTGGAAACACACGACGCGCGGCACTTGATCCCGCATACTTGCAATTCGATAGAGCCGGGAATCTACCTGCCGGAATTCGGCGTGCGCAGCGAAGTGAATGTGTACATCGGCGAAGGGGAAGCTCGCGTGACCGGGGCGATTCAAAACGAAATTCTGGCGTTACTCGCATAGCGCAGACCGGCAAGGGAGAATGATGACAGGCGAGACATCGGCACCCGCAGTCCCACAGCAGGATTCGCGGCGCGAGAGAATTGCATTCGCTATCGGATTGGCAGGATGGCTGGTGCCCGGGTTGGGCCATGCTCTCATGAAAATGTGGGGCCGCGCGGTGGCCTGCTTTCTGACCGTCGGCGTGCTGGTGATCCTTGGTGCCGGGATGCGCGGCAACGTGTTCAATTCGAGCGGCAACGACGCGTTTGATTCGCTTGGCTATCTGGCGGATCTGGGGACGGGAACGTTTTACGTGCTGGCGAGGGCGCTCGAAAGGGATGGCTCCGATGTTTCCCGGGCGGAAGGCGATTATGGGACGCGGTTTCTGGCGACAGCGGGAGTGCTGAATTTGTTGGCGGCACTTCACGCGTATGAAGCGGCGCGAGGCCGCAAGGCATGAACGTAGGACCGGGATTCAAGCTCACTCATCTGCAGGCGATGCTGCTCTTCGCGCTGGTGATCTCTATCGCGTTCGGATTCTTGAGCCGGCGGAAGCCGATCGAGCGTGTAAAATACATTGTCTGGTCGCTCTTTCTCTTCCTTTTAATTGGCGTGGGCATCGGCTGGGCGATGTATCCTTTTTCGCGCTGAAAGAAGGTCATCTCCGCGGCCGAATTGACAGTAATTTTGTGCGAATGCTATTGTCGTTTGAGCGGGCCGAGGTAGCTCAGTGGTAGAGCAGCCGATTCGTAATCTGGCAGTCGTTCACCGTCATACTCCTCCCCTCATCTACAATGATGCCATCGAGTCGGTGACGGTCGGGCTAACTCTGCTCGCGAACATGCACCTGAGTCTGCACTGAGAGAGCGCGCGCGGACGGAAGTGCGCGGCAGGTGGTAAAAATGGAAAAACGGTTGAACGACATTGTGGAAGTGGTGTTGACGTGTCCGTGCGGAAATCGGTTGGTATACAAACCTGGGACTCGTAGCGCGGTTCCCCTTTTCTGCGCAAGTCCAGTATGCACGAATCGCGGCAAATCCAATCCCGATAATAGGCGCGCAGGCCACACTCAAACACTCATAGAGACGGTTTTTGCGCTGCAAACTATGGCCGTCAAAGCATCTTTCGAAATAACTATGAACTTTAGTTAACCTTCGCCAGTGTTTTTGGCGGGAGCAGTTCTCCGTTTCTGACTGCCACGGTTAGAAATTTTTTGCTGAGCTGTTCTGCTTTTGAAACAAACTGCTTCCAATCCATCTCCGCGAAACGCGCGGGCCGGCCCGGGTAATTTTCAATCGCTGCCCGCGCCTTTTTTATTTTGCGATCATGTTCTCGTTTACGTTTGGCTGCATGGGCAGCACTGCCGGCGCACGCCCGCGAGCAGAAGTCAGTTTCCCGATTCGTTTTGGAGAGATACCAGCTATCGCATGTCCGGCATGGTTCGCGTAACAGCGCTCGCCGTGAGTTGCGAATTAGGCGCGCGAAATTCATCGCCGCGGTGTCGCCGCCGTAGAAGTCGATCACCAACAATCTTCCGTTCGGTTCGGTAGTGACCCTAATCCCCTGAGTGAATTTCTCCAACCGCTGCCGGTCCTTCCGTTCAAAGCGAGTCTTGCCCAGAGCACGGCCAGCATCAATCCAAGCGCGGACCATGCGGCGCAGGCGTACCGCGTCGTCGTAGGACCAATCCTTGCCTTGCCAGTCTTTGAGACTTTCGCTCGCGTCGTTCAGCATGGCGACCGTCTCGCGCAGGTTTTCCGCCTCATCTGCAGCCGTCATCGCCACGTAAGCCATTGAAATGCCTCCTCTAATAATGACGTCATACGTTTTGCCGACTATCGTGTGTAGGCTCGTTTGACATCTGGGAAGAATAAGAAGCAGACTCGCACAAGTCAATGGCAAAGGAGGCTGAATTGAAGAAAACAAATCTCACGCCGGTTGAACTGGCTCGGCAGCGCGGGCAATCCCTCGATTGGATCTACCGGCAGATTCGAGTGGGAAAAATCCGCGCGACTCGCCAAGGGAAGCGGTGGGTTATTCCGATGCCTGTATCGAGTGAAGTCTCAGGCCGAGGTGTTGCGCTCGATGCGAAAGGGTGACCGCATCGTCGTGATCGCCGGAGAATTTCGCGGTCGCAGTGGAATTGTTCGCCGTCGATCACGCGCGGGAGGCTACATCGTCAACCTGCAGTCGGGCGACGGCGGCGTTCCAATAAGCCGACGTCTTCGCGCTGGCGAGATTCGACGGGCTCAAAAGGCGACAGGACCAGACAAAACGTGACACCTCAAGCGAAAACCCGGTTAGTCGAGCGCGCAGTCGCTGCGTTGCTCACCAAGCCCACCATCCGTGCGGCTGCGCGCGAATGCGGTGTTTCCAGTCGCACACTCCAGCGCGTGATGAAGCAACCGGAGTTTGAGAGCGCATATCGTGACGCGAGGCGCGCGCTCGTGCGCGAGGCGACGGCGAAGTTAACAGCCAACAGCGGCCGAGCGGCCGACATCTTGAGAAAAGTTTTTGACGATCGACGGGCCACACCCGGGGCACGAGTTGCAGCGGCCACACAGACGATTCGGCTCACGTTGGAAGGTTACGAGCTCGAAGAGCTTGAGCGAAGGATCAGCGATTTGGAGAACAAAAAAAATGCGACGCTCTAGCTCCCTCAAGCACCGAGTCAAGGAAATCGAAGAAGCCCGCGGCGCCGGCGCTGTCACTGTCACACACAGCGACGGCTCGAAAGAGGGCTTCAATTTTTCGCGCAATGACCGTTTGAAGCTGCTGCTCGCCTCGTTCGACATCGCGCGCGCAGCGAGAAACCCGGCTGCGCAACCGTGCTCGACGCCGAAAGCGATTGCAGTGGCCAGGGCGATCGGGAGAGCGGCGGAAGTTAGCCCGCATTCGGTCTTGTGGGACAACATCGGCGAAATTGTCAGGGAGGCGGAAAACTGCACCACTCATGCACCTGACCCTGCAAGTGATTCATTTTCTAAGCTGAAGGAGTGAACAGCCGTTTGGACATCGGCTGATTTTTCCAGCAGTCAGACAGAAAACAAGGAGGATTCACAAAATGAAAAACGTCTTCAGCGTTACGGAGACAGCACCAGAACTAGACCCTAGCTTCGCAGCCCAAGCCGCGCAACAGCGTGGCGGTTTGCCACAAGCACCGCCGACTGACGCCAGTTTGCCCGAACCAGCGCCGGTCGCCGTGCCTCCCGTAATTGAAGGCATCGCGCGCATTGCCGCGCCTCATTCCGCTCTCGGCGATTGAATTTGGCCAGTCACCGGGCGCTGAGCGAGGTAAGCGAGAAACGAAAGGAGAGAAACTCACATGAATGTCCTCGATTACGCAACCCTGTGCAGACTCGCGCTCGAAGGTGCCGACTACCGTTGGCAAGACGTACCTGTTGAAGTGACGCCGGCAGCTCGAGCGACGGATCCATTCCGCGGTTTGCGCGACGGTTGGTGGAAAAAGGCCGAGCCGCGCTACGCCGATGGCCGCGAAGTGATTTTGATTCGAACGCGCGACGGCAAGGAAGAGGAAAACCAATTCGTCCGGCAAGTCGCGAGCGAGGACGAACTCGCCCCAAACGAAACGGAATCGATCGCCGACTGGTTCGCGCGCATTGCCAAGAGTCGCGACTTCAACCGCGGCCATCGACAGCGGCTGTTTAACACCATGCAGGCATACGTTTCGAGATTCCGCGGCGCCGGTTCGGCGAAAAAATTATTGGATGCCAGGTTGGTCAGGCAATTTTTGGAACAAACGGCCTGAGCCACAAAAGAGAGGAGACAAAGCGATGAACGTACGGGGAATGCGCATCATGGACAGCCGCGGTGTGTTCAACGGCGGGTTTGGAGCGCAGGTCGTGCCTGTAGCCGATGATGCGGCAGCCGCGCAGGCAGTGCTGATGATGCGGCAGCCGCGCAGGCAGTGCTGGAGAGATTAAGCACGCCAGTACCGGCGCCGGCAGAGCAACCACAAGAAACGAAAGAAGCGATGCCGGATCCGGTCCTGACCGGCCTGCTAAAACTCAATCCTAAAAATCCAGAACGCAGAGCGGAGCGCGATGCTCTTGTCTCCGAACGGATGCAGGCGAACGAACGCGCCAGGGCGCTAATCGAAATCGAATTGCGCGAAGATCACAGCGCGCTCGTTCAGCAACACGCGGAGTGCCGCGCTCGCGGCCGCGCGCAGGGAAAAATCGTTACGGACGTTCTCAACAAGCTCGCGGAGACGCAGCAAGAGATCAACCGCCTGGATGCCGCGTTCGCGAATCGCAGGACGGAATTGGAAACCGCGAAGCAAGAACGCGCCGGTCTCCCGCGCTTCGCTACCGATGACCAGATCGCCCAGGCTGATGCCGCCGTGCGGAAAGCGCAAAGCCACGTCGAGAAAGCGTCGCAGCGTCACGCCCAAGCCGTGCAAGAGAGAAACCGCATCGTCCTCACCGCGCTCCCGCCGGAGCAGAAAAAACTCAGTGAGATTGTCGTTGAGCTGAACCGGCTCGAAGCACTGCTCTCTGGTGCGAGCGCCGAATCTGCCGAACGCCTTGAGTTTGGGTTTCATTGATTGGATTTTGCCGGGTTCTCCGCCGGCAAAAAAAGCCCGCGAGAGCGGGCGAGGGGGGCCGAGCGAACACGAAAGCGTTCGGTCCCCTTGTTCGAAAGAGGATTTTTGAATGAAAGCGCGACCAATTAAACCCGCGCCGGGAACGCTCTGCGTCCCTCACCGCGAACGGAAGGGAATCGAGTTGCCTGCCGATATCGTCATAGCCGGTACACCGATGTGTCTCGCGTGCTTCCGGGGAAGGGCCGTCGATCCGCTGGAAGATCACTACGGATTCCCTTTCTTCCTCGCCGATGCACTGACCGGAAGCAAGGCGCAGGCGCACGCGCACGGCAAGGGCGCCGGTAGGGGGGAAGCGGCTTAGAAAATTTCACGCGTGCCTACGCGCACCGCAGCGCGGTAGAGGCCAAAAAAAAAGCGCCCGGATTCGGGGGAAGACGGGCGCGGGAAAAGCTGGAGGAACTCGATTACCTTGAACCATACTTCCAATCGTCTCGACAGTCAAACGCGAATCGCCGATACCAAATCGGAGAGTCAGCTCTCCCTCTTAGAAAATGCGCCACTTAAAAACGCTGGTGTGGGATTGGTGCAGAGAAAGACTCAGAGCGCCGCGCTCCTTCGCTTGCTCATTGACGCTCATGGCTCATGGGTGGCGCTGCCACAAATTCTCGCGCTCGGCATCGCGCAGTACAACGCCAGAATCCTCGAACTGCGTCGCCTGGGTTTCGTGATCGAAAACAAAACTGAGCGCGTCAACGGCGCACGGCACTCTTGGTTTCGCTTAGTCAACTCGGCGCAAGTTGCGAGGGGATGATGCCGACTATCCGCCGACTCCTATCACGCCAGCTCACCCGGGCCGAGGTTGAAATTGTTCTTGCTGTGCTCGCAGCCGAGCGCAAGGACGTGCCCTACCGTGCCGGCCGATTGGGTTTCGTCGAATCGCTCGTAAAGCGGGGATGGCTGAAACGAGATCCGGACGGAAATGTCCGGCCAGGTGACGAGGCGCGCGTCGTGCTCATGGAGTCTTCGCGGAACTCGGGGAGTGCGCGATGAAGCCCACATACGGCAAACGTTCTTGGGTGAAGTTGTGGACAACGGAGTGGCTCGACGGCACCACGCGCTACACGATGACCGACGCGCAACGCGCTTTCTGGATTGACTTGCTGGCAATGGCGGGGCGTTCTCGATTCCCAGGGATCATCTGTGCTGGACGTGACGGCGACTCTCTCGTCGGATATCCCCTCAACCGATTCTCATCGCTCATGGCTGGACCGGAACAGATTGACATCGAGGCGAGTCTCAGACTCTTTGAGCGCACCGACAAGGTGAAGATCACCATAACCTCCGAAGGACCACCGAAACTCTTCGCCATCGAGCTACTCAACTGGAAAAAGTACCAATCGGATCTCGATGCTCAAGCCGACCGCGCACGGAACTATCGCAACCGGAAGAAGCAGCGTCACGCCAGCGTCACGGAGAACGTCACGCCAGCGTCACGCAGCGTCACGGCAGTAGAGGTAGAGGGAGAGAGAGATTCAGATTCAGAAGTAGAAAAGAGGCAGAGGAGGAGGAACCCCTCCGCCGCCGCCCCCTCCGCCGCCATCGCTCAAGCTTTTTATGCCTTAGGGCAGAAGCCTTTCGGACAAAAACGCTTCCAGGAAATTTGGGCGGAGGAATGGTCTGCCGCCGGCGAAGACCCGAACTGGACGGACATCATGGAACAGACGATTCAGAGAGCCAAAAGCCTCAAGGTGCAGGTGCCTGGATTGTTCTATGAGCACAAACACCAAATCGAGAAAGGCGAAGTTGCGATGCGCTACAAGGTGACACCGCTGTGAACGAAGTACGGGTCTCCGGCGTTCTCCGAGGTCTCGTGGAGCACACCTCCACGGGGCAAACCTTCATCACCGCGAGCTTGGAGTTCAGACCCGATGCCAGCATCCTCGTGGTGGCGGCGGGAGTCAGCACGTCGAAACTCGCGCCCTTCGACAGCGGCGATAGCGTTTGCGTCACTGGACGCCTCACGATTTTCAAAGATGGATTCGCCCTGTTGGTCAGTGAATGCAAGCATTGGGCCATTGCCAGCAACGCCAAGAAATTTGCGTTTGACCCGGAGAAAGCGCGCGAGTCACGCGAGAAGATCAACGAGATCGCGGATGTCATGCGCGGTGACCGCCAGCAAGTGAAACGCCGATGAGGTAACGGCTAGTCAGGTTTTTGATTTTTGAAATCATGGAGTTGGGAACGGGAGTGCAGGGTTAGTGCAAATGAACACGGCGAACGCGCTCAAGCCTGAGGACATTCTCACGCCGGGAGAACTGGCCGCACGCCTGAAGGTCTCCGATGGCAAATATTCAAATTGACAAACGTATGCCTATGGGTGTAGAAGGGGATACCATGAAGCGAACCAACATCTGGCTCGCGGACAAGCACCTGAAGGGATTGAAAAAACTTTCAGCGAAAACCGGGGCTCCGGTTTCCGAGCTGGTCCGTCGAGCCATCGAGGAGTACTTAGCAAAAAAACACAAGTAGGCAAGCGGGACGCGCCGCTGCGCAAACAGCGAACGCGCCCCTAACTCAAAACACGGAGGGTATTCTCCCATGTCTCAAGCTGGCGAAAGTTTATCAGGGCTTCAGAAGGACGCCATCGAAAAGAGTTACATCACGCTCGGCATCGTCGTTGTGTTCCTGGAGGGCATCGTGGGCAAGTTACAGGCACCCGATGATCGGCTGCTCGCGCACGTCAACAAAGACAGTGCGAAGATTTGCCAGCGCCATTTGCTCGCCGCGTTTCCCGAACTGCACTATCTGCAAGGCGGCGCATCATGAGCCGAGAACAGAGACGCGACCAAAAGGGACACCTCTATCGCCGGGGGGACAGTTGGTTCGTCCGTTACTACGATGACATCCTGCAGACGGATGGCACCGTCAAGCGGACGCAGGTTTCTAAAAAACTGGAAGTTACTTTCGGCGACCAATACCGAACCAAAAAGAGTGTGCGGCCGTTCGCCGCGGAGATCCTCGCTCCACTCAACCGGGGAGTTGTCACCGTCCAGTCCACCATGCGCATCGCGGATTTTGTCGAGAAGGAACATCTGCCGAAAATCGAAGAGCGCCGGCGCGCGTCCACATTGAAGGGTTATCGCGACGTCTGGCGGTTGCACCTGAAAGGCCGCATCGGAAACATGACTCTACGGGAATTTCGCACGGTTGACGGCGAGCGCATACTCGCCGATATCGCGCGCCTGGACTTGGACCCGCGAACGAAAAAAACTCTGAGCAAAAACTCGCTCGCGCGCATCAAGAGTTTTCTCAGCGGCGTTTTCAAACAAGCGAAGCGCCTGGGCATCCTCGACGGCGTGAATCCCATGATGGACGTGAGCACACCGGAAGGGACGCGCGGCCATGAGACGTTCGCGTACTCGCTGGCCGAAGTGAAGGCAATTCGCAACGCGGTCCCTGAGCCGGCGCGCACCGTGGTTTTGTTCGCTGCCCTGAGCGGGCTCCGCAAGGGCGAGATCGCGGGGTTGCGGTGGGAGGACTACACCGGCAAAGAGTTGAGGGTTCAACGTTCTGTGTGGAATGGAATCATCAACGAACCAAAAACAAAAGCGAGTGGCGCCGCGGTCCCGGTGATGCGGCAGTTGGCTGACGCGCTCGAAGGACACCGCGAGAGAATGGGAAAACTCGCAGTCGGTTTCATTTTCCAGGGCGGCACAGGGCAGCCGTTGAATCTCGACAACCTGGCGCGGCGCGTGATTCAACCTGCGATCGAGAAGTGCGGTGTCTGCAAAGTCTCGGAGGCCGAGCACAAGACTGACGGCCATCTGTTCGAGCAAGACAAGAATCTCCCGGTGTGGCGAGGGTGGCACGCTTTCCGCCGAGGACTCGCGACGAACCTTCACGCGCTCGGAGTTGCGGACAAAGAGATCCAGACGATCCTCCGCCACTCGAACATCTCCGTGACTCAGCAGTGTTACGTGAAGAGCCTCACCGAGTCGCAGGTTTCCGCGATGGACCTGGTGGGAGAGGAATTTGAGAGCAGCGGCACGATTCAGTGAATTTGGAGCCCACTTGCTGAGGCCCGGCCAGGGATCGGCGGTGCTGCAATGAACATACAAAAACTCTTCAATCGGTATAACCAACGATTCTGGAAGGGGAAGCTCCTCCGGGGCTGGACGGTGGATGAAGTTCACTGCTCCGATTTACCTGCGGACCAACACGGGGAGTACGGGGCTTGTCACAACGAGACGCGGGAGATTTTCATTCAGATAGGATTATCCTCGGCTGAGAAGCGAAAAACGTTACTTCATGAGATGTGCCATGCGGTGACGGGCAGGCACAGTGATCCGCTCGATTGTCATGGGCTGTCTTGGCAGAAAGAGATGTTTCGTATCAATGAGCTGGGCGCGCGGGGAATGAAGGCGGAAGCCCGGTCGTATGCCCGGCGGATCGAGAGGGAGATTTTGCGGGGGAAGTCGAGGCCCAAAAAGGCGAAAATGCACTAACCATGCACCAAATCGGAAGGGGCCGGTGAACTGAAAACGTGCAACAGCCTGTGTTAGAATGACTTCCAAGAATCGGGCCGAGGTAGCTCAGTGGTAGAGCAGCCGATTCGTAATCGGCAGGTCGTGGGTTCAACTCCCACTCTCGGCTCCACCGTTCTTGCAAGTCCCGCGACATCAATCAGTTGACCTTTCGATTTTCTGTAGCCGCTGAAATCTTGTGAACATTAGTGAACAAAACCTCAGCAACCTTGTCCACCGCACGCCGTTGTGCATCAGGGATGGTGTGCATGTAGATATTTAGCGTTGTTTCAAGGTCCGAATGGCCGAGAAGTGACTGGGCCGTTCGGAGTGATTCACCCACCTCGGCGAGCTGCGTTGCATGCGTGTGTCTGAAGCTGTGCCATGTGATCAAGGGTAGACCCTGGGCTTTGCACGTTGGTCGCAGAACACGGCGAAGTAGGTTCTTTGGGTTGAGCGGCGTCTGTTTGCGGGTTGTGAAGACGAGATCCTCCGGACCCCTTTGCCGACAGCCGGCAAGCTGTGTTTGAAATGCGTCACACACAGGCTGGCTGATCGGAATATCTCGTCTACTGCTTTTTGTCTTTGGTGAACCGAACTTACCTTCCGAGACTGTCTCTCGCACTTGGATAACACCACGATCTAAATCAAGGGCCTTCCATCGCAGTGCAAGAATTTCGCCGATTCGCATGCCTGTCAGAACCGCAACGAGCACGAGAGTACGACAAGGTTCGGTAAGGGAAGTAAGCAATCGCCCTACTTCCTTCGGATTGAGGTAGAGCCTCTCTGTCATTGGTGCACGGTCGCCAATACGAATCCCTCTTGCAGGATTCTGTTCGAGAAGATTCCAATCGACGGCGGCTTGCAACACTTTCGAGATTGCGGTCCGCATCCCGTGCGTACTCGAACCGGAGAAGCCGTGCTTTCGTTTTTCGGCAAGGAAGCACTGGACATCAACCCGCGTGATGTCGCAAAGTCGCCTTGAGCCGAATAAGGGGAGAATGTGGCACCGGAGTTGTACATCGTAATAGCGAGACGATCCAGACCGAAGCGTAGGAATTACGCCAGGTCTCCATAGTTCGCTAACGAATTGTTCCAGCGTCATGGTTGATTGTGGACGTTGGCGGCCTTGGTTGATTGGTCTAAGTTTGGCCTGAAGGATGTCCCTCGCTTCTTTCTTGCCCTTAATCTCGCTGGATGTCCCTAACACTGCAAAGCGAAGAATCCTCTTCGCAGTACCATCAGGCGCAATCACATCTTCTCTCCAGCGAGCGGCCCAGACCTTTCGCCTTTTGCCGCATCGAAGAAAAACATGTCCTTCTTGGAAACGCGTGCGAATCGTGAACTCCTTTCCGATTCGCGCGCCCTTTTCCTCACCGTGTGCCATTGTACTCTGAGATGAAAGAATTTCGGCGCATTTCCAGTCGTCGGCGTTGAATCCACGCGAGCACGTCCGCCTCATCGAAACGCCAATACTTTCCTAGACGGAATCCAGGTATGCGGTCCGGACACCTGTCCCGCGTGTGCCCGTATACCCATGAGGCTGGCACCTGCAGAAGGTCAGCTACGTCGTGGACGCTGAGAAGTCGGGCATTCTCCGTTCTCTCTCCATTCGACTGGGATTGAGAGTTGCTTACTACGAGGCGCGGGGCATGCTGTCTTGTGGACGCTGTACTCTCGCGCACACCGAATTGGGTTGGATGGAGTTTCATAGTTGCTAGACGGCCTTCGCAAGAACATCTCCTTTCGGTTTTTCGTTTTTGTGGTTGTTTGTGTGTTGGTCTGTCCAGCGCTTGAAGTCGTCATCCTTGCGGAAGAGCAGCTTCAGGGCTTCGGTGATCACGTAGGACGGCGAAGCCTCGATGAACTCCGCATAGAACTCCAGCTGAGCCTTTACCGATTCTTCGACACGGGCTTGGACGGTGACTGTTTTTGGTTGTTTCGGTGGTGCTTTCAGAATGGACAACGGTTTCTCCTTTCTATTTCCTACAAAATGTCAGACATCTCGTCTGACAAAATTCTTGCGCCGACAGATGCAACCGCGCAAAAACGTCGACGCGAAGTCCTGGGAGGGCGGGAGCGACCCCAAGAAACTTTTGGGCGGATTGCCCGCAAAAAAGTGGGGTCGCTCCCGCCCGATTTGCCCCATTTTGCGCGGTGACTTTCGCAGGGGCAGTGATTGCAAAGCTTTAACTATCAATTCCGTGGGAAGGACTCCGGGTGAAGAAAGTGGAGAAGACGAAGCTGAAGTGCGTAATTCTTACTGTCTTCACCTTGCTCACCTTCTTCCTTCATGTGTTTAGTACAGAATCTTGAGAGGCAAGCGGGCGAGACAAGGAACGAAATTTCGTTCAGGGCTGGAGCGACCCCAGTGGTCTTTTGGCCACGAGCAAGTGGCAAAAAGTGGGGTCGCTCCAGCCCAACACGGTGTCTTGCCGGCGGCCAAATCGGGCCTTCTATCTTGCGCAACATCTTCACCTTCGCTCACTTGCTCGAGTGCCAAGGTGAACGCGAGGGTGACTGACAGGGTGATCTGTGTCTTTCATTCACCGGTCACCCTCCCCCGCTGGAGAAAGCGATTGAAACTCTTTGAGATCGTCGAGCCCTCTACTATTAAAGAGGCCTCGAAAACGGAAAAACGCAAAAAACATTTTTTGCTCCTGAACTACAAGAAACCATAGCGGGTGTTTTCATCGGTGAAAGTCCAGCGACTCCCCTCTACTTACTAGGGAACATCCAAACAGGAAAAAGTAAGAAAACATTTGACCCTTCGTCGTCGTCGGCCCAGACGGGCATAGAAGTTTGGGCCACAGCCCCTTACTTATTTAAGGAACATCAAGAAGGGAAAAAGTAAGAAAGAACATTGGTACCAGTACATTTTTCCCAGGAGGCTACCAAGCAAGGAGGGACCACAGTGAGGAAAGACCGAAAAAGCACATTAGAGTTGGAGCCGAGCCTAACGGGCGATCACTCAGCGCCAGGTTCCACAAGTCGTCGTAAAGCAAGCTGCTGCGGCATGATTGACGTCACGTCCAACCGTGACCGTGGTCACTGACTTCGCGATGCAAGCAGACGTAAGAAGGACGTGTAGAAGGGCACTGACTGCCGAGGGAACGAGCTGCCGAGGCTGCCGGGAACGAAGAAAAACGGCAAAGCTTGCGGCTCTACCTTGTTGGACGGGGGCTAGACCTCGGAGCGTCAGCAGCCTTCGCTCGGAGACAGCGGTGAGGCCCGAAGTCCACGTGAAGCGCCAGTGGGTTCGACGCACCGGCCCTTCAGGCCGGAAAATGCTTCCCGCCTGCCGCTGCCCTACGAATCTGGTGAAAGGACGCCTCTGGTGAGGCGGCATCTAATTGAGGAGGATGTCATGAGAAATCTGTATACCAATGAAAGGTTGTTCGAGGATTTGTTTGGTTTTCGTCGAGAGTTCGACGAGATGTTCAATCGCATTCTGACCGGCAAGCCCTGGGGTCTGGAGCTGCCGGAGTTCAAGAAGACCTTCAGCATTACTCCCGCGGTTGAAGCTTATGTGGACAAAGAGGGAAAGAAATATGTTTGCCGCATAGTGCTGCCAGGCGTGGAGCTGAAGGACGTGCAGGTCCATGCACAGGGGAATCTTCTCGCGATTCGAGGCGAGAGGAAACTCACTCACAGGGCGAAAGAAGCTGAGCTCTTTGAGGAGGAGATCGGTTACGGTGTGTTTGAACGGACACTCACATTGCCCGAAGGGGTGAATGTCGAGAAGCTGACCGCTGAATATGTGAACGGCGTGTTGGAGATTACGGCGCCAGTCGCCGCGGCTGCCTTGCCGCGGAAAATTGAAGTCAAGACGATGGCACCGCTCGTCAAGCAAATCGCCGCATGAAGCAGCGAGCAACGAAAACGGCCCGGAACTGCAACCGTTCCGGGCCGTTTTCCCTTGTACGAGCGCCCTCTTCCGAGTAGGTGAGTGACCGGCATCACGCAATAAAGTGAGCCCCGTCACAGCCAAATGGGTAGCCGGGGATGTAGTTGTAAGAACGTGGAAAGCGGCCAGGGAGAAGCCTCCGGGATCGAGTTCAGTGAACGATGTTTCGCTTGTAATCGGATTCTCTCGGGTCGCTGAAATGGCGCTGTTTCAGGACTGGGATCCGGTCGTCCTGGAGGGGGCGCCGGAAGGGAACGACACATGAAATACATCCTTATTACCTTGTTGATCGCCACTGCCGTCTTTGTGATCGTAGGGCTCAGTCGCGCTCTGCGGACGTATCTAAAGTTTCGAGGAAAGAGGCTCGTCTCATGTCCGGAGACGCACAAGCCTGCGGCCGTACGCGTTGCCGCTGGGAAGGCAGCCGTAGAAGCAACTGTCGGGAACGGCCAGCTCAGGTTGAGTGAGTGTTCGCGTTGGCCTCAAAGGGAAGCTTGCGGGCAAGAGTGTCTGGCGCAAATCCAAGAAGCACCAAAGGCCTGCCTGGTTTGGACGATCATAAACCGTTGGTATCAGGGACAAAACTGCGCGTATTGTCACAAACCGTTTGGGGAAATTCACTGGCACGATCATCCCCCTGCCCTGGTCGATTCCGAGCGTAAGACCGTTGAGTGGAAGGACATCCCCGCCGAAAAGCTGCAGGAAGTGTTGGGGACGCACTGGCCCGTTTGCTGGAACTGCCACATCGCTCAAACGTTTCGACGGGAACGTCCCGAACTGGTCGTGGACCGGCCTGCGCACTAGGCGAATAGAAATGGATTCACGCCCGAATATTCACCGCAGTGTGCTGCGAATTTCATTCGAAGGTGATGTGAAAAATTGAGGCGGATAAAACCCCACTCACCGACGTCTTCCGGAATCAGTCTCAGGGATTCAGGACAACTTCGCGTCTGGCTTCAAGAAGTTTCGTGACCTTCTCCACCTTATCAGCCTCAACGCCCACTTCCCTCAGCGCTTCGCGGAAGTGACCAAGAAACCTGTCGAAATGCCCGTCGTTTAACCCTTGCTCCCGCGCATGCGCGTGCGCAGTTTGGATGTCTTTGCCCGTGTAAGGACCTTGTCCGCCGAGGAGCATGGAAATAAACATGCTTTGCCGAGCGCATAGTTGCGCTATATCGGTAGTCTTAAAAAAGGGACGGAGAGTGTCATCGGCGAACACTCGTCTATAAAACGTTTCGGTAGCAGCCCACACCGTGTGTCTTCCACCGATGAGATCATAGAGGTCATCGATCATTTGATGCTCCAGGAGTGAGGGAGCGAGGCAGATCCTGGTACGAGAACTAAGGTTCGCTTGCGGCGGTCATTTTAGCCACTTCCCTAGTGCAGTCAACGATCCCTGCATCGACCTAGCGCCATAAATGATTCAGGCTTTTATCAGGACCGGCAATTCCTCTTCAAACTTCACAGCAGGGAACAGAGTGACTTTGCACTCAAGAGACCGTGCGACCAGGCACGATTTCTCGGCCTTCTCAAGGAGGCGAACGGCCCGGTCACGATCTTCTTCTTTCCGGAGGGTGACGGTCGGCCGCAATCGAATTTCTGTAAAGCGCCAACCGCTGTCTTCCTTGGCGAGCACACCTTCCGCCGCCAATCGCAAAGAATCAAATTCCAGACGTGAGGTTTGTGCCATGCCCTCAAAGGTGCTGATGA
>WNGG01008653.1_pt1 | contig 15502 bp, 11 predicted proteins | sample 5400661 | NCBI WGS metagenome assembly WNGG01 (sample SAMN13153372, study PRJNA577476) | soil metagenome | isolation source: 100 cm soil or saprolite under Garry oak tree replicate 1 | place: USA:California | collected 2016-06-15
AGCTGTCCGGGGAATGCAATTCCGTAGGACGAGCGGACGCCTGACGGCCGAACGGTGAAAAAGAGCGGCGCCCGGGAGCGATCCCGGGCGCTGTTTCTTTTGCCTCCATTGTGAGGTCATTCTCGCGTGCAACGACTCCTGAGCGAAGCCGTTGCCCGGATCGGGCGGGCGCGCCGCTTACCCTGGGTGGATCTCCTGCTCGTCCTCGGGCTGGCGGGCCTGGCGTTCGCATTCTTCGACCTGGGACGCGAATGGGCCGGCGTCCACCGCCCCAGCATCGCGATCGACCTCTCGCCGTCCGCACTCCCTCGCTACACCATGTTCTCATTGTTTCGCGGCTTACTGGCGTACGTCGTTTCCCTCGGCTTCACGCTGGTGTACGGCTACTGGGCGGCCAGGGATCGCGTCGCCGGGCGCGTGCTGCTCCCGCTGCTCGACATCCTGCAGAGCATCCCGGTCCTCGGGTTCATGCCCGGCCTTATCCTCGCCCTCGTCGCGTTGTTTCCGGGCAGCAACATCGGTCTCGAGCTCGCCGCGGTCATCATGATCTTCACGGGACAGGCATGGAACATGACCTTCAGTTTCGTCCACTCGCTGCGCTCCGTTCCCGCGGACCTGCGAGAGGTCGCCACCGTCTATCGCTTCTCGTGGTGGCAGCGATTGGGGAAGGTCGAGCTGCCGTTCGCGACCCTGGGACTCGTGTGGAACAGCATGTTGAGCATGGCGGGCGGTTGGTTCTTTCTGATGATCAACGAGTCGTTCCAGTTGGGTCAGCGCGACTTCCGGCTGCCTGGCATCGGCTCGTACATGAGCGTGGCGGTAGAACAGGGTCGCGCCGACGCGATGATCCTGGCCATCATCGCGATGGCGACGATGATCGCGGTGCTGGACCAGCTGCTGTGGCGGCCCGTCGTCGTCTGGGCGCAGAAGTTTCGGGTCGAAGAAGGCGGCGAGCAGGTCTTGATGACCTCGTGGTTTCTCGATCTCCTGCGCAGCTCGCGTCTGGTGCGCGCGCTGCGCGGCTTCGCACGGCGGATCCGCGCGGCGGCGCGGCCTTCGACCCACCCACGCTCGACCTCCGCTCCGCCGCCTGCCCCTGTTACAGCACGCGGTGGCGCGTCGCTGTCCTTGCTCGCGCTCGTCGTGCTCCTGGTCATTCTTGCCTGGGGCGCGTGGAGACTCGCGCATCTCTTGCGGCGAGTGCCAGCCGCCGCGTGGGGCAGCGCCGCAGGTGGTGGATTCCTCACCTTGGGCCGCGTGCTGATCTCGACAGCCATCGGCACGCTGTGGGCGCTGCCGGCGGGTCTCGCGATCGGGCTATCGAGCCGGCTGTCGCGTTTGCTTCAGCCTGTCGTCCAGATCGCCGCCTCCTTCCCCGCGCCGATGCTCTTTCCGCTGGTCATCGCCCTGCTCCAGTGGGCTGGCATCTCGCTCGGTTGGGGCAGCATCCTGCTGATGCTACTGGGCACGCAGTGGTACATTCTGTTCAATGTCATCGCCGGTGCGATGGCGATTCCGGCCGATCTGAAAGAAGTCACGCGCAGCTATCGATTTACGGGCTGGAATCGCTTTCGCGCGCTCTACTTTCCGGGAGTGTTTCCATACCTCGTCACGGGCTGGGTCACCGCCGCCGGGGGCGCTTGGAACGCGAGCATCGTCGCCGAATACGTCACGTTCAAGGGGCAAACGTTCGAGGCCCCGGGTCTCGGCGCACAGATCAGCGGGGCCGCGGCGAGCGCCGACTTTCCTCGCCTCGCCGCCGCCATCCTCGTGATGTCGGTGCTCGTGGTCGCCTTCAATCGTACCGTATGGCGCTGGTGCTACCGGCTCGCCGAAGAACGCTTCTCGCTGAGCAAATGAGATGACGAAGGAACTGTTGTGCGAAGCGCGCCACGTGTCCCACGACTTCACCATGCCCAACGGGAAGCCGCTGCGCGTCCTCGAGGACATTTCGGTCGGGGTCGCCCGCAACGAGGTTGTGGCGCTCCTCGGCCCCTCCGGTTCCGGGAAGTCGACCATTCTGCGGATCCTGGCCGGTCTCATCAAGCCGACTCAGGGTGAAGTGCTGTATCACGGCCAGCTGTTGCAGGGCCTGAATCCCGGGGTCGCCATCGTTTTTCAAAGCTTCGCACTGTACCCGTGGATGACGGTACAGCAGAACGTCGCGACGGTGTTGGAGGTCCGGGGCGTGCCCCGTCCCGAGGCCGGCGAGCGTGCCGAGCAGGCGATTGTCAGCGTCGGCCTGGGCGGGTTCGAAGACGCATACCCACGAGCGCTGTCGGGCGGCATGAAGCAGCGCGTCGGCATGGCGCGCGCGCTCGTCGTCGACCCGGAGATCCTCTTCATGGACGAGCCGTTCAGCCAGGTGGACGCCCTGACGGCGGAGAGCTTGCGCGCCGAGGTGCTCGCCATCTGGAGCAAGAAGGGGCGCAATCCGTCTTCCATTTTGATGGTCAGCCACGACATTCGCGAAGTCGCGTTCATGGCGGACCGCATCGTGGTATTGGGCGGAAACAACCCGGCCCGGATCCGCACCGTCGTCCGCGATACCCTGCCGCGACCGCGTGACTACCAGTCCACGGAATGCCTCGGGCTGATCAACGAGCTGCACGGCGTCATCACCGGGAGCGAATTGCCAGATGTCGCTCCCGCAGCCAGGGGCGGGCCGCGGGACTCAGGCGTCTACCAACCGCTGCCTCACGTCTCTCCCAGCGAAATCATCGGCTTGCTGGAGTACTTGGACGCGCGTGGGGGCAAGGACGACGTTTTCCGCATCGCGGCGCAAACCAATCACGAGTTCGGCCAGCTCATCACGATCGTGAAGGCCGCCGAGATGCTGAACTTCGTGGACACGCCCAAGAGCGCGGTCCGGCTCGAACCCGAGGGCCGGCGCTTCGTGCAAGCTGGGCCGGATGAACGGAAATCCATTTGGCGCGCGCAGCTGCTCAAGCTATCGCTCGTCAGCGAGATTGCGCACGCAGTGCGCAAACAGCGGCATCATACGATCGAGCGAGATTTCGCGTTGGAGACGATTGTGCTGCGGATGCCACAAGAGAACTACGAGAAGGTGTTTGAGACGCTGGTCGGATGGGCCCGTTTCGGGGAGTTGTTCGCGTATGACGAGATGACGGGCACGATCTCGACTTACGAGCGACGACGGTCGGCGCCGACTCAGACCGTATAAAAAAACCAGCGCCCGGGATGACTCCCGGGCGCTCGTGCTTGGGCCGTTCAGCTACTCCGCTTCCACTTGCTCCGGGAACGGACTGGGTGCGGCTCCCGTCCCCGGCAGCGCCGCCTCGACCGGCGGCGTGGGAGGTGTGAAGCCCTCCGGCGGCTCGATCTCGATGTCGTGATACCGGTAAATGCCGGTACCCGCCGGGATCAAGTGCCCGATGATGATGTTCTCCTTTAACCCTAGCAGATCATCCTTGGCCCCGCGGATCGCCGCATCGGTCAGCACGCGGGTCGTCTCCTGGAAGGAGGCGGCGGAGATGAACGACTGCGTCGTCAAGCTCGCCTTCGTGATGCCGAGGAGCAGGGGCTCGCGGGTCGAAGGTTTGCCGCCCTTCTTCACCGCGCGCTCGTTGATCTCGCTGAAGATGAGCTTGTCCACGTTCTCCCCTTCGAGGAACTCCGTGTCGCCCGGCTCGACGACTTTTACCTTCTGCAGCATCTGGCGCACGATCACGCCGATGTGCTTGTCGTTGATCTTCACGCCCTGCAGCCGGTACACCTCCTGCACCTCGTTCAACAGATATTCCTGCACGGCACGCGGGCCCTTGATCCGCAGAATGTCGTGCGGATTCACCGGACCTTCGGTGAGCCGGTCGCCGGCGCGCACGCGGTCGCCCTCGTGCACGCGCAAGTGCTTCCCGGCGGGCACCTCGTACAACTGCGCCTCGCCCTCCTCCGGATGCACCCAGATCTCGCGCTTGCCGCGCTTGATCTCGCCGAACCGCACCACGCCGTCCACTTCCGAAATCGTGGCCGGATCCTTCGGCCGGCGCGCCTCGAACAGCTCGGCGACGCGCGGCAGACCGCCCGTGATGTCGCGCGTCTTGTACGCCTCACGCGACACCTTGGCGAGGACCTGGCCCGCATAGACCTCTGATCCGTCTTCGACCGTGAGCTGCGCGCCTTCGGGAATCACGAAGTCGCGGAGCCGCTTCTCTTTGTCGCCCTTCTTCTGCACGACTTCGATGTGCGGGTGCAGCTTTTTCTCACGGTCTTCGATGATCACGCGCTGGCGCCGACCGGTGATTTCGTCCAGCTCCTCGCGCACCGTCTCGTCCTCGACGATGTCCACGAACCGCACTAGCCCGCCTACATCCGTCATGATCGGGTTGGTGTACGGATCCCACGTGAACAACACCGAGTCCTTCGCGACCTGCTTGTCGTCGTCGACCATCAGTGTCGCGCCGAGCGGCACCTGGAAGCGCGAGTGCACGGCCAGCTTGCTGGCAGCCGTGCCGGACGTCCCACCGTGGGGCGCAGCCTTGAGGATCAACTCGCCCTCGTAGCTCGTGACCACTCGATTGCCTTCCGGCGTGGCCACGAACGTCAGCCGGTCGCCGTGCTCGATGACGCCTTCGACCTTCGTCTTCCGCACCGTCTGCTCGGCGATACGCGCCGCCGTGCCGCCGATGTGGAAGGTCCGCAGCGTCAGCTGCGTGCCTGGCTCGCCGATCGACTGCGCCGCCAAGATGCCGACCGCTTCGCCGAGGTCCACCATGTCCATCGTGGCGAGGTTCCGGCCGTAGCACATCCGGCACACGCCGCGCTTCGCCTCGCACGTCAACACCGAGCGGATCTTCACCGTCTCGATGCCCGCATCCTCGATGGCCTGCGAGGTCTCTTCGATGACGAGTTTGCCCGCCTCGACCAACACCTTGGCGCGTCCGTCTTCATCGAGCTCGTGTGGATCCATGACCTCTTCGAGTGCCACGCAGCCGACTATGCGCTCGCGCAGCGGCTCGATGATGTCTTCACCTTCCTTCAGGGCCGACATCTCGAGGCCGAGGATCGTGCCGCAGTCTTCTTCGGTAATGGTCACGTCTTGCGCGACGTCCACCAACCGGCGCGTCAAGTAACCCGCGTCGGCCGTCTTGAGCGCCGTGTCGGCGAGACCCTTCCGCGCGCCGTGCGTCGAAATGAAGTACTCGAGCACCGACAGCCCCTCGCGGAAGTTCGACTTGATCGGGCTCTCGATGATTTCGCCGATGCCGCCCGTGAGCTTCTTCTGCGGCTTCGCCATCAGGCCGCGCATCCCGGCCAGCTGCCGGATCTGGTCGCGCGAACCGCGGCTGCCGGAGTCGAACATCATGAACACCGGGTTGAAGCCGCCCTTGGATTTCTTCATCGTGGCGACCATCGCCTCGGCGATGTCGTTGTTCGCGTGCGTCCAGGCGTCGATCACCTTGTTGTAGCGCTCGCCGAACGTGATCTGGCCCGTCGCGTACGCGCGCTGGAACCGCTCGACGCGCGCTTCGGCGTCGTGCAGCAGCGGTGACTTCTCGATCGGAATCTCGAGATCGGCCACGCCGATCGAGACGCCGCCCATCGTCGCGTAGCGGAAGCCGAACTCCTTCAGCTGATCGAGGAACTGCACCGTCGAGGACAGCCCCGCCCGGCGGTAGCTCTCGAACACCAGCTCGGACAGATCCTTCTTCCGCATCACCTTATTCTGGAACCCGAGGTCGCGGATCAACCCGGCCGGGATGATGCTGTTGAAGATCACCCGCCCGGCGGTCGTGCCGATCCAGCGTTTCGTGGTCTCATGCCACCACTGCACCGGCCCGTGGTAGTCGAGCCGCTTGAGCGCGAGGCTCATCTCGAGCTCGGCCATCGTCCCCATGCGCGGCGCCGATTTGAGACTCGCCTCGAAATCCGCCGGCTCCTTCGTCAGGAAGTGGCACCCCAGCACCATGTCCTGGCTGGGCTCCGCCACCGGCCGGCCGTCGGACGGCTTCAGGATGTTGTTGGACGAAATCATCAGGAGCCGCGATTCGAGCTGTGCCTCGAACGACAGCGGCACGTGCACGGCCATCTGGTCACCGTCGAAGTCGGCGTTGAACGCGGCGCAGACGAGCGGGTGAATCCGGATCGCCTTGCCCTCGACGAGCACGGGCTCGAACGCCTGGATGCCCAGCCGGTGCAGCGTGGGCGCGCGGTTCAGCAGTACGGGATGGTCCTCGATGATCTCCTCGAGGATCTCGTACACTTCCGGCGACTCCTTCTCCACGATCTTCTTCGCCCGCTTCACCGTCTCGGCGATGCCCTTCTCCACCAGCTTGTGGATGATGAAGGGCTTGAACAATTCGACCGCCATCGCCTTGGGCAGACCGCACTGATGCAGCTTGAGCTCGGGGCCGACCACGATGACCGACCGGCCCGAGTAGTCCACGCGCTTGCCGAGCAGGTTCTGACGGAACCGGCCCTGCTTGCCTTTCAGCATGTCGGACAGCGACTTGAGGGGCCGCTTGCCGCGTCCCCGGATCGCCTTGGAGCGGCGGCCGTTGTCGAACAGCGCGTCCACCGCTTCCTGCAGCATGCGCTTCTCGTTGCGCAGAATGACCTCCGGCGCGCGGTGCAGGATCAGCTTCTGCAGCCGGTTGTTCCGGTTGATCACGCGCCGGTACAGATCGTTCAAGTCGGACGTGGCGAAGCGCCCGCCGTCGAGCGGCACCAGCGGCCGCAGGTCGGGCGGAATCACCGGCACGACGTCGAGAATCAGCCAGCGCGGATCGTTGCGCTGCTCGCCGGCGTTGCTGGAGTTGCGCATCGCGTCCACGATCTTGAGCCGCTTCAGCATCTGCTTCTTGCGATGCTGGCTCGTCTCGTTTGCGACGGTGTCGCGCAATTCGTCGGCGAGCTTGTCGACGTTGATCCGCTCCAGCAGCAAACGGATCGCGGGAGAACCGATGTCGGCCCTGAACGCCGTGTCGCCCTCGGTCTTCGCCTTGTTGCGCAGCTCCAGGAAGCGGTCCTCGTCCAGCAGCTCCCGCTCCTGCACTTCCTGCTCGCCCGGCTCGATCACCACGTAGTTCGTGTAGTAGATGACGCGCTCGAGGTCGCGCAGCGTCATGTCGAGCAGGTTGCCCATCGGCGACGGCAGCGTCTTGAAGAACCAGATGTGCGCCACCGGCACCGCCAGCTCGATGTGTCCCATCCGCTCGCGCCGCACCTTGGACAGCGTGACCTCGACGCCGCAGCGATCGCAGATCACGCCGCGATAGCGGATCCGCTTGTACTTGCCGCAGTGGCACTCCCAGTCCTTTACCGGACCGAAGATGCGCTCGCAAAAGAGCCCATCCCGTTCGGGCTTGAAGGAGCGGTAGTTGATCGTCTCGGGCTTGGTGACCTCGCCCCACGACCACCACGTGCGCTGGCCCTGCAGCTCCAGGCGCTCGCGCTCCTTGGAGTCCTTGGGCCCCCGAATCTCCTCCGGAGAGGCGATCCGGATCTGGATATAGTCAAAGCTGGTGCTCTTGGGCTCGTGGCCCCCTCCGCTACGGAAATCGATCACTTATTCCTCCACGTCTTCAGTAGTGCCGAGCGTCACCTTCAATCCGAGCGCCTGGAGCTCCTTCACCAGCACGTTGAAGGACTCCGGGATCCCGGGCTTCGGCAGGTTCTGCCCCTTCACGATCGCCTCGTACACACGGCTGCGGCCGTTTACGTCGTCCGACTTGACGGTGAGAATCTCCTGCAGCGTGTGCGCGGCACCGTATGCCTCCAGCGCCCACACTTCCATTTCGCCGAACCGCTGGCCGCCGAACTGCGCCTTGCCGGCGAGCGGCTGCTGCGTCACCAGCGAGTACGGGCCGATGGAACGGGCGTGGATCTTGTCGTCCACGAGGTGCGACAGCTTCATCATGTAGATCGAGCCGACCGTCACCTCGGACTCGAACAGCTCACCGGTGCGGCCGTCGCGCAGCCGGCACTTGCCGACCGGCGACAGTCCTGCCGCGCCGAGCAGCTCGTCGGCCGCGGCGTCGACGTCGGCTTCGGACTTCGCGCCGAACAGGGCTGCGAGGGCGGGACGTCCCGTCGCCTCGAGCACCTCGGCCGGCTTGTCCTTGGCCAGGACCTTCTCGATGTCCTTCAACCCACTCTTCAGCGCGGCGCGCTCGGCAGCGGACAGATTCGTGGCGTCCGCCGCTTCGAGCCGCGCGCTGTGCGTTTCCTGCTCGATCGTGTGCTGCGCGATCTCCCGCTCTGCCAGCTCCTTGCCGGCGAACTTGAGGAAGTCCACCATCTGGTGGTGCAGTTCGCGCGTCTCGGCGGAGACACTGCGCCCGCCGAGCAACTCCACACCGGCGGACCCGATGTCGGGCCGCCCGCCGTTGGTGGACGGCAGCTTCCGCAGGTCCGAGACGATCTGGAGCACGCGCGCCGAATCCAGCTCGGGGGGCCGCACCTCCAATCGCAGCGCGTCCGCCGCCCAGCGGAGCCCCGCCAGGCGCAGCAGCACGCCGATCTCCGTTTCGTCTGCACCCTGGAAGACCGGCGTCTTCGCATCGAAGCCCAGTAGGTGCGCCGCCCAGCCGAGGTGCGTCTCCAGGATCTGCCCGACGTTCATCCGGCTCGGCACGCCCAGTGGATTGAGCACGATGTCCACCGGCGTCCCGTCGGGAAGGAACGGCATATCCTCCTCCGGCACGATCCGCGCGATGATGCCCTTGTTGCCGTGGCGTCCGGCCATCTTGTCGCCAACCGAGATCTTGCGCTTCTCGGCAACGTAGACCTTCACCAGCTGGATGACGCCGGGCGGCAACTCATCCGGCTGGAGGATCTTGTCGATCTGATCCTCTGACTTCTCCTCGATCTTGGCGCGTTCGGCGCTGGCCGCGTCGAGCACGGCACGGACCTTCTCGTTCACCGCCTTGTTGGCGACGCGCAGCGTCTTCAGATCCACGTCCGCGAGGTTGATCTCGTTGAGCTGCTGCTTCGTCAGCTTGGTGCCAGCCGGGAGGAACTCCTCGACCGTGCCGGCCTTCAGCATGAGGCCAACTTCCTGATTCGCGAGCAGCTCGACCATCTCCACGAACATTGCCTCGGAGATGCGCGCCTTCTCTTCCGTCTCGAGCCGGCGCACTTCGCCGATGCGCTCGCCGCGGTCCTTTTCGACGACCTGATCTTCGATGCGCGAGAAGATCTTCACGTCGATGACGACGCCCTCCATGCCCGGCGGCACCTTCAGCGACGAGTCCTTCACGTCCTTCGCCTTCTCGCCGAAGATCGCGGTCAGCAGTTTCTCTTCCGGCGACAGCTCGGTCTCCCCCTTCGGCGTGATCTTGCCGACGAGGATGTCGCCCGCCTTCACGTGTGCGCCGATGCGCACGATACCGCGCTCGTCGAGGTCGACCAGCGATTCCTCGGCGACGTTCGGGATTTCGCGCGTGATCTCCTCACGGCCGCGCTTGGTGTCGCGGACGTGCAGCTCGAGCTCCTGGATGTGGATCGACGAATACACGTCGTCCTTGACCAGGCGCTCGGAGAGCACAATCGCGTCTTCGAAGTTGTGACCGTACCACGGCATGAACGCGACCGTGACGTTGGCGCCGAGCGCGAGATCGCCGCGCTCCGTGCCCGCGCCGTCCGCGACGATCTGGCCCGCCTTCACCTTCTGGCCCATGTGCACGAGCGGCCGCTGGTTGATGGCGGTGTCCTGGTTGGTCCGCCAGAACTTCTTCAGGCGGTAGCGGTCATGCTGCTTGAGCCGCGCCAGCGGATGATCCCCGTTGCCGGTTCTGCTCTCGTCGTCGCCGGCATCGATGATGATCTCGTCGGCGGTGACGCGCGTGACTACGCCGGCGCGGCGCGCGATGACGACCGCGCCCGAGTCGCGGGCGACTTTGTCCTCGAGTCCCGTGCCCACCAGCGGCGCCTGCGGGAAGAGCAGCGGCACCGACTGCCGCTGCATGTTCGAGCCCATGAGCGCGCGGTTCGCGTCGTCATGCTCGAGGAACGGGATCAGGGCCGCGGCGATGGACACGAGCTGCTCCGGCGCCACGTCCATGAAGTCGATCTTGTTCGGCGCGAGCAGCGGGTAGTCGTCCCGCTTGCGGCACAGCACCAGCTCGTCGGCGAAGCGGCGCTCCGGCGTGAGGCGCGCGTTGGCCTGCGCGACCGCGTAATCCTCTTCTTCGGAAGCGGACAGCCAGCGTACGTCGTCCGTCACCTTGCCGTCCTTCACGACACGGTACGGCGTCTCGATGAATCCGAGCTCGTTCACGCGTGCGTAGCACGAGAGGCTGGTGATGAGTCCGATGTTCGGACCTTCCGGCGTCTCGATCGGGCACATGCGGCCGTACTGGCTGTAATGCACGTCGCGCACTTCGAAGCCGGCGCGCTCGCGCGTGAGCCCGCCCGGCCCGAGCGCCGAGAGACGCCGCTTGTGCGTCAGCTCGGCCAGCGGGTTGGTCTGATCCATGAACTGCGACAGCTGCGAGCTGCCGAAGAACGCCTGAATCACGGCGCTCACGGTGCGCGCGTTGACCAGATCGTCGAGCGTGATGCGCTCGGGATCGTTGTTGATGCTCATGCGCTCCTTGATCAGCCGCGCCATGCGCGACAGGCCGACCGAGAACTGGTTGGCGATCAGCTCGCCGACCGAGCGCACCCGGCGGTTGCCGAGGTGGTCGATGTCGTCGGTGTAGCCGCGGCCCTCGGACAGCTCGATCAAGTAGCGGATGATCGCGACGAAGTCGGCCTCGGTGAGGACCGTGTTGTCCTTCGCCACGTTCACCTTGAGCCGCTGGTTGATCTTGTAACGGCCGACCTTCCCCAGATCGTAGCGCTTGGGGTGGAAGAACAGCCGCTTGAGCGCCTCGCGCGCCGTCTCGATGTTCGGCGCCTCACCGGGACGCAGCAGTGTATAGATCTGCGCCAGCGCCTCGGCCTCGGTGTGTGTCGGGTCCTTGGCGAGCGTGTTCTTGATCAGCGGCGACTCGCTGCGGCCCGCGGGCAACAGCACGTCAACCTTCGTGACACCGGCCTTGATCAGCTTCTTGCGCAGCGTGTCCGACACCTCGCGCCCCGCCTCTCCCACGACTTCCCCGTCGGGATCGGCGACGTCGAAGGCCAGCACGTACTTGCTCGGCGCCTGCTGGGTCGTCGTGGGCTGCGCGTCTTCGCGCAAATCGAGCGACGTGTAGCCGGCGAATACCTTCACCGACGTGTCGGGATCGGGGACATCGCCCGCCAGCAGCGTGCCGAGCACCTCGCGCTTCTGGGCGCGGCCCTCGAGCTTGCCGGTGATGTCGATCTCCTTCAGCGCGTAGAACAGCTTCAGGATGTCGGCGTTGGTGCCGTAGCCGAAGGCGCGCAGTAGGGCCGTCGCCGGGAACTTCTTCTTCTTGTCGATGTGGACGTAGATCACGTCGTGAATGTCGACGGTGAACTCGACCCACGAGCCGCGGAACGGAATGATCCGCGCCGAGAAGAGCCGCTGCCCGTTGGGGTGGATGCTCTCCTCGAACACGACGCCGGGCGAGCGGTGCAGCTGCGACACGATGACCCGCTCGGCGCCGTTGATGACGAACGTGCCGAGCGGCGTGAGAATCGGCAGCTCACCGAGATAAACTTCCTTCTCGATGATGTTCTTGGGCCGCTTGGTCTTCGTCGTCTCGCCGACTTCTTCCATCACGACGAGCTGCAGCGTCGCCTTGAGCGGCACCGAGTACGTCATGTCGCGCTCGATGCACTCTTCGACGGTGTACTTCGCCTCCCCGAGCGCGTACTTCACGAACTCGAGCGAGTAGTTGCCGTTCACGTCCTGGATCGGGAACAGGTCCTTGAAGACCCGCTCCAGTCCGACGTCGGAGCGCACGCCGTCTTTGCCGTCCGGCTGCAGCAGCGACTGGAACGCGCGCGTCTGAATGTCGAGGAGATGGGGCATCGGCATGCCCGTCTCCAGTTTTGCGAACGAAAGCTGCGGTGCCGTCTTAGTGGTCATTCGAACCCTCAAGTAATGCAAAAGGCCCTGCCGCCCCCGTACCCGGCTGCGGTGCGGGAGAGGATGCTAGGGCTCGGAAAAGCGAGCAGGTTGTAGTAAATCCGCGCATGTCGTAGAACCGAAGCGAGACTCGGGTTGGCCGCTGGACCCCCGTGGTCCAGGGCGCACTCGAGGCTACTTCAGTTCGACGACCGCGCCCTGCGCTTCGAGCTTCTTTTTGATTTCTTCCGCCTCCTGCTTGGACACGCCTTCCTTCACCGTCCCCGGTGCGCCTTCGACCAGATCCTTCGCCTCTTTCAGACCGAGGCTGGTGATCGCACGAATCTCCTTGATCACCTGGATCTTCTTCTCGCCCGCCGCCTTCAGCACGACCGTGAACTCCGTCTTCTCCTCGACCGCCGGCGCTGCCGCGGCTCCTGCGCCGCCAGCCCCCGCCCCCCCACCCGCGGGTGCCGCTGCCGGAGCCGCGATCGTCACGCCGAACTTCGACTTGAACGCTTCGATCAGCTCCGCCAGCTCGAACACCGACATGTTGCCGATGGCTTCGAGGATATCGTCCTTACTCATCGTTTGCGTCGCCATTACTGTTCTCCCGCCCGTTTAGTTTTTAGAGCCTCGAGGGCACCCACCAGCGCATACAACACTCCATTCAGCACTCCCAGGAATCCCGCCATGGGCGCCTGAAAGGCTCCACCCACCTGCGCCAGCAGCTGAGCCTTCGCAGGCAACGCCGCCAGCGACTTCACCTGCGCCTGCGTGACCGGCTTGCCTTCGACCAGTCCGACCTTGATCGCGGGTTTCTCGAACTCCTTGGCGAAGTCGGTCAGCACCTTCGCCGCGCCGACCGGATCCGCGCCGGCGAGCACCAGCGCCGTCGGACCGGCGAGGAATGATTCAAGACCGCCGTCCTTCAGCTGCTTCTCGGTCAGCGCGCGGCGTGCGAGCGTGTTCTTGACGACCACATACTCGACGCCCACCGCCCGCAGGCGGCGGCGCAGATCCGTGATACGGGCCACGTCGAGGCCCGTGAAATCGGTGACGTAGATCGTCGGCGACGTGGCGACCTGCGTCGCCAGCGCCGCGACCATCTCCTGTTTCTGCGCTTTGGTGCGGTTCATTGATGGTACCCCGCCGGATCGACGCGCACGCCCGGCCCCATCGTGCTCGACACCGTCACCGAACGGATGTAATGCCCTTTGGCCGCCGAAGGCTTTGCCTTCACGATCGCGTCCATGAACGCCTGCAGGTTCTCGGCAAGCTGCGCGCTCGAGAACGATTTCTTGCCGACCGCGGCGTGCACGATGCCGCTCTTGTCGACGCGGAACTCGATCTTGCCCGCCTTCAGCTCCTTCACCGCCTTCGTCACGTCCATCGTGACGGTCCCCGCCTTCGGATTCGGCATCAGCCCGCGCGGGCCGAGCACTTTACCGAGGGCGCCGAGCTGACCCATGACGTCGGGCGTCGCGACGATGACGTCGGTGTCGAGCCAGCCTTCCTTGATCTTCGCGATGTACTCCAGCCCTACGAAGTCGGCGCCGGCCGCTTCCGCCTCTTTGATTTTCTCTCCCTGCGCGATGACGAGCACGCGGATCGTCTTCCCCGTGCCGTGCGGCAGCGAGACGGTGCCGCGCACGATCTGGTCGGCGTGCTTGGGATCGACGCCCAGCCGCACCGCCACGTCTTCTTCACCTGTTCGACGGCGGCCGGCGGCGCGTACAGCTTGCGCGGCTCGATCGTGCCCACGGCAGCTCGGTACTTCTTGCCGCGAGTGCGCATCAGCCCTCCACCGTCAGGCCCATGGAGCGCGCCGTGCCCGCGATCATGTTGATCGCGCCTTCGAGATCGGTCGCGTTCAAGTCCTGCATCTTGATCTCGGCGATCTTCTTGAGCTGGGCGCGCGTGACCTTCCCCACCTTCTCGCGGTTGGAGGTCGCCGAGCCCTTCTCGATGCCCGCTTCCTTCTTGAGCAAGACCGAGGCAGGCGGCGTCTTGGTCACAAACGTGAACGTGCGATCCTTATAGATCGTGACCACGACCGGCGTGACCATGCCGGCCTGGGACCCGGTCTTCGCGTTGAACTGCTTTACGAAATCCATGATGTTCACGCCGTGGGGGCCGAGCGCCGTACCCACGGGCGGCGCGGGCGTCGCCTGCCCGGCCGGCACCTGCAGCTTGACGATTGCGGTAACTGGTTTGGCCATCGGTTCCTCTATTAGCGTCCGCTCGCGCGGACTCCCACGTATCCCGTGGTCAGTGAGCCTTCAACTGCAAATAATCCAGCTCCACGGACGTCGGACGCCCGAACAGCGCGACCGACACCCGGACTTTTCCCTTGTCCGGCAGCACTTCCTGCACCGTCCCGCTGAAATCCGAGAACGGCCCTTCTGTGATCTCCACGACCTGGCCGACGAGGAACGGAATCGCCTCGGCGGGCTCTTCTTCCTTGATCGCCTCTTCGACGCCCAGCAGCCGATTGACTTCTTCCGGCCGCAGCGCCATCGGCAGCCGGCCGGTCCCCACGAACTTGATCACGCCCTGGATGCCGTTGATCGTGTGGATGGTCTCCTGATTCAGGTCCATCTCCACGAGGACGTATCCCGGGTACTTCTTTCGCTCGACGTTCACCTTCTTGCCGTTCTTGATCTCCACCTGTGCCTCCGTGGGGACCAAGGCCTGTCGGATCGGCTTCTCCGTGTCGGGCCGCGTATCCTCGGCAATGCGGCGTGCGATCAAGTTGCGCACCTTGTTCTCATGCCCGGCGGTCGTCTGAATCGCGTACCAGCGCAGCTCCGGGGAGGGCATCAGAACATTCTCGCGACGAGCGAGACGAACAGCCACTGAAAGAACGAATCCATCAACCCAATCGCGAGCCCCAGGATCGTGACGAAGATGACGATCACGGTCGTGGCTTTTTTGAGCTCGTCAAAAGTCGGCCATGTGACTTTGCGCAGCTCGTTGCGCACGTCGCGCAGGAACTGCACAAACCGACCGATGCGGCCGCGCCCCGGCTGAAGCTGCGGGCCCCCCCCGCCCGTCAGCACTTCTGTTGCCACTACTTCGATTCCTTATGCGCCTGCTGCTTGTTGCACCGCGGGCAGTATTTCTTCCATTCCGCCCGCTCAGGATGCTTCCGCCGGTTCTTCGTGGTGAAGTAGTTCCGGCTTTTGCACACCGTGCATTCCATGATGATGTTTTCGCGCGGCATCTATACCTCGATTGCGGATTTCGGACTCCGGATTGCGGATTCGAACGGTTGGATCAACCAATCCGCAATCCGCAATCGCCCATCCGCAATTACTTCAAGATTTTGGTGACCACTCCAGCACCCACCGTGCGTCCACCCTCGCGAATGGCAAACCGCAGCTGCTCTTCCATCGCGATCGGCGTGATCAGCTCGATCGTCATCTTCGTGTTGTCCCCCGGCATCACCATCTCGACGCCCGCCGGCAACTCGACACTCCCCGTCACGTCCGTCGTCCGGAAGTAAAACTGCGGCCGATACCCCTTGAAAAACGGCGTATGCCGGCCCCCCTCTTCCTT
>WNGG01010729.1_pt1 | contig 15501 bp, 10 predicted proteins | sample 5400661 | NCBI WGS metagenome assembly WNGG01 (sample SAMN13153372, study PRJNA577476) | soil metagenome | isolation source: 100 cm soil or saprolite under Garry oak tree replicate 1 | place: USA:California | collected 2016-06-15
ACGAACCGTGGCATCATCCGGAAGATCTGCAGGGCTCGATCCATTACATCAACGCGCTCACCGACGCCGTCCGCAGCACGGGGTGCCAGAAGCTCATTTTCTACAACGTCAGCCAGGATTTTCGGATCGCCGAGGCGATCCGGCACTCCAAGGCGCAGGGCGTCACGTTCGGCTGGTATCCCACCGGTCTCAATGCCGGTCACGAGCTGGAGGGCAATTATCTCCGCGGCACCGATGCCTATCCCGACATGCTGCGCCCCGAGTTGGCGCGGCTGCCGCGCATCGTCTACGAGTTCGACAGCCCCGACCTGCGGACGGGCACGATGTATCCTGCGATGGCTCGGGTCTTTCGCACGGTGGGCACCCAGTTCGCCGCGATGTTCGCCTACGACATGCTCGCCACCGCGTCACGCAACCTCGGCTGGCAGACGCACTACTTGAACCTGGCCTATACGCCCAAGAAGGCGATGAGCGCGATCATCGCCGCCGAGGCGATGCGACGCCTGCCGCGGATGCAGGACTACGGTCCCTATCCCCGGAATACGCGGTTCGGCGACTTCCATATCTGGTACGACGGCGACCTGGGGGGGGGCGAGCTGGTCGCGCGCGACGCATTTCTCTACACGAGTTCGACCAGCGCCAAGCCTCCCGCTCCTGCGGCGCTGCAGCGCATCGCCGGGTATGGCTCCTCGTCGACGGTGAGCTACGAAGGAACCGGGATCTACTTCTTGGACAAGGTCCGGCCGGGAGTCTGGCGTCTCGAGGTCTATCCTGATGCCGTCCCGATTCGCGATCCGTTCGAGCCGCCCAGCCCCGACAAGATCGTGACCCGCGCGATCAGCCGCGCCTGGCCGATGACCGTCACGCTCCCAGATATTGGCCCATCCTTCACCGTCCAGCCGGTGACGGCAGGCAATCCACAAACTACGCGGGCGAATGGCGGGGCCTTCACGGTCACCCCGGGTGTGTACGTGTTGAGCGTGGCCGGGCCGGTCGATGTCGCAACACTGCCGATCCGGATCGGTCATCTCGGCTTCAAGGAGTACCACGCGCCCCCGACGGACACCGTCCCGCGCTCGGTGGTGTCGCTTGAGGAGCCACAATACCTTGTGGGCAATGATGTTGAAGTGAAAGCGCGCATTGTTGACCAAGTCTCGCCCGATTCAGCCAAACTCTTCGTGCGCCCAGTCCCGGCCGGTTCATATCAACAATTGTTGATGCGTCCCGCCGGTGGGTATGTCTACCTGGCCACGATCCCCGCTCGATCGCTCCGCGAGGGGCCGTATCAGTTCGTCATCACCGTCTACCGGGGCGACTCCATCACCACATTCCCCGTCCCCACGCCGGGAAAACCGACGGATTGGAATTACAGCAAGCAGGCGGCTTGGCGGTTCGACGTGGTAGCCAAGTCCACGCCGCTGCGGATCTTCGACCCAGGCAACGACGCGGCGCGCCTGACGTTCACCCGGATCGGCGACGCAGGCCGCCGCGGCCTATTCCGTGTCGCACTGTCGCCCGTGACCGGCCAACCGGTTTTCCACATCGAGCTGCCGGTCGACACGAGCGGCTGGAGTCCCCCCGACTACACGGCGTCGCTCGTGATCAGGTCGCGCGTCCTGGCGAGACAGGAAACGATCGCAGCCGCCAAGGACCTCCGGCTGCGCCTGCATGGCCTCGGCGCGCGCCAAACCCTGCACATCACGCTGATGGAAGATGATGGGACGAGCTGGACCGCCGCGGTCTCGGTCGACAGTGCCTGGAGTGAACGAGTGATCCCGCTCGCGCAGCTCACGGCGGGCCGAGGGGTGTTGTTGCCGGAAGGATTCCCCGGTGAGTGGAATTACTGGGTGGGACCGGCGGACGGGCGTGGCGGCGCCGCCGACCGCCCGCGGCTCGAGCACGTGGAGCGGTTGCAGCTATCCCTGCGGCGGGAGGACGGCGTTGCCGCGAAACCTGGCAGTTACGGTGTGGAGGTCGAATGGATCGCGCTCGGATTCTAGCGCTCGCATTGGTGGCCATCTGCCCTGCGATTCTTCCGGGCCAGCGGCCCGCGCGCCGGGCTGCGGCGCCCCCCCCCGCGGGGTTTGCAGCCGATCGACTCGCGCGTATCGACGGGCTCATGCAGCAGTACGTCGACTCGGGGAAGATCGCCGGCGCGGTGGGGCTGGTCATGCGCAACGGCCAGGTCGTGTACCAACATGCGGTTGGCTGGAGCGACATTGCGACCCACAGCGCCATGACGCCGACCACCTTGTTTCGCATTGCCTCTCAGACCAAGGCGCTCACGTCCGTGGTGATTCTGTCGTTGGTGGAAGAAGGAAAGCTCTCCGTCTCCGATCCGGTGAGCCGATACATCCCGGGATTTGCGCACACCATGGTCATGACCCGCAGCGACACGGGTCGCGTGCTCAAGCCGGCGTCGCGCCAGATCACGATCCGTGATTTGCTCACGCACACCGCGGGAATCTCCTACGGCACGGATTCCCTCGTCGCGCCCCTCTACTCGGCGCAGGGTCTCGGGCCGGCGGCGGGATGGGGCTGGTACACGGCGGACAAGGATGAACCGATCTGTACGACGATCGAGCGTCTGGCAACGGTGCCGTTCGTCGCCCAACCTGGCGAGCGCTGGGTCTACGGCTACAACACCGATATCCTGGGGTGTGTGGCGGAGCGGGCGTCCGGGATGCCGCTCGATGAGCTGATCCGGACGCGCATTACCGGGCCGCTCAAGATGAACGACACCTTCTTCTTTGTCCCCGCGAGTGCCGGCGGACGGCTCGCCACGGTGTACGCGAGCGACTCCACCAACCACATGTATCGCGCTCCCGACGGACCGCGCGGCCAGGGCAACTACGTGACGGGCCCGCGCAAGAGCTTTGCGGGAGGGGCGGGACTCGTCTCGACGGCTCCCGACTACGCTCGTTTTCTCCAGATGCTGCTCAACGGGGGCGAGCTGGACGGGGTGCGCATTCTCGCGCCGCACACGGTCGACCTCATGACGCACAACCAGAGCGGCATGCTGTTCGACACGACCGGCGCCAACGGATTCGGGTTTGGGTTTGGGATCGTGCAGCGCTATGGCGCGAATGGCATGGCATCGGTCGGGACGTTCAGCTGGGGAGGAGCGTACGGGAGCCAATACGCCGTCGATCCGGTGGAGCACCTCGTCATCGTGTTCATGATCAATCAGCTGCCTAACCGAACAGATATCGCAGGGAAATTTCCGACGCTGGTCTATCAGGCGCTCGTTACTCGCCGATAGTCGGAGGCTTTGCGCGCTCCGCCCTAAACGCGAGTCCCAGCATTACGAGGCCGAACACCAGCAAGACGAGGCCCCACCACAGATTCACGTTGATCCCGAGCGACTTCTCGTACATCGCGCGGTTCGACACGATCCCGTAGACCGTCAGGATCGCGCCGAAGATCGAGAACATCCCGCCGATCGGCCAGCGCACGTCGAGTCTCATGACGCCATCACCAAAAGATCACGTTGAGTAAGGTCGAAACGACCAGAATGGCCACCGCCAGTGTGACTGGCCGCTTGTACCACGGCATGGAGCCCTCCTGCACGCGCGGGGTCAGCGAGTAGACCAACCCGCGCAGCTCGTCGTCCGTCTTGGTGCGCTTCGTCAGCAGCGAGATGAGGAGCGTCGCCACGAAACAGCCGGTCCACGCGAACAGCGCGGTCCAGAAGTTCAGCGCCATCTCGCTCGGATACACGTGCAACACCGCTCCCAGGAACCCGCCCTTGATGCCGGGGACTGCCCCGCGCGGGAGCGTGAGACCATAGTGCAGCGCTGCCGTAATTGTCCCGGTCAGCAAGCCGTAGAACGCGCCGTGGCTGGTCGTGCGGCGCCAGAACATCCCCAACAGGAACGTCGCGAACAGCGGGCCGTTCACGAACGAGAAAACGAGCTGCAGCATGTCCAGAATGTTGTTGAACCGCGTGGCGGAGTAGGCGGCGAGTACGCTCGCGAGGATGCCGAAGACCGTGGCCGCGTGGCCCACGCGCAGGTAGTGCCCGTCCGTTTGGCCGGGCCGGATATGGGTCTGATAGATGTCGTACGTCCACACGCTGTTGAACGCGGTGACGTTGCCCGCCATGCCGGACATGAACGAGGCCATCAGGGCGGTGAGACCCAGTCCCAGCAGCCCGGACGGCAGGTAATGCCCCAGCATCATCGGGATGGCGAGGTTGTAGTTCGGCTGGCCGTCGGCGCCGATCGGGAGAAATCCGCCGCGCGACGCATGGAGGCCGATGGCCAGCATTCCCGGCAGAATCACGAGTGCGGGCATCAGCATCTTGGGGACCGCAGCAATCAGCGGCGTCCGGCGTGCCGCCGTCATCGAACCGGCGGCCATCGCTCGCTGCACGACGAGAAAGTCGGTGCACCAATAGCCGAACGAGAGGGCGAACCCCAGTCCCATCACCAGACCGAACCACTCCATGCCCATCGGGTTGTGGCTCGGCGAATCCATGTATTTCCAGGAGTGCGTCCATGCGCCCGGCTCGAAGCCGGCGTTCGTGGCGACGGTGGCCAGTTTCGCGGTCAGCCCGCTCCACCCGCCCACGTCTTTGAGGCCCAGCAACACCAGCGGCAGGAATCCCAGGACGATGAGAAAGAACTGCAGCACTTCATTGTAGATCGCGGACGTGAGCCCGCCGAGGAAGATGTAGATCAGCACGATGACGGCGGACAGCACGATGCTGCCGTGGAAACTCCAGCCCAGCACGAGCTCGAACAGTTTCGCGAGCGCATACATCGAGATGCCGGAGGAGAAGATCGTCATGACCGCGAAGGTGATCGCGTTCAACGCGCGCGTCTTCTCGTCGAAGCGGAGCTTCAGGTACTCGGGGACGGACCGCGCGCGCGACCCATAATAGAAGGGCATCATGAACAAGCCGACGAACACCATCGCCGGCATCGCGCCGACCCAGTAGAAATGGCTGGTCATGATGCCGTACTTGGCGCCCGACGCCGCCATGCCGATGACTTCCTGCGCGCCCAAGTTCGCGGAGATAAAAGCGAGGCCGGCGATCCACGCGGGGATCGACCGGCCTGAGAGGAAGAAGTCTTCGCTACTTCGGATGACGCGCCTGAGCGCCCAGCCGATGCCGAGCACAAAGACGAAATAGATGATCAGGATCGCATAGTCGATCCCGCCGAGCCTGATCTGTTGCAGTTAGTGCGATCCCTTCGTCTTGATGACGATCACACCATTCGAGCCCCGTACGCCGTAAATCGCGGTCTGGCTCGGATCTTTGAGGGCTTGAACGGACTCGATGTCGTGTGGGTTCAGCCAGTTCAACGTGCTGCGGCCCCCGTCGATCGCCACGCCGTCGACAACGAACAGGGGGTTCTGGTCCCCAAAGAAGGACGTGGGGCCCCCCATGCGCACCCTGATCCCCCCGTCGGCGGTGGGGGTCACCGTCACGCCGGGAAGACGGCCCTGCAGCAACTGGGCAAGGGTCGTGGCGTGCTCGCGCGCGGCTTCGCTCTCCCGCATCGATGCCGGCGGAGGTGTGGCGGGCTTTGCGGTACCGACTTGAGCGCGGGTTTGGGACGGGGCGAGAACGGCGCCAACGACGAGCATCAGCGACGGTAGAACGGCAGTGCGCGGCTCGAGCTTTGGCAACGCCGTGCGATTTCTCCCGGGAGTGAGCAGACTGCGTAACGTAAAGCGTCCGGGTAATGAAAACGCTGCCGGCATCTTCCCGAGATTCACCACGACCAGGACCCGGCTGGAGCCGTCTTTTCGCAGGTACCCGAGCACCGCCTCATTGCCCGTGTCGACCGGTTCCAATTCACCTTCCCGCAGCGCTTTGTCATTCGCGCGCAGACGAATCAGCCAACGGTACAGCCCCAACAGCGAGCTCGATGCGCGATCCTCTACGGCCACGTTCGCCGTCAGCGAGTCCGGCTGCAGCACCTCCCAGGGCTTCCCGCTCGTGAATCCGCGCGACGTCCCGTTCCATTGCATCGGGGTGCGCAGACGCTCGTCGGGCTTGTCGCCCGTCATCCCGATCTCTTCGCCGTAGTACACGAACGGCACTCCCGGCAACGTGAGGAGAATCGTCGCCGCCAGCTTGGCGCCCGCCGTGTCGTTGCCCAGCGCGGTCATGGTGCGCGTTTGATCGTGGTTGCGCTGGAACGGGGCCCAGCGCCGCGGCGGTTCGGCGCGCTCAAACTGCTCCACCGTCGGGAGCAGCCCTCCCGCCTTCCCCGTCCGCACCGCCTGCATGAGCGCCTCGGAAATCGGGAACGCGAAATAGGCATCGAGCTGATCGGGATAGTAGGTCAGGATGACGTCGGTGTTGTCCCACACCTCCCCGATCGTGTACGACTGTGGCGCGATGCTCCGCACGTACTGACCAAAGTCGCGCAGCACTTGATGCGTACCGGGAGTATTGGAGACCTCGTTCCCGACCTCGACCAGGTGGCGCACGGCATCGAGCCGGAAGCCGTCGACGTGCATCGAATCGAGCCAGAACCCAGCGACGTGCTTCATCTCCTCGAGCACCGCGGGATTCTCGTAATTCAAATCCGGCATCCCGCTCCAGAAGAGCCCGAAGTAGCACTCGTCGCGGACCGGCGACTTGTGCCAATTGTTCGGGCACGCCCCGTTCTGTGTCGGCGCCCAGCGGTACCAGCTGCGATGCGGCGACGCCGTGTCCCGCAGGGCTTCCTGGAACCACGGATGCTCACTCGAGGTGTGGTTCAAGACCAGATCGACCAGCACGCGAATGTGATGCTGGTGCGCCGCCGCGACGAACGCCTTGAAGTCGTCGTTCGTCCCGTAGTCCGGCTCGATCTTGTAGTAGTCGGTGACGTCGTAGCCGTGATAGCTGGGCGACTCTGCGACCGGCATGAGCCAGACGCAATCAGCGCCCAGCCCGGAGATGTAGTCGAGCTTCTGGGTGAGACCGCGCAGGTCGCCGATGCCGTCACCGTTGCTGTCGTAAAACGAGCGGACGAATACCTCGTAACAGGTGACGGGTTGTCGTGCTAGGGGCGCAGCATGCTGCGCCCCTACACCGGCCACCTGCAGCAACAGAATCAGGGTATACATTCGAAACTCGCCTCGAGGCCCTCCGCCGAATTCGGCCCGATATAAACCCGGAACGTCCCGGGCTCGACGATCGGCTTCATGTCGAGGCCGTAGAACCACAGATCCCGGACCGCGATCCGTAACTCCACCGTTCGAGATTCAGCAGGTCGTAACGCGACGCGACGAAAAGCTTTCAGCTCGCGCACGGGGCGCGACACGCTGGCCACCTCATCCCGCACGTAGAGCTGTACGACTTCCGTGCCTTCCCGGCTCCCGTTGTTCGTGACGGTCACGGTCGCGGTGATTGTGTCGCTCACCCGCGCGCGTGCGGCGCTGAGCTTGAGATTGCTGTACGCGAACGTGGCGTACGACAGCCCATATCCGAACGGATAGCGAGGCGTCACGGGCACGTCGATGTACTTGGATGAGAATTTGTTGTTCGGGTCGGGCGGCCGGCCGGTGTTGCGATGATTATAGTAGAGGGGAACCTGGCCCAGCACGCGCGGGAAGGTGACCGGGAGCCGCCCGCTCGGGTTCACGTCGCCGAACAGCACGTCCGCCGTCGCGTTCCCCGCCTCGATGCCCAGGAACCACGTCTCGACGATCGCCGGGACATGGTCCGAGGCCCATTCGAGGATCAGCGGCCGGCCGTTCATCAGGACGAGCACGACGGGCGTGCCCGTCGCCGCGACCGCCTCCAAGAGTTGTTGTTGGATACCTGGCAAACCCAGCGACGCACGACTGGCTGCCTCGCCGCTCATGTCGCCCCGCTCGCCGAGCACGAGGACCGCGACTTTCGCCTGGCGGGCCGCGGCGATGGCCGCCGCGAAGCCGGCCCTCGACGTGTCGTCGATTCCCGACCCCTGGGCATACAAGACTGTCTGCACCTTTGTCTTGATCCCCTGCAAGACGGAGACGACATCCTCGGCGCGGCCCTGCGTGTGCCACGGCCCGAGCGGCTCTTCCTTATTATCGGCGAGCGGACCGATGACGGCGATGGTGCCGGCTTTGTCGAGCGGGAGCAACGACCGCTCGTTCTTGAGCAACACGATTGATTCTCCAGAAACCCTTCTCGCCAATGCCCGAAGTTCGGAGGTGGGTGGCGCAGTTCGAGTCCTATAAGGGTCGCGGAAGAGCCCGAGTCGAGTCTTGGCGCGCAGGATCCGCATGACCGCCGAATCGACCACCGCCATCGGGATGCGATTGCTCTGCACCAGCGCGGCGAGCGCGTCCACGTAGATGCTGCTCTGCATGTCCATGTCCACACCGGCCATGAGCGCACGCCGGCCCGCCTCGGCCGGCGAGCCCGCGATACCGTGGTTGATCAGCTCGGCGACCGAGGTCCAATCGCTCACGACGAAGCCGTTGAATCCCCATTCGCGACGCAGCACCGTGTCCGTGAGCCACGCGTTGCCGGACGCCGGAACGCCGGAGATGTCGTTGAACGCCGACATGATGCTCGCGACGCCCGCATCGACGGCGGCCTTGAACGGCGGCAGGTACACCTCGCGCATCGTGCGCTCGGAGATCTCGGTCTCGTTGTATTCGCGGCCGGCCTCTGCAGCGCCGTAGCCAGCGAAGTGCTTTGCGGTCGCGAAGATGTTCTGTTGGAAGCCGCGCACCCGGGCGGCGGCCATCAGCGAACCGAGGTACGGATCCTCGCCCGAGCCCTCGGCGATGCGGCCCCAGCGGGGATCGCGCGCGATGTCCACCATCGGCGCGTACGTCCAGTTGATCCCAAAGGCGGCCGCTTCCTGGCCGGCCGCGCGCGCCGTCGCCTCGGCGGCGTCGGGATCGAACGAACTCGCTTCGCCGAGTGGGATCGGGAAGATCGCGCGATAGCCGTGGATCACGTCGAGGCCAAACAGCAGCGGGATCTTGAGGCGTGACTCGGTCACGGCGATGCGCTGCACCGGCGTCGTGTTCTCGGCGCCCATGACGTTGAAGAGCCCGCCCAGCTTGCCCGCGCGCACCAGCTGCATCTGCTCAGGTGACGCGCGCCCGTTGGCCGACAACAGGTTCAACTGGCCAAGCTTTTCTTCGAGCGTCATGCGGGCGAGGAGGGAATCGAGGTTCTGGGCAGAAGCTGGTGCGGCGAGGAGGACCGTGAAAATCAGAACGTGGCAGACACGCGACATAGGATTGCGCTCTCAGGACCGGGGAAAGTTCAGCAAAGTTACGGCCCAAAACGGGACGTGCGAAGCCCTAGCGCGGGCCGGGATCGTCTGGGCAAGTTATGGGCACTCACTCGATTTCACGGGAGATGATCCATGTATCGTCATCGTTTTCTGTGGCTCGCCTGCATCACGCTGCTCGCCTTCCCGTTGTCGCTCCGCGCACAAACCACCACCGGCACCGTTCAAGGCTATGTCAGGGATCAGCAGGGTGCGGTCCTCGCTGATGCGCAGGTGATCGCGCGCGACACTCGCAACGGTCAACAGACCACCGTGACCAGCCAGCGAAATGGCTTCTACATTCTCGCTGGTCTGACGCCGAGCACCTATGAGATCACCGTGCGCCGGATCGGTTCAGCGCCTCAGGGCCGGCGGCTGGATGTGCAGGTCGGGCAGTCGTTGTCGCTCGACTTCAGCCTGGCGGCTTCGGCGGTCGAGCTGACGAGTGTTCAGGTTGTAGCGACAGCCGCAGTCGAGATGCGGACCTCGGAAGTCGCGACCAACGTCACGCAGCAACAGGTCAACAATCTCCCCAGCTCTAGCCGCAACTTTCTCGATCTCGCTTCCCTCGCTCCCGGGACCAGCATCCAAAACGATCGCCTCAATGGTGTGGCGCGGAGTTTGTCTTCTGGTGCGCAATCTGCCGATCAGATCAACGTTTTCGTCGACGGGGCGAGCTACAAGAACGACCTGATTCACGGTGGTGTGGTTGGCCAGGACCGGAGCCGCGGAAATCCATTCCCTCGGAACGCAATTCAGGAGTTCAGAGTCCTGACGCAGAACTACAAGGCCGAGTATCAGAAATCCTCGAGTGCGGTCCTTACCGCGACGACGCGGTCCGGTGGTAACGAATGGACGGGAAACACATTCTTCACCTACCAAAACAAGAGCCTCGTAGCTCTCGATAGCGTCCAACGTTTCGACAAGCACGTTGCGGACAGCATTGCCGCGGCCACCAGCTCACCATCGACGTTCCGCGTGCCGGACTACAACCGCCAGCTCGTTGGACTCAGCGCCGGCGGCCCGCTCGCCCGCGACCGGCTGTTCTTTTTCGGCTCGTACGAGGGCAATTACCAGAACCGATCCAATCGCGTGAACATTGTCCCGCCGACCGGATTTCCAGCCCTGGACACCGTCGATTTCGCATCGCGCAATGGCTTCGTCGATTCGCCGTTCCGAGAGACACTGCTGTTCGGGAAGTTGAACTACGTGGCCGGCACGAATTCGTCCCTCGAGTTCAGCTACAACGGCCGCTATGAGCACGATACTCGGGACTTCGGCGGCCTTCGGCCGTTTGAATCGGGCGTGCGATTCAACAACAGCGTCAGTACCGGTCTCCTGAAATTCAAGCATAGCGGCGGTTTTTGGCTGAACGAATCGATGCTGACCTTCCAGCGCGCCACGGATAACCCCAGCCCCGTTCCCGGATCGGAGCCTGTCAGTCGCCTCTATGGATTTGGGTGCTGCGCGCAGCTGGGGCCGGACGTCACGGTTCAGAACTTTACGCAAACCCGTATCGGGGCGCGGCACGATATCTCGTACGCGGGTTGGCAGTGGCATGGGCAGCACATCCTGAAGGGCGGAGTGAATCTCGACTTCGTGAATTACAGAGTGTTGAAGCAGAATGATGTGATTCCACGCTTCGTGTACGAGCAGTTTCCGCAGGGCGGGAGCGCGACGGCGCCGGACAGCTTCCAGATCCCCGACCGCGTCGAGCTGCGTGCTGGTACCGCAAATTTCGTGACGGATAACCAACAGTTTGGCATCTACGCGCAGGACGATTGGAGCCTGACGCAGCGGCTTACGCTCAATCTTGGAGTACGGTGGGACTATGAGTCACATATGATCAATTACGACTACGTGACTCCCCAGCCGATCGTCGATTCCTTGACGAAGTATTCCGACTCGTTGTTCCTGCCGCTCGATCGGTCGCGCTACTTCACGAACGGACTACAACGCCCGCGCTTCATGGGCGCGATCCAGCCCAGGCTTGGATTCTCCTACGCTCTCGATGAAGCAGCTACGACGACCATTTTCGGCGGGTTCGGAATCTTCTACGATCGAACGCTGTTCGATCAGTCGATCGAGGAGAAATATGCGCAGCAACAACCGAAGATCATCATCAAGTTTCGGGTCCCAGGCGATACGACTTCCGGACGAGTCGACTGGAAAAACAGCTACCTGAACGGTGGGGCGGCGCTCGATTCGCTGCGTGCCCTCAATCCGGGAGCTGGACTACCCGAGGTCAAGCTGATACCCAACGATCTTCGCCCCCCGCGGTCGAACCAGTTTAGTCTTGGTGTCCGGCACTTGTTCGGGACGATCACGGTTGACGCCGCCTACACGGGGACTCGTAGCTCCAATGTGTTCACATTCTACTGGGCGAACTTCAATTTCACGTGCCCGCAGCGCAGTTTCTCGGTCCCTGGCTGCGCAGTGAATCGCAATATCCCTGGTTATGGCACCATTCTGCTCGCGACAAACGCTGGCAAGACCTGGTATAACGCGCTTCAGGTCAAGATGGATCGATCCTATCGCCCCGGCGCCGCCGGCCGCATCGGGTGGGGGGCAGGACTCGCCTACACGTACGCCAAGCGAGAGACTCAGGGCTTCAACGATGACTTCAGCTTCCCTAACCCAGTCGACTATCCGCGCCAGGTAAGGAACGATGAACGCCACCACCTCGTTGCCAACTGGCTGATGGACATGCCTTTTGCCTATGGTATCCAGTTCGCGGGCCTGCTGACATTAGGAAGCGGTGTGAAGTACGACTTGGGTGATCGCTTCGGCGGTCCGAGCAATGCGTTCAGACCCGGAGCGTTGCAGCCGCCAATGTACAAGAACATCGATCTTCGGCTGCGGAAAGATTTTCCGGCAGCGCGCGGAACGAGCCTCGCGGTGTCCGCCGACTTGTTCAATGCGTTCAACTGGTGGAGCTACAGCTACAACAACGACGGGACGATTTCCGGCCCCGTGAATGATCCGCGCCGGTTCCAGGTCGGCGTGGAGCTGGGATTCTGACCGAACGTCGCATTCGTTTCACCGCCGTCGTCTTTGCCCTGGCCCTCGGAGCTTGTTCCGGCAACTCCGGGGGCCCGGGCGTCACGCCCGACACAGCCGCCTTTCTCGACACCCTGCAGCACCGCACCTTCAACTTCTTCTGGGACCTGACCCCGCCGTCCAACGGTCTCACCCCCGACCGTTGGCCCACGCCGTCGTTCTCGAGCATCGCCGCCGTCGGCTTTGCGTTGACCGCGTATCCGATCGGCGTGGAGCACGGCTGGGTCACCCGCGCCCAGGCCTCGGGCCGCACGCTCGCGACCCTGCGGTTCTTCTGGACCGCGCCGCAGGACTCGGCCGGCCCCAACACCACCGGCTATCGCGGGTTCTTCTATCACTTCCTCGACATGCAAACCGGCCGGCGCTTCCAGACGGTCGAGCTGTCCACGATCGACACGTCGCTGCTGCTCGCCGGCATCCTGTTCGCGCAGAGCTACTACGATGGCAGCGACACGACCGAGCAACAGATCCGCGCACTCGCCGATTCGATCTACTTCCGCGTCGACTGGAAATGGGCCGAGGCACGGCCGCCAGCGGTGAGCATGGGCTGGCACCCGGAGAGCGGATTCATCAACGCCGACTGGATCGGCTACAACGAGGGGATGATCCTCAACATCCTCGCGCTCGCATCGCCGACGCATCCCGCCGACTCGACGGCGTGGAGCGCGTGGGTGAGCGGCTATCAGTGGGGCACCTACTACGGGCAGAGCTTCGTCCAGTTTGCGCCGCTGTTCGGCCACGAGTACTCGCACGTCTGGATCGATTTCCGAGGGCCAGCGGACGACTACATGCGCGCCCGCGGGATCGATTACTTCGAGAACTCGCGCCGCGCCACGCTGTCGCAGCGCGCGTACGCGATCGCGAATCCGGGCGGCTGGCGCGGCTACACCGGCAACGTCTGGGGCCTGACCGCCTGCGACGGCCCGGCCAACAAGACCCTCACGCTCGCCGGCCGGAGTCGCCAGTTCCATACCTACTACGCCCGCGGCGCCGCGCTTGGCGACGAGCGCGACGACGGCACCATCTGCCCCACAGCCGCGGGTGGCGCGGTCCCGTTTGCCCCCGAGTTCGCGATCCCCGCGCTCCTCGCGATGCGCACGACGTACGGGAACCATCTGTTCTCGACGTACGGCTTTCTCGACGCCTTCAATCCCACCTTCACGGCCACCGGCCAGCAGGAGACCGGGACCGTGGACCCGACGCTCGGCTGGTTCGACGTCGACTACCTCGGCATCGATCAGGGACCGATTCTGGCGATGGTGGAGAACTTCCGGACCGATTTCGTGTGGCGCGTGATGCGGACCAATCCGCACATGATTCGCGGCCTGCAGCGGGCAGGGTTTACCGGCGGCTGGCTGCCATAATGCCGTGCGTCGTGCGTCGTGCGTCGTGCGCGGTGGTCCACTAATGCCCGCGCTCCTCAATGCGTTTCATGGCTTGTCCAATGCCGCCGAACCTGTGCCTGGCTGGGTAACGGGTGGTCAACCAACAGAGCAGCACCTGAAGGCTTTCAAAGCGGTAGGTGGTGAGGTGGTGCTCGACAATCGCGATCCCATGGAACCGCGGCCCTTCGATGAGCCCGCCGTCGCCCGCGCAAATGGGCTCGAGTACGTCAACCTGCCGATGGTCCACGGCGCGGTCACGACGGACACGATGAAGCAGATGCATCAGGCGTTGAAAAAACTGGAAGGACGAAGGGCGCTACTGCACTGCTCATCGGGAAACAGGACGGCAGCCGCGCTGATCCCCTATATGATGATCGAGAAAAAGATGGAGAAGGAAGATGCGGTTGACCTGGCAATGAGCATTGGCTTGCGAAGCGCGGAGTTAATGGAAATCGCCGTGACGTATGCGAGCGGGTTGTCCGGATGACCGTAGCCTGTGAACCGCGGTGCGTCTGTTGCCTAGTCTTTGCATGTCCTAAGCTTTAGGCTCTTCCTTCCCTCCAGCATACCTGTGCCAGTACATCCGCATCTCCGAAATCTTGCCGTCCTTCGTCTCACAGAAGATTGCCCCACGCGCGTCAACTTGTTCCCCCGTCCTACGGCGTCGGAATGTGCAGCGAAACTCCGTCGCGAACCACGGTCCTGCCGCGTAGATCTCCCCTGAGGAAAAGTCGGTTTCAGCCTGATACAGAGGGATATCCTTCCAGTACGCCCGGATCGCGGCCATCCCGCGATCCGGGCTGCTGAAGGGTGTCTCGAGAAACACCGCGTCTTCCGTGAACACGGAGCAGATCGCGTCGACGTCGCCCCGCTCCCAGCCCTTGCCGAATGTGTCGATCAGGACTCGAAAAGTCTCATTCATGGCGCCCAAATATACCCGTTCCGGGTATGACGTTTCGGACGTAATGTCCTTATCACCATCACGGAGGTGCACCATGCTGAAACGAACACTCGCATCTGCGGCGTTGCTCGCGATCTGCGCGCTGCCGCTCGCAGCCCAGCAGCAGAAACCCGCGGCGAACGCGGGGAACGACATGACGCTCACCGGCCAGGTGATCGACGTCAACTGTTACACGACCATGGGCGCTTCCGGTGCCGGCCACAAACAGTGCGCCGACGCGTGCGCCAAAGCCGGCGTTGCGCTCGCGATTCTGAGCTCGGACGGCACGATCTACATGCCGGTCAGCTCCAAACCCGGCGACCCGCAGAACTCGAAACTCCAGCCGTTCGCCGAGGGGCAGGTGAAGGTCACGGGTGTCCACCGGATGAGCCACGGCATGCACACGATCGAGATCAAGACGATCGCAGCCGCCACCTGATGCGCGGCCCGCCGGGGGCGGGGACAGCGGCGGCGGCGCTCGGATTGTTGGCCCTCACCGCCTGTCATCCCGCCCCCAGCGGATTCACCCTCCTCTTCCTGGGCCGCTCCCCCGCGGCCCGCGTCGGTACCCTCTCGTGGGCGCCCGACCCCGACCACAGTCGGCTCGTGGGCTTCGACGGCACGCTGCACGTCGTGCGCACGATCGCCGATCCGCGACTCGCGACGCCCATCGCCGTCGCGGCGCTCCATGGGCGGCTGCTCGTCACGGAGCGCACCGGCGAAGGGGTCGTGTTCGACACCTCGGGTAGGCCGGTGCGGGAGTGGCCGAGCCCGTTTCCCGCCTCGTTGAACGCCACCGGAGATGATCGGATCATCGCCGCCCGCTCTCCCTACCTGGTTCAGTTCGTCGGCGAGGATGGCAGCCAACCGCTGCTGTGGCTCCTGGACACGC
>WNGG01011050.1_pt1 | contig 15501 bp, 20 predicted proteins | sample 5400661 | NCBI WGS metagenome assembly WNGG01 (sample SAMN13153372, study PRJNA577476) | soil metagenome | isolation source: 100 cm soil or saprolite under Garry oak tree replicate 1 | place: USA:California | collected 2016-06-15
GCTGCCCACGGGCCGGACCGACCTGATCCGCCACGGCGTCTTCACGGGATGCCTCGCGAACTGGTACGAGTCCCAGCGGCTCCTGCGCGACCCGCGGCTCGGGGAAAAGCTCGGCGGCGAGGGCGACACCGCGGCGGCCGCGCTGACGCCGCGCAACGGCTTCCGCTTCGGCGCCGGCGGCGGCCGGATGTTCGACGCGGCCCCCGGAATCGCCGCGTCCAACGTCATCGTGGAGGGTGACGAGCCCGTCACCCGCGACGAGCTGCTCCGCCGGGTCGGCGACGGCCTCTACATCGGGCGCATCTGGTACACGTACCCGATCAACGGGCTCCGCGCCGGCGATTTCACCTGTACGGTCGTCGCCGATTCCTATATCATCCGCAACGGGCGGATAGCGTCGCCGATCAGGCCGAACACGATCCGGATCAACGACAACATCGCCACGTTCCTGAACAACGTCGTCGGCGTCACCCAGGACGCCAAGGCCACGATCGTGTGGGCGGCCGACGAGGTCGTCTACGCGCCCGAGATCGCCGTCTCCGGTGTTCGCGTCGACGCGATCGCGGAATTTATGGACGATCTCGACTGATGGCAGACGCGCGCCTGTCCGACATCGCCCGCGCGTGCCGCGTGCAGATCATCCGGATGCTCACGCACGCCGGCTCCGGCCACCCGGGCGGCTCGCTCTCGGTCATCGACATCCTGGTCGCGCTCGTCTTCGGACGCCTGCGCCACGACCCGAAGCGGCCCGACTGGCCCGATCGGGACCGCGTCGTCCTGTCCAAGGGCCACGCCGTGCCCGCGCTCTACGCGGTCATGGCGCGCGCGGGCTACTTCCCCGAGGAGATGCTCATCACGCTCCGGAAGCTCGGCAGTCCGCTCCAGGGCCACCCCGACCGCACGGTGCTGCCGGGTATCGAAGCGGCGACGGGCTCCCTCGGTCAGGGTCTGTCGGTCTCCCTCGGCCTGGCGCTGGGGCTCCGGCTGTCGGGGTCCTCCGCGCGCGTCTACTGCATCCTCGGCGACGGCGAGGTCCAGGAGGGCCAGGTGTGGGAGGCGGCGATGGCGGCGCCGAAGCTGGGGCAGCCCGACCATCCCCTCGACAACCTCACGGTCATCGTCGACTACAACAAGATCCAGCTCGACGACTTCGTGAAGAAGATCCTCGACCTCGAGCCGCTCACCGCGAAGTGGCAGGGATTCGGCTGGCCCGTCATCGAGATCGACGGCCACGACACGGACCAGATCGGGAAGGCCCTCGACCAGGCCGAGGCGACCCGGGGTGGGCCGACGCTCGTCGTCGCCCACACGGTCAAGGGCAAGGGCGTGTCCTTCATGGAGAACGACCCCGAGTGGCACGGCAAGGCGCCGAAGCCCGCCGAGGCGGTGCGCGCGATCCGCGAGATCCTTGGGATCCCCGACGGCGCCGCCGAGGATCAGTGGGACGCCAGGACGCGGGCGATCGTGACCGAGCTGACCGCCCTCGAGAAGAAATAGGAATAAGAAGGAGACCCGATGGCAGCCAAGGCCAGCCGCGCCGCGTTCGGTGAAGCGCTCCTGGAGCTGGGCGCGCGCGACGAGCGGATCGTCACGCTCGACGCCGATCTCTCCAAGTCCACGATGACGGCCAAGTTCGCCAAGACGTACCCGGCGCGCGCGTTCAACCTCGGCATCGCGGAGTCGAACATGATCGGCGTCGGCGCCGGGCTCGCGCTCGCGGGCCGGATCCCGTTCGTGTGCTCCTTCGCCTGCTTCGTCGTCGGCCGCTTCGAGACGATCCGGATCTCGGTCGCCTACACCAACGCGAACGTCAAGATCGTCGGCACCCACTCGGGCATCGCGATAGGCGAGGACGGCTACAGCCAGATGGGGCTCGAGGACATCGCGTGCCTCCGCGCGCTGCCGAACGTGCCCATCATCCAGCCCGCCGACGAGCGCGAGGCCAAGCAGGTCGTGGCGTACGCGGTCGAGCACCAGGGTCCGCTCTATCTGCGCCTCACCCGCCAGGCTCTCGAAGACGTCTGCCCGCCCGACTACCGCTTCCAGCTCGGCCGCTGGCTCGTTCTGCGCGCGGGCAACGACGTGACGCTCATCGCATCGGGCGGAACCGTCTTCAACGCCCTCGAGGCGGCCAAGCTTCTGCAGGCCGACGGCGTCTCGGCCGAGGTGATCAACGCGGCCTCGATCAAGCCGCTCGACGAGGAGCTGCTCCTACGGTCGGCCGCCAGGACGAAGCACCTCGTCACGGTCGAGGACCACTCGATCCACGGCGGACTCGGCGGCGCCGTCGCCGAGGCGCTCGCGGAAGCACGGCCCACGCCGCTCAAGCGGCTCGGCGTCACGGGCTTCGGCGAGTCGGGCGATCCCAAGGGCCTCTACGCCAAGCACGGCCTCGACCCGGGCGGAATCGCGACCAGCGTCAGGAAGTTCCTCGGCCGCTGAGCGTGTCGCGCTACTTCTGCCACGAGCATCCGGAGGTCCTCAGCGTCGAGACGCGCGTGACCGACGCGCGGCCGGGCGCGGTCGTGCTCGAGCAGAGCCCGTTCCATCCGGGCGGCGGCGGTCAGCTCGCGGATCGCGGCCGCCTCGCGTGGACGTCGGGCGAGGTCGCGATCACCGGCTTCGAGCTTGCGGGGGCCCGCGTGTGGCATCTGCTCGCCGAGCCCGTCGAGGTGTTCGGCGCGGTGCAGACAACGATCGCCTCCGGGCGCTGGAGGCGGAGATCAACGATGTGATCCGCCAGGATCTGCCGCTGCGCTTCAGCTATGTCACGGCGGACACGCTCGGGAGCGAGCCGGGGCTCATCCGCTGCCGGTCCGTGGCGCCGCCCCCCGCGCCCGACGGCACCGTGCGCGTCGTGGAGATCGTCGGGCTCGACCGGCAGGCGTGCGGCGGGACCCACCTGGCGTCCACCGGCCGCTCGCGCGCCGTCCGGATACTGAAGATCGACAACAAGGGCCGTCACAACCGCCGCGTCAAGATCGGTCTCGTCAACCCGCACTAGGCTGCGGTCGCAGCCCGGAGTGTGCTCCAGTACCCGGGGCTCGTCAGCGCTCACCGCTACAAGCTGGTCGACGGCGAGGACAAGTACCGGTACATGGCGGTCTACGAGCTACAGGACGAGGCGACGTACCGGCGCTTCATCGACTCGGGGCACATGAAGACCCTCCGGGCGGAGTACGACGCGCACTTCCCGATGAGCGAGCGGGCGCGCCTCGCCTACACGCAGGTCTGGCCCTAGCATCCAGTCGCCCCCTCCCCGCATCTATACGGAGGGCGCTGGGATGGTCCTGACCGAGGCGACGTTCGACGAGGCGCTGGCGACGACCAACGCACTGCTACTCGTGGATTTCTGGGCGCCGTGGTGCGGGCCCTGCCGCGTAATCGCGCCGGTGCTGGAAGCCCTCGAGCGTGAGGCCGCCGGCCGTGTCACCGTGGCCAAGGTGAACGTGGACGAGCAACCGGCGCTGGCTGCGCGCCATGGGGTCCAGTCGATTCCCACGATCCTCTTCGTCAAGGACGGGCGCGTCGTGGACCAGGTCGTCGGCGCCGTCCCGCGCGCGACGCTCGACGCGAAGGTTCAGAAGGCGCTGGGCGGGTAGCTCAGGCGAAGAGGCCGCCGGCGTAGAAGACGCCGAAGGCGATCGAGCCGGCGCCGGTACCCGCGGCGAGCCAGCGGTGGACCCGGCGGAACCGCAGCGCGAGCGAGACCGGATAGGCCATGGCCGCCGTCAGCGCCGTCATTCCCGCGATCGTGCCGAGGCCGAACACGAGCAGATAGCCGACGGCGCCCGCCGTCGTCCGGATCGTCGCCAGCACCAGGAGCGCGGCCGCCGCGCTGCCCGCGAGCCCGTGCACCATGCCGACCGCCAGCGCGCGCAGGCGCGCCCGATCGCCCGCCAGCGCGGCGACGAGCCGACGCGAGGGATGCACGTGGACGTGCGGATGACGGTGGAGCACGGGCGCGCCGTTGTGAGCGTGGTCGGCGGCGAGATCGCCGGGCGCCGCCGCGTCCCAGCCCCGAAGCGCGTCGCGCAGGCGGAGCACGCCGAGCAGGACCAGCATCGCGGCGACCCCCAGCTCGAGCCCGGCGCCGATCGCCGGCGCCAGCGTCAGGTCGAAGACGATGATCACGCCGCCGACGAACGCCAGCGTCGTCATGTGCCCCGCGCCCCACAGCGCCCCGATCACCGCTCCGTCCCGGAAGCGCCGCTCGCGGCTGACGATGGTCGCGACCGCAACGAGGTGGTCGGCGTCGGTCGCGTGCTGCAACCCCAGCAGGAAGCCCAGGAGCACCGCGGAGAGGACCGGGTCCACGCTCTCTCTCACTCCGACATTTTGAGGAGCAGCCCGGTGCGGCGCGCGCGCTCGACCGCCGCGCCGAACGCCCAGTGCGTGAGGATCACATAGAGCGCCGACAGCGCGAGCCCGGTGAGCGCCGGCGACGCGAACTCGTACGGGAACCCGAAGTGTCCGCGGTACGCGTCGAGGAAATACGTCAGCGGCACCGCGTACGCGAGCGCCGCGACCGGCCCCGGCAGCACGGAGACCGGATAGTAGATGCCGGCCAGCACGAGGACGAGGTTCACGCTGGCCCACGCGAAGGCCTCCGCGCGGTGCCCGAAGAGGATGATCATCGCGCACACGCCGACGCCCACGATCCACGCCGTGAGGAAGCAGCCGAGCAGGAAGAGCGCGACCGGGCCCGGCCCGGGCGACAGCACGCGGAAGCCGAAGGCCCACCAGCCGAGGGCGGCCAGCAGGATGAAGACCACGAGGCCGCGCGCCACCCCGACGAGCCAGGAGCCGACCGTCAGATGCCGGACGGCGATCGGCGCCAGGAACTGGTGCTTCAGCGACTTCGACCACACGTCGAGCAGCACCGCGTAGGCGACCTCGAGCTGACTCACCTGCATCACGCTCAGCGCGATCGTGCCGATGAGGACGAAGGCCGCCTGCGCCTCGGTGAGCGCGAGGAATCGCGCCATGAGCCCCACCGAGAGGACGCCGACGATCGGCCAGAAGAGAAGCTCGAAGAAGAAGAACACGTTGCGCATGCCCATGAGCGCGTTGCGCTGCGCGACGGCCCAGACGGCGAGCGCCTCAGCGCGCCAGCTCAACGAACACCTCCTCCAGCTCGGTCTCCCGGACCTGCGCGTTGCGCACCACGACGCCCTCGTCGTGGAGCCTCCTCAAGATTTCCGGCAACCGCTTCTCCGCCTCGTCCACCGTGCACTCCACCCAGCCGTCGCGCTCCACGTGGCGCAGAACCCCCGGCGCCTCCGCGAGCCAGGGCACGCGAGCCGGGTCGAGCTTCAGGGCGATGATGTCGCCCGCCCGGATCTGGCGCTTGAGCTCGTCCGGTGTGCCGCGCGCCAGGATCCGCCCGCCCTTGATGAACGCGATCTCGTCGCACAGCTCCTCCGCCTCGCGCATGTAGTGCGTCGTCAGGAGGATCGTGATGCCGCGGTCGCGTCGCAGCTCGGCGATGTGCCGCCGCATCCGGATCGAGATGTCCGGATCCAGCCCGAGCGTCGGCTCGTCCAGAAACAAGAGCTCCGGCTCGTTCACGAGCGATTTGGCGAGCGCCACGCGCTGCTTGAGCCCGGTCGAGAGCTCGTTGTAGAGAACGCGCCGGTGGTCGGTCAGCTCGCAGAGCTCGAGCAACTCGTCGACGCGCCGCCGGAGCGTGCGTCCCGAGAGGCCGTAGAAGCGCCCGTAGAGCGCCACGATCTCGTGAACCCGCAGGCTCCAGAGGAACGACGGCCGGCCGCTCGCCATGTTGAGCCGTCGCCGAAGCGGTCCCGCGTCGCGCGTCGCGTCGTGTCCGAGCACGGTGACCGTGCCGCTGTCCGGGACGAGGAGCGTCGCGAGGATCGAGAGCAGCGTCGTCTTGCCCGCGCCGTTGGGCCCCAGCAGGCCGAAGATGGCGCCGCGCGGCACGACGAGCGAGACGCCGCGGAGCGCCCGCGTCAGCCGCGGGCGGAACCAGCCCGAGCGGAACGTCTTGGTGACGTCGCGCGCGTCTATTGCCGGAGAGACGGCGGGGACGGCGGGTGGAGCGAGCGGCGGCACCCACCGATGGTAACATGCGACCCATGACGGACTCCGGCGAGTGGCGCTGCGCGGCCGGCGCGCTCGAGCCCGGGCGCTCGCTCACCTTCCGCGTGCGCTGCGGCGGCCGAGCCGTCTCGGGCTTCATCGTCAACCACGGCGGCGACTACCATGCCTACGTGAACCGGTGCCCCCACGTCGGCACGCCGCTCGACACGTGGCCCAACGAGTTCTTCACCGAGGACGGCGGCGCGCTGGTCTGCTCGACCCACGGCGCGCTCTACGAGCCCGCGACGGGCTTCTGCACCGCCGGCCCGTGCGCGGGCGACCGGCTCACGTCCCTGCCCCTCCGGCGCGAGGGCGAGACGCTCGTCGTTTCTTGCCCGTGACCGAGGCCGAGGTGCGCGAGGCCAACGCGCGCTTCTACCGCGCGTTCGAGACCCTCGACCTGGCGCAGATGGACCGGGTGTGGGCCCACGACGACCACGTCGCGTGCGCGCACCCGGGCTGGCCGCTCCTCACGGGCTGGGCGGCGGTGCGGGAGTCGTGGCAGGCGATCTTCGCCAACACCGCCGAGATGAACTTCACAGTATCGGACGTCCGCGCCGCGACGGCGGGCGCGCTCGGCTGGGTCACGTGCACGGAGAACATCCTCTCGTCGGTCGACGGCCGCCTGTCCGTGACCTCGATGCTCGCGACGAACCTCTTCGAGCTCCGGCCCGACGGCTGGCGCATGATCCACCACCACGCCTCGCACGTGCTCGGCGAGGCCGAGTCCGACGACTCCGAGTCGGTGTGACCGAAACGTTCACTGTGTAAGTCTTGCCCGCGAGCGTGTGACTCTTACATCCCGCTCGCGCGCCGGCCCGTTCGGCACCACCGGAATCGCGGAAAAATCGCCGTCCTCCCCGTGGCACGCTCGTTGCTGAGGACTCAGCAGCGTGACCATCGTGAGCGTCACGCGGGAGGCTCAGCCATGAGGAGAAGTTGGGCGACGAGGTATCTTCCGGGTTCCTGTTTTGTGGCCGTCGCGCTCGTCGCCTCGGTCGGTCCTCCCGCCGCCTTCGCGGCTTCCGATCGCGCGACGACCGTCCTCGACCAGGTCGCCGCGAACGCGCCGCGCTTCGACCCGGCGCGCCCGGCCGACCTCGAGCAGTTCGCGACCATTCCGGACCTCCACTCCGTGTACTTCGAGTACCGCAAGGCGCGCATCCGCCCCGAGGCCGCCTCGATCCTCGAGCATGACGTCGAGTGGCTCAAGGCCAACCCGTTCCATGAGGTCGTGATCGCGGCGCACGCCGACGCGCGGGGATCCGAGCAGTACAACCTCGGCCTCGCCCAGCGGCGCGCCCAGGCCCTGCGTGACGAGCTCGTGTCCCGCGGTGTTCGCGGCGACAGGATCGTCCTGGCGAGCTACGGCGAGGGGCTGCCCGCGTGCACCGAGTCGAGCGAGGAGTGCTTCAGCCAGAACCGGCGCGCCGACATCCTCGTCCGGCGTGCCCCGCAGATGCCCTGATCACCCGCCCGTACGGGCGGAGTGAGCGCGCGAGGGGCTGGACGCTGCTAGGCGCCGCCCCGCCGAAACAGCGCCCAGATCCCCTCGCGCGCGACGGGCTCGAAGCCCTGCGGGCGCGCGCGCGCGACGCTCTGCCCGAGATCGAGCACGTATTCCGCCCGCTCGACGTACGTCGGGAAGACGTAGACCTCGGACCGCGTCGCCAGATGCGGGACCAGCCGCTCGTTGACGCTCACCGCCGCGCCGGGCGGGATTCGCGCCATGAGCGCGTACGCGGCGCGCTGGTCGGGCCCGAGACGCCACCGCGTGACCATCAGCTCGTTGGCGGTCCGCGACGTGAGCAGCACCGCGACGAATATCGCGACGCCCAGCGCGCGCTCCGGGTGCCGTCCACGCCGCCGCAAGACCGCCACGCCGTCGACGGCGGCCAGGATCAGGAACGGCAGCACGAAGGCCTGGTACGGCGTCCGATACCCGAAGAGGACCGGGTCCGTGGCCATCAGGCTGACGGCGAGCCCGGGTACCGCCGCGAGCAGCGCACGCGGGGCCAGGAGCGGCAGGAACGCGAGCGGCGCCAGCATCGCGAGGATGTACACGAGCTTCGGCCCCGTGAGGACGACGGGAAGCCACTTCCACGGTAGCGCCAGCGATAGCACGATCTCGGGGAGCGTCCCACCGAGATGCGCCCAGCGGCTGGCGAGGTGTGGATAGGGCGCCCCGCGGAAGTACGGCATGAGGAGAGTCACGTCGAGAAAAAGCAGCAGGACGGACGCCGTCGCCACCGCGGCGCCGAGACGGAAGCGTCCCCGCGTCGTCACCAGCCAGATCCCGAAGCCCACGCCGGCGACGGCGGCGTCCTCGCGCCCGGCCAGCGTCACGACCAGCGCCGCCGCGCACCAGGCAGGCCGGCGCGCGTCGAAGGCCAGGGCGGCGGCGAGCACCAGCGGCACGGCGAGCGTCGTCGGGTGCACGTCGCGGACGTTCATCCCGTGGAGCGAGGGGTTGACGAGGTAGACGAGCGCGGCCGCCACCGCGAGCGGCTCGTCGTCGAGTCTCCGCCGCGCGTATGCCCAGACCGCGAGCGCGCCGGCCGCGTAGACGAGTGTCTGGGCGAGGAGCAACGTCTGGGCGATCGGCAGGATCCATGCGACCGGCGCCGCCAGATAGAAGACGGGCGAGAAATGGTCGCCCCACGCGTGCAGCGGCGGGAGCGTGACGCGCGCGCCGAGGCCGTGGCCGATGCTCCAGACGAGCTGGACGTAGTAGCCGAGGTCCAGCGCGTGGGTCTGGATCGCCCGATGGCGGGTGACGACGACGAAGCCCATGAGGACCGCGTACGCCGCGGCGGCCCAGAGAACCGCCCGACGCGGACGCGCGAGCCGAAGCGCGTACCCGAGGATGAGCTGACGGATCAGCGCGACGACCGCGGCGCCGGCCAGGGGCTCCTCCGCACGGCTGAGCACGAGGCGCCGACCGCCGACGTCGAGCGTCACGCCGCCCGTGGCGATCCACGCGAGGGTCGTGATCAGGAGCGCGACGACGAGGCCGTCGAGGAGGCGCGCGAGCCGGGGCCGCCAGGCGGGCAACCCATCCGCGCGATTCTCAGTCAATGCGGTCGGTGAGGCGCTGGTAGGTGCCGATCTCGGGCTTGCGGCTCACGTCGAACTGCGGCGCGTAACGCCAGCCCCGTCTGTGGAGCACGTACTTGCCCATGACCTTGAGCACGTTGAGTCCGTACTGCCAGATCCGCACGTGACTCTTCTCGTCGCCGTAGTGCGTCGGGATCGGCTGCTCCTCGATCCGCATCCCGGCCTCGACCATCTGGATGATGATCTCCGTGTCGAAGTGGTAGTTGTCCGAGCAGTTCGTGAACGGGATCCGGCGTAGCGCGTGACAGCTGTAGAGGCGGTAGCCCGAGTGGAACTCCGAGAGGCGCGTGCCCAGGACGAGGTTCTGCACCCGGGTCAGCATCCGGTTCCCGAGGTACCGGATGAGCGGCATCCCCCCGGCTAACGGGTTCCCGCTCATCCGCGAGCCGAAGACCATGTCCACGCGATCGCCGCCCCGGAAGGGCTCGAGCAGCGGCACCAGGTACTCGGGCGCGTACTGCGCGTCGCCGTGGAGCATCGCCACGACGTCGTAGCCCTGCTCGAGCGCGTACTGGTAGGCGATCTTCTGGCTCCCGCCGTAGGTCCTTGTTGCGGAACACGGAGAGCTTGTAGTCGTTCTTCTGACTGCGATAGCCGACGGCGATCAGGTACGTGTTGTCGGGGCTGTTGTTGTCGATGACGAAGATCTCGCCGACCTCCTCGCGGATCGCCTGCGGGATGCGGTCGAGGACCTTCGGCAGCGTCGCCGCCGCGTTGTACGCCGGGGTGAAGATCGCGAGCTTCAGCGCGTCGCTCCGCCCCGTCCGCCTCGAGGGCCGCCCGCCGCCAGGCGCTTGCACTCGGCGTCGAGCACGGACGCCAGATAGCGGAGCGGCTCGCCGCTGAGACCCGGATAGACGCCGACCCAGAACGCGCCGTGCAGCAGGCGCTCGGTCTGCGTGAGGCCGCCGACGACGCGGTGCCGGATGGAGCGGAACGCGGGCTGCCGCAGGAGATTGCCGCCGAAGAGCATGCGGGTCTGGACGCGCCTCGCCTCGAGGGCGCGGACCAGCTCGTCGCGCGTGAACGGCGCCGCTTCCCGCACGACGAGCAGGAAGCCGAACCACGACGGCTCGCTCCGTGGCGTCGGCTCGGGCAGCTCGAAGAACTCCTCGAGGTGCGCCGCCGCCCGGCGCAGGAAGTCCCAGTTCCGCCTCCGCTCGGCGATGAAGCGGTCGAGCTTGTCGAGCTGCGCCAGCCCGATCGCGGCCTGGAGATCCGTCGGCTTCAGGTTGTAGCCGCGGTGCGTGTACGTGTACTTGTGGTCGTAGCCGCGCGGCAGGTCTCCGAGCTCCCAGTCGAAGCGCTGGCCGCACGTGTTGGCTTTGCCGGGAGCGCACCAGCACGCGCGCCCCCAGTCGCGAAAGGACTCGACGATCACCTTCAGCTCGCCCGTCGAGGCCAGCACGGCGCCCCCCTCGCCCATCGTGATGTGGTGCGCGGGATAAAAGCTCTGGGTCGCGAGGTCCCCGAAGCCGCCGGTCGGCCGCCCGCCGTAGCGGCTGCCGAGCGCGTCGCAGTTGTCCTCCACGAGCCAAAGGTCGTGGCGCCGGCAGAGCCCGACGACGGCGTCGAGGTCGAACGGGTTGCCGAGCGTGTGCGCCATCATCACGGCGCGCGTCCGGGGTCCGATCGCGGCCTCGACGACGCCGGGATCGGCCGCCCCCGTTCCCGGCAGCACGTCGACGAAGACGGGGACGAGATCGTTCTGGACGATCGGGCCGACCGTCGTGGGAAACCCTGCGGCGACCGTGATCACCTCGTCGCCGGGTTGGAGCGCGCGCTCGAGCGTCGGCGACGTGAGCGCCGACACCGCGAGCAGATTCGCCGAGGAGCCCGAGTTCGTGAGGATCGCGTGGCGCACGCCGAGCCGCTCGGCGAGCGCCCGTTCGAACCGCTCGCCGTACGGCCCGAGCGTCAGCCAGAAGTCGAGCGACGCTTCGACCGCGGCGAGCACGTCCGCCTCGTCGTAGACGCGCCCGGAGCACGGCACCGGGCTCTCCCCCGGGACGAACGCCGCCCGCGCGAGCCGCTCGCGGATCAGCCGCGCCACGCGGTCGCGGATCTCGGCGCGCGGCCCGGCCTCCGGGTCGGGCAGTCGGTCAGCCATGCCGAAGCTCCCACCGGTACGGGATGTCGGGCGACGACGGATCCTTGCGGATGATCTCGTCGGCCCGGTGCGGAACGGTCGCGCAGTTGGCCACGATCGCCGGCGCGCCGCCGATGCCCTTGAAGCCGTTCCACACGCCCGGCGGGACCGTGACGAGCTGGTAGTTTTCCTCGCCGAGGAGCGCCTCCCAGACGTTGCCGCGGGTCGCCGACCCGTCGCGGTCGTCGTAGCAGACCAGCCTGATCCGGCCCGACACGACCGCGTAGTTCAGCGTCATCTCCGTATGCAGGTGCCAGCCCTTGACCGCGCCGGGATAGACCACCGAGAAGTAGATCTCGCCGAAGCGCTCGAAGTGCGGGTCATCGGCGCGGAGCATGTGCATCACCTTGCCGCGCTCGTCCGGGATCTGGCGGAGCGGGCGCGCGACAACGCCGGCTATGTGCTTGGACTCATTCATAGCGGCTTCGCGCACCCTCACGCGGTGCGGCCGAGCAGGGCCTCGTACCACTTCACCGTCTCGGCGAGCCCCGCCTCGAGGCCGTGCCGGGGCTTCCAGCCCAGCTCGACGCGCGCGCGCGAGCTGTCGAGGGTCTGCTCCTGGATCTCGTGCCGCGCCGTCGCCTCGACCCGCGGCGTGAGATCCGGTCGCCCCGCCGCGTCGAGCGTCTTCCGGCAAACCTCGAGCACCGTCAACGGCCGGTTCTCGCCGAAGTTGTACGCGCGGCCGCGCACGGCGCGCTCGTGGGCCCGCTCGGCGAGGGTCAGGTAGGCGTCCACGGCGTCGCGGACGAAGAAGTAGTCGCGGAGCGGCGTGCCGTCGCTCCGAATGATGGGCGCCGTGCCGCGCAGCGCCGCGCGGATCGTCCCCGGCACGATCCGGTTCCAGTTCAGGTCGCCGCCGCCGAAGAGGTTCCCGCAGCGGGTCACGACGACCGGCAGATCGTACGTCGCCGCGTACGCCTGCCCGAGCAGGTCCGCGCACGCCTTGGAGACGTCGTAGGGGTGCCGGCCGTGGAGCGGGGTCTCCTCGCGGTACGGGAGCTCGGGCTGCGCCCCGTACGCCTTGTCGGACGACGCGATCACGATCCGGCCGACGGTCCCCGCCCGCCGGCAGCCTTCCAGCACGCACCACGTGCCGGCCACGTTCGAGGTGAAGGTGGACACGGGGTCGCGCAGCGCCGTGCCCACGATCGTCTGCGCCGCGAGGTGGAAGACCGCCTCCACCTCGTATTCGTTGATCGCGCGGGTGCAGAGCTCGAGGTCCTCGACCGCGCCGCGCACCTCGGTGAGCCGCGCGCGTACCGCGGGGTCGTCGAGCGGCGACGGCGTCACGCGATCGCGGACGAGCGCGACGACCTCGGCGCCCGTCTCCGTGAGCTCGCGCGTGAGCCAGCCGCCGAGCAGGCCCGTCGCCCCCGTGACGAGAACGCGGCGGTCGCGCCAGAACTCGCGCGCCGCGGTCACGGGACGTCGACCTCCCACGGGCGCTCGCCGCGCTCGCACATCTCGTTCAGCGCGATCCAGTCGCGATAGGTGTCCATGCACCCCCAGAAGCCGTCGTGCCGGTAGGCCGTGAGCTGTCCGTCGGCGGCGAGCCGCTCGAGCGGCTCGCGCTCGAGGACGCAGCCGTCGTCGCTCGAGAGATAGTCGAACGCGCGCGGCTCGAAGACGAAAAAGCCGCCGTTGATATAGCTCTCCTTCTCGACGGGCTTCTCGCGGAAGTTGACGACGCGCGCTTCGTGCAGGTTCAGCTCACCGAAGCGCACCGACCACGGGTGCACCGCGGTGACGGTGACGAGCCTCCGCTCGGCGTTGTGGTGGCGGAGCAGCGCCGCGAGGTCCACGTCGGCGAGGCCGTCGCCGTACGTGACGAAGCACGGCCGGTCCCCGACGTAGTGGCGCACCCGCGCGATCCGGGCGCCCGTCTGCGCCTTCTCGCCCGTCTCGGCAAACGTGACGCGCCAGTCCGCCTCGCTCACGCGCTCGTGGATCACCGTCCGCTTGCTCCCGAGGTCGATGGTCGCGTCCGCGTGCATCACCTCGTAGTCGAGGAAGTAGCGGCGGATGATCTCGCCCTTGTAGCCGAGGCAGAGGATGAACTCGCGTACCCCCTGCGCGGCGAAGATCCGCATGATGCGCCAGAGGATCGGGCGGCCACCGATCTCGACCATGGGCTTCGGCCGGTACTCGGTCTCCTCCCGGAGTCGGGTGCCCAGGCCGCCGCAGAGGATCACCGCCGGAATCGGAGGCACCGCCTCGGCTCGCACTACCATCGGCGTCATCATGCCATGGGCCGGCACGGTCACGAGAGTCTTGTATATCGGGCCCGGAGGCTGTCGAAGCGACGCGAGCGGCGGAGCCCCCACTTGTTGAGCAGGAACCAGAAGAGCACGCCGAGGATGCGCAGCCCGTAGACGACCGAGGCCCCGAAGCTCGCCGACGACGCCTCCGGGAAGTAGCGCGTCGGCACCGGAATCTCGGCGAACCGGAAGTGCGCGGCGACGGCCTGCGCGATGATCTCCTGGTCGAACACGAAGCCGTCGGAGTTCGCGGCGAAGTTGACCGTCTCCAGCACCTCGCGCCGGAACGCCCGGTAGCCGGTGTGGAACTCCGACAGCCTGAGCCCGAAGGCGCGGTTCTCGAGGCCCGTGAGGAACCGGTTCGCGAGATACTTCCACCACGGCATCCCGTGCGCCAGCGCCGCGCCGTCCTTCAGCCGGGAGCCGAGCACGACGTCGGCCTCCCCTCGCACGACCGGCGCGACGATCTGGGGCACGAGGCGCGGATCGTACTGGTAGTCCGGGTGCACCATCACGACGATGTCGGCGCCCGCGCGCAGCGCCTCCGTGTAGCAGGTCTTCTGGTTCGCGCCGTAGCCGTAGTTGCGATTGTGGACGAAGATCTCGAGGCCGAGCTCGCGCGCCACCTGGAGCGTCTCGTCCGTGGATCCGTCGTCCACGAGGATCACGAGGTTCACCGTGTCCTTCGGCAGCTGCTCGTAGGTCAGGCGGAGCGTACGGCCGGCGTTGTAGGCCGGCATCACGACGACGACCTTCGGCGCGCTCGTCACGCGGCCTCCGCCTCGACGACGAACTGATAGGCGAGGAGCCCGGGGAGCGCGCGCGACACCGCCGCGCTCAGCGCGTGGACCGCGGAGAGCGGACCGCCGTGGAGCCGCTCGGGCACGACCTGGTAGAGAGGGACCGGCGTCGCGGTCCAGCGCCGCACGCGCAGCCCGCCGGCGCGCAGCAGCTCCCACAGCGTCCGCTTCGTGAAGAAGCGCAGGTGCGTGCGGTCGAGGATGCCGCGGTCGGCGTAGTCGAAGCGCCCGGCGAGGAGCGAGAGCCGGATCCAGAGGTGCGCGACGTTCGGCACCGAGACGATCACGCGGCCGCCGGCCGCCAGGTCACGGCCGACGTCGCGCAGGACGCGCGCGGGGTCGCGCAGGTGCTCCAGGACATCGCCGAACAAGACCGCGTGGAAGGGTCCGCCGAGCGGGGGCAGGGCCTCGGCATCGGCGACGATCACCCGCTCGCAGGCGCCGTCCAGCTCGCGGGCGGCCACCGCGTCGTGCTCGACGGCGGTCACACGCCAGCCGCGCGCCGAGAGGGGGCGGCTCAGGAGGCCGCCGGCGGCGCCGACGTCGAGGAGCCGCCGTCCGCCGCCGTCCCCGAGCCACGCGAGGATCACCGAGTGGCTGCTGTAACGGTCGGGCTTGAGCGCGTACGGTCCCGTCACTACGGGATCCCGCGCTCCACCAGGGCGTACGCGGCGAGCCCCGCCTGGACACCGCGCATGACGTCCGTGCCCAGCGCGGCCGTGAGCTTTCCCGTCCGTAGCCCGCCCTTGAGCGGGCGCGGCGCCGCCTGGCCGAGCGACGGCGTCGGCACCGCGTCGAGCAGCGACGCGTCGAGGCCGAACGCCGCCGCCGCGAGGCGGGCAAACGCGTAGCGGTCGAGCACGTCGGGGCCGGCGACGTGCCAGACCCCGGACGCGCCCTGGAGGACCAGCTGCAGCGTGCGCGCCGCGAGGTCCACGTTGTACGTCGGCGTCGAGACCTGGTCCCGGGGCACGCGCATCCGCTCGCCCCGGCCGAGACGCCCGCGGAGCTGGGCGACGAAGTTCTTGCCCTGCGGCTCGGGTCCGTAGACGACGGTCGTGCGGACGACGAG
>WNGG01011121.1_pt1 | contig 15499 bp, 19 predicted proteins | sample 5400661 | NCBI WGS metagenome assembly WNGG01 (sample SAMN13153372, study PRJNA577476) | soil metagenome | isolation source: 100 cm soil or saprolite under Garry oak tree replicate 1 | place: USA:California | collected 2016-06-15
TGCATCGCTGACACTCATCGCCCAAAGGAAGGAGTCAAGCAGCTTCTCATAGGTGGTGTCGCTGCGGTCCGTCCCCCAGTAGGTGCCGCTGATCTGGCTGATCCGTTGGGCGAACCCGGCTGGCGGTGAAGGTCTCGGCTCTTTGGGGGCCGGAAAGGAGTGATCCAGAAACGCCTGCAAGAAGGGGTAAGAGAGGAAGTCTGCTGCTCCACCAAAGCTATTGTAGGAGACGAACACGCCCACCTGCTGTTCTGGCAGCAGGGCAAGCAACGAGTAGAAATCAGCGGTGCCACCGGGGTGGACCAGTAGGCGCTGACCGTTGCGGTAATGCACCTCGAAGTGACCTTGACCCGCTTTTGTGGAGCCAGCGAACGTGGAAACTCACTTCGCTTGTTGCTCATAGGTGACAGGACTGACATAGCCCAGCGAGGAATGCAGCCGCTGTCGATTGTAAAACGCTTCCAGATACTCAATGATCGCTTGGCGAGCCTGTGAACGAGTCTGATAGGACTCCCGATCGACGCACTCGCTTTTCAGCGTGCCAACGAAGCTCTCCATGAGCGCGTTGTCGTAACAATCCCCTTTGCCACTCATGCTCACCACGATGCCGTACTGTGCCAGCAACGCCCGATAGTCAGCAGCCGTATACTGACTGCCGCGATCAGAATGGAAAAGTCAAGCCAGGCTCAGGATGCCGCCGCACGAGGGCCATCCGCGCGGCCTGCTCCACCAGCGCTTCATCCCGATGCGCATCCATGGCCCAGCCGACGACCATGCGTGAGAAGATGTCGAGCACGACGGCCAGATAGAGCCAGCCCTCCATCGTCCAGATCGCCGTGATATCGGCCACCCACTTGGTCTTGGGTGCCGTCGCGGTAAACTCGCGCTTGAGCAGGTTGGGTGCCACCGGCTGCTCGTGCTGGCTGTCGGTGGTTCGGGTGCGATGCGTGCGTGGCTTTGCGCTCAGTCCCTGCTCGCGCATCAGCCGGGCGACTCGCTTGCGCCCGATGCGCTCCCCTTCGGCTCGCAGCACGGCGTGAATGCGTGGACTGCCGTAGACCTGGCGATTGGCGTGATAGATGCGCCCGATGCGCTCCCCCAACCCCGTATTCGCCTGGCTGCGGCGGCTGGGCGCGCCCAGCCGCCGCAGCCAGGCATAGTAGCCACTCACCGCCACCTCCAAGACGCGGCACATCGTCTTGACCGGATACTCGCGCTGGTGTGCAGCCATGAACTGGTACTTCATCGTGACTCCCGCGAGAAGATGCTGACTACTTTTTTTAAAGCGTCAGGGCAATTGTCACGTACGTAGCGATGTGCTAGACTAACGGCGCCAATGGCTTCCATTGAGTATTTCGTAGTCTGGTAGTGTAGTGCGTAAGAAAAAGCAGTTTAGCAATCTGACCAAACAGATCTTTCATCCAGAGGTGAAAGAATGCCTGACGTGTCAAAGCCGCTTGAAACGCTTTGCCACGTTGTCGCAACGAATTGTCATCACGTTAGATGGTGCCATTCAAGTCGTCCACTGTGGATATCGCTGTCCGAATCAAGGATGCAGCACCGTTCGTCGGGTGTACCGCAGTGCTGAAGCGGATGGGTTGGCCTTACCCGGTTTCACGTTTGGCCTGGATGTGGTGATCCTGGTCGGTCATCTTCGTCTGACCAAGCATCAGACAGTGGATGAAGTGCATCAAGCGCTGCAAGAGCGCTTGAGTCCTTTTCACTTGACGATCTATCGTCGTGAGGTGATGTATCTCTTTGAAGCGTACTGTAGTGTTCTGCGCGCGGCCCATCAGCCCAGTGATACTCCTCATTGGCAAACGTGGCGAGCCAAAGTGGAGGAGAATGGTGGGGTGATCATTTCGATTGACGGGATTCAACCGGATAAAGGAAACGAAACAATCTATCTCGTGCGGGATGTGCTCACTGGACGTGTCCTGTGTGCCGAAAATGTCAGTTCCAGCGAAACGGAGGTCATGAAACAGATCCTCTCGCCCGTCGTCAAACTGGGCGTCCCGGTGCTGGGAGTGATCAGTGATGCTCAGGTGTCAGAAGTGTTAGCCGTCGCCGACCTCTGGCCGGATGTTCCCCATCAAACCTGCCAGTTTCACTACTTACGAGAGGCGAGCAGGCCGATGTACGATCTCGACCAGAAAACCCGCACCGCGATGCGCAAGACCATTCAAAGCAAACTCAGGGAAACGCGCACCCAATTGAGACACCAACAACACGACTTGGGAGATGCCACAGAACCAGCACAGCTCGCAGAACGCGAGCAACTCCAGATCCTGGCTGATTATGCCACAGGCATTCAGACCGCGCTCAATCTGGAGGGGAATCGGCCTTTTGCCTATCCTGGGCTTGCTGGATATGATGCATTAACAGAGGTCGAGGTCAGCCTGAGGCAGCTGGGAAAAAAGGGGGCGCACGGAGCCGATCCATCCAAATGAAGTTCGATCATCTCCTGGTGCTAGTCGGATTGCGCCAGCACTGGAGTCGAGAAGTGAGTGAAGTGCGTCGTATGCATGGCTGGCTCCTGCATGCAGAGCATCTGCTCTCAGGAGAGTGGCGAGCCTCGGATGAAATGCTTACCAATGAGGAAGTTGCTCAGTGCTTTGATAGCTGGTGCGCCCAGTTAGCTCATCTAGCCACAACTGAACCGTTAAGCGAAAACGAGCACAGGTGCCTCGCGCATTTCTTGAAGATTACGCAAGGGCTCAGACCGCACCTGATCCTGTGTTACGATCGAGAAGAGTTTCCGCGAACCAACAATGCCATGGAGGGATACATTCGCTCCCTCAAAACACGCTACCGCCGCATCAGTGGACGCAAAAACTGGAACAGCTATCTGTTGCGTTATGGACGATGCATCGCTTACTACGACTACTTAGAGCAGGAACAGGCAAGTGAGAAAGAGATTGAGCAGATACTCAAGCAGGTAGACCATCGATGCTGGCGCCAAGTGCGAGCGCAATGTCGTCGGGAGCAGAGCGATCAGTTGAAAATGTACCGCTTTCGCCACAAACGTGAGCGCTATCTGAATCAATTAGAAGTGCGCTGGGAGGCTACGCTAGGATGTACGCGACAATTGCCCTGACGCTTTTAAAATGTCGCGCTCCTGCCGGGTGATGTCCAGCTCGCGCTTGAGCCGACGCAGCTCCTCCTCCTGGGCGGTCTGATGCCCACTGCCGGGGAAGGCTTGCTCGCCTTGCTCGGCCAATTGCTGGCACCACCGGGACAGGGCGATGTCACTGATCCCGAGCTCGCTTGCAATTTGGCTCATCGGCTTGCCACTGCTCTTGACGAGCTGCACTGCTTCCAGTTTAAACTCCCTGGTGTACGTCTTCTGTTGCTTGCCCATCCTCTCCTCCTTCGATAGAGTAGTATATTCCACGTTTCCCTACTCCACCAAACTGGGGCAAGATCAGGCTGACGCGTTCCCAAAACAATGGGGTCGTCGAAGGCAAAGTCAATAAACTGAAACTGATTAAACGGATGGGCTATGGCCATGCGTCGTTCCCCTTACTGCGTCAGCGGGTGCTCCATGCTCTCTAGAGCCTGTGAGGGACTGGATATCGATGTGGTGATACAATGGTCACATGAGCAAGAGAAAGGAAAGGATTGATGAACCAGGAACTCCGTGACCTGTTCGTGGCCGACCAGACCGAACGCCGCGGTGATACGGCCTACGATACTCCAGAATATTGGCAACTGCGGGAACGTGATGGGCAGCGTCGCCAGCGCGTGAGCGAACTGCTGGCCCAGGGAGGGGTGAGCGCGCCCGATGATTATTTTCACGCGGCCTTGATCTTCCAGCATGGCGAAACGCTGGAAGACATCTGGCAGGCCCACCAACTGGCGCGAAAGGCCGCGGAACTGGGGGCCACCCAATCGATGGGCTCCAAAGACAGCCGCTGGCTGGCCGCTGCTGCCCTGGATCGCTGGCTGATGTATCAGGGCAAACCGCAAAAATACGGGACGCAGTTCGTGCCCGACGGCAAACGCTGGCGGCTCTGGGATGTTGATCCAGGCACCACCGATGCCGAACGTCTTGCCAATCACGTCCCTGCTCTCCAAGAGCAGCTCACCCAAGCTGAACGCTATACTCAAGAGGGAGGATTTGGCATCGAGAAGGACAAGGCTCCTGGATGGCTGTGGGAGGCGCTTGAGCGCTGGGGACAAGAAGGCTGATGACCAGAGCAGTCCATGACCACCTTCGGTTTGCATCCACAGCAGAATCAGCAGTGGCGAATTTTTGATGCATTCACTATGAAGTCCTTAACACGCTCTGGGGCATCTGAAAGCACTTGTTTACAGGCAAGCCTATGGCCATCTCACTCATCGGTTGGCCTCACCAAGAGTGAGCCAGAGCCGTTTAATGTCAAAGTTTACACGCTCTGGCCCGCTTAGAGGGCTAGTTTATCCGCAAACAACGAGTGCCCAAATACGTCCCCCCCTCGTGAGCAAGTATGCTCCTGGAGATAGGCACTGGTTTTTTCTTCTGTGCTCTATCTTATCAGGAAGGGTCCTTATCCCGAACTCACGTTATTTAGATCATACTTGGTACTTGGGCTGGCTGATCATCGTCATGGCTGATGAGTGACACGGCACAGCGTCCGATAGGCGCCGAAGCCCATGTGGAGCTTTCAGCATGCGCCGACGAGACACCGCCGTACGCGCGGGGACAGACCTGCAGTCCATACATGGGAGCCGCTCCTGGCGGCTCCCTCGGGGCCTCAGCTCGGGGGACCGTTTCCCAACAGGAAGCGGAGGACTTGCTGCACAAAGAGCTCGGGTGCAGTGAGCGCGGCATCGTGCGGCTGCCCAGGCAGCACAGCAAGGCGGCTGTTCGGCAGCGACACATGCAGCGCCTCCGTGGCTGCGGTGTAGACGGGGGAGGTTTCGCCGCCCACTAAGAGCAGGACCGGCGTTTTCAGGTTCTTAAACCGGACCGGGTCAAATGCATACTCCCTGACGCTGAGGATCTCTCGAAGCATGGTGGGTGCCGCCTGGATCCTGGCGTGCCAACTAGGCAGAGATCGAAGCCTATGCAATTCGGCCTCTGACGTTCCTCCGGCCTCGTAGAGCAGTACGAGCGCTTTCTCCCATTCGCCCGCTCCGGCGTAGGCCAGGATCTCAGCGGGAGCGTCTGCCGGAAAAGTGACTTCGACGGTGGTGTACATCGGTGGTTCATTCAAGATCATCTTGCCGATGTTCGTCGTGAGCAGGGCGGCTTCAAGCGAGCAGAGAGCCCCGTATGAATGCCCAACCAAGAAGACGTCTCCCGCAATGGATGCAACCATGGCGGCGACATCCTCGAACTCGCGCTGGATCGCATAGGGCGCCGTATCTCCGCTGTGACCTCGTCCACGCCGGTCGACACTGTAGAGGGTAAAATGCCGTCCGAGTTCTGGAGCGACGGGATCCCAGTACGAATGGTCGATTCCCGTGCCGTGAATGAGCACAAGCGGGGGGCCTTCTCCGCTGCGCGCATACGCGATCCGGGTGCCGTCGTTAGAAATCACGTATTCCATGTTCCTTCCTTCCTTCCTTCCCAAACGGATCCCAGCGGTCACATTCACCGCTTGAGCACTCCGTGTTGCGGCCGTTCGCCCTGATGCTTGCAATCATCCTGGTTGTCGGCTGATTCTTGTTGGTTAAGGTGTCAGCTAGGAGCCCTTTCGCGCAGCAACGACGAAACGACTCTCATCCGTCGTCTGCCCGCGTCCCGCTGCCCGCTGTGCCCGATGGCACAGTGGCGGAGCAGTCAGGGGAATGGCCCGCCTAGTGCGTCTGCACCGGTTGCGGCATCTGGCTCCGATGTTTCTGCCCGAACACACGCCAGGCCAGCGCGAGCTCGATCCCTCCCTTGAGCGTCACCAGCGTGGCGACTGCCAAGAGCCAGTAGGTCAGGTCAGGCTGGAACCAGACGAGTTCCTTCCACTCCGGGAGAGTGAGCGCCAGATAGAAGAGCGCTGCCGGCCAGGCGAAATGCAGGGCCGCGATCCAGCCAATGCGCCGCGCCAGCTCGGACCACTGCGCGATTCCGCGCTGCGCCCATCGCCGGTACCGCCGTGGCATCCGCACGAGCGCGAGCACAAGCACACCCGTCAGCGCCAGTACGAGCAGGTCGTAGATCAGGGATATCCTCTCAATCCCCAGGCCCTGATTGGGCAGCGGCTGATTCGTCGTCAGGCTCAACACGCTATCCGCTATCCCACGGGTGGTGATGGCAGCAAACGTCGCCGAATCAGGTGGCGACGACAGACCGTCCACTGCATTCATCACGTTGGCGGCGATGAAGACGCCGACCCGCGCCTTCGGGTCGAAGAACATCGAGGCCTGGAAGTTGGCGGTGGCGCCGTCCTGGTTCACGAGCGTCCGCCCGTTGAGCGCCGCCAACTCCCACCCATTGCCATATGGGACCCCGGCCGATCGCGTCTGCATGAAGGCGATCCCCTGCGGCGAGAGGATGGAGCGATTTCGGTACTGCCCGCCATTCACTTGGGCGATCAGGTAGTGGGCCATGTCCTGGGCGCTGGAGATGAGGTATCCGGCAGGCAGTTCGGCGCGCAGATAAGGCAGGGTGGCGGGAATGGGGAACCCGAACCACCACCGGTACCCCGTGGCCATCCCATGCTGCTGCGCTTGCTGCTGCGAGGTGAAACTTGCCTGCATGTCGAGGGGGGCGAAGAGGTGTTGCTCGACAGAGGCTTCATACGACTGGCCCGACACGACCTGCACGATCAGGCCCAGGATCTGGAAGTTGGCGTTGGAATAGCCAAAGGTCCCCACCGGGCGGGCCAATGCGACCGTCTGCAGGTAACGCACAGACCGCTCAAGCACACCCGCATCCTGGTCGGTCCAGAGGAAGGTGGCGGTCACCTGGGGAAGGCCGCTGGTGTGATTGAGCAGGCTGCGGACCGTGCTGCGCCGAGGCCTGTGGGTCGGCCACGCGGAACCAGGGCAGGTAGCGCTGCACCGGCGCGTCCAGCTCCACCTTGCCGGACTCGACCAGTTGCATTACGGCCAGGGCCGTGAAGGTCTTGCTGATGGAGCCGATGATGAAGGGTGTTTGCGGCGTCACCGGACGCCCTGAGGGATCTGCTTGGCCATAGCCCTTGAGGTAGACGATCTGGTCGCCTTTCACAATGGCGACAGATAGCCCTGGAATATGCGCCGTCTCCATCCGGGCGGTGATGTAGTCGTCAACGGCTGTGAAGTCACTATCGTCGCTGCGTGCCTGTGCAGCTGTGCGGAAAGCGAAAGCGCCTCCCCCAGCCAGCACGAGGCACGTCCCCACCATGAAGGTGATCGCTCGGATGTATTGTGCGTTCATTGTGAATGGTCCTTCCTTCTCTGCTTGTGAACGTCTGCCCCGCTCGTCGTGATAAGCGGGGCACCCCCCACCATGTTAGATGCGGTCAAAGGACGTGATTTTCCACACACCTACCTCTTGCCGTAGCTCCAGATGCACCGTGTAGGTGCTCCCATGCGCGCGCGTGACCGTCTCGGTGGCGGTCGCCGGGTCGCCTATGGGGAAGGTGCCATACGTATACTGAGTCACGCGCCCGAGCGCCGCATCTTGCTGTTGTGCCTGCTGAGTGAAGGCCTCCTGGCTGAGCCTGGCCCGCAGGTCAGATCCCAGGTAGCTATAGGCTTTGGCATAGTCCTGGTTCCGGATGGCGATGTAGTACTGTTCACCAGCAATGGCGGGGTTGACCCCGAAGGTCCACACCAGCGCACCGCCAAGGACGCACAGCAGGGCGAAGACCCCGAGAGTAATCCACACCCAGCGCCTGGACTTCCTGTGCGGCTGGGTAGAGCCGGAAACGGGGGAAGCACTATATTCCGGTGGTTTCATGAGGTTCGACATAACGTTTCTCCTTCTCTGTTCAACTTGCTTGCTTCATACGTGCCCTTCTTTTCTTCAAGAAAGGCGCGACGAAAACGTCTTTTCTCGCCTCACCTGTTATTGCACCTCTGCCGGTGCAAACTCGGGATGCGACAGAACGCGACTCTCAGAGGAGTGGGCACAAGATGTGCAGTGCCGACCGCTTCTCACGTGGCTCGGGTTGCTCCTCAGAGCAGTGCGATCTCTACTGGAGAGTCTACTGTGTGGAGCAGGAGGACACATCGGCAAAGCAACGTATTGTGTTACCTATCTCGCCCGTGAGAGGGAACGCGAAACTGCTCGTGCCCTGCCTAGGTAATGCTGCACCGTGAGGCGATTTCCTGACCGAGGAGAGACGAGCAAAAATACGTTGCTCTACCGATGCGTCGATGGATCCAGGGCGCTAGAGTATGAGCAGAGGAAAGCAAGTCATCAGGAGGTTTTTGATGCAGGAAGAAAGTCTCTGGCATTATGCCCTGGCGCAGCAGATCGCCTCGCACTATCATGCCAACCCCAACGTGGCAGCTGTACTCGTCGAAGGCTCTGTCGCTTGGGGATACGCCGACCGCTCCTCCGACCTCGACCTGGCCGTCTTCTGGGCCCGCCCACCAACGGCACAGGAGCGCCGGGACATCGTCCTGCGCGCTCTTGGAAGGGGCAGGCACCCTTCTTCGCCCTCTCGCCGAGAAGCGGCTGGTCGGGAGCCGCGAACCGTTCGAGAAGGGGTGGCCATCGACGTGCGGCACACGACGGTCGCGGCCACCGAAGGTCTCCTGGCGGCTGTGCTGGAGCGCACTGATCCACGGCTGTCCAGGCAGCAGCGCCTGGCAGCCTTGCGCTCTGCGCTTCCCCTGGTCAACCCAACGCTCATCACTCGATGGCAGCAGCAAGCGGCGGCCTATCCGGACGCCTTGGCCGCGTCCATGGTACGGAAATACCTGCGCTTTCGCCCCGCCTGGGAGCAGGAACAGCTGGCAGAGCGCCACGAGGTGCTGGTCCTCTACGATTCCTTCTGTACCGCCCAGAAGCAGCTCCTGCTTGTCCTGCTGGGGCTCAACCGCCTCTACTATCCTGGCTGGCGGTGGATGGATCGACTGCTCGACCGGTTGCAAGTGATGCCGCCCAATCTTTCCACACGCCTCAAACAGCTCTTCGCCATCGCCAGCATCGACCCGTTGGCCTCGGTCTACCAACTCCACGACCTCATTGAGGAGACCTTCGTCCTGGTAGAAACACACCTGGGTGAAGTTGACACACACACCGCCCGAAAGCGGTTTCGAGGGCAGCGCCGGGCAGGGGAGCACGCACCAGATGGACTGGGGTAGTCGGCTCGAAACACAGCAGCAGCAGCTTTTCTGCTCACCGGAGACTGGATGCTCGAGGACAGTGTACAGCAGAGGCTTCCCAGCCAAAGATAAGCAGGCGTCCGCACCGTTCTTCCAGTTCTCATCTCGGATGTTGCGAGCTCTCCTGATGAGAGGTTCCGAAGATATGCTATACTGTTCTGGAACCAATATGTCGGAACCATTTGAGGATGAGCATGAGCAATGAAGACCAGACCACTGCGATCGTCGTAGGCGAGAAGCTGATCTATCAGAGAGACGGAGAGGGCTATCAGCTGCATGTCGGAACCTCCGCCTGGTATGCCTGGCTGCAGACGGCCACCCTCTTCCGTGTGCGCAGTCCGTTCGGAACCTTTACCATGCGTCGCGAGCAGGCGGGCCATAAACACGGCACCTGGTACTGGCGCGCCTACCGCAAGCGCGCTGGGAAGCTCCACCGCGTCTATGTGGGTAAGGTGGAGGAGGTGACCCTGGAGCAGCTGAACGCCGTACATTGGTCGGGAGCGGGAGATTGCCGCGATCTCTACCCTGCTCGCGCGTCCAGAAAGGCGTTTGCTCACGCTGACCGGCACGGGAGGGGTGGGCAAGACGCGCCTGGCTCTTGCCATCGCGACCGAGGTCCAGGGGACCTTCCCCGATGGCGTCTGCTTCGTCTCGCTGGCTCCCATCCAGGATGCCGACCTGGTCTTGCCCACCCTGGTGCAGGCGCTTGGCCTGCAAGCCAACACTCGACCACCACTGGAGGTGCTGCAAGCGGAACTTCGTGAGCAGCACCGGTTGCTTGTGCTGGACAACTTCGAGCAGGTGGTCGCAGCAGCCCCAAGCCTGCTGGAACTGCTCGCTGCCTGCCCTCTTCTCACGCTGCTGGTGACGAGCCGCGAGGTGCTGCATGTCCGGGGAGAACGCGAGTTTGTCGTCCAGCCGCTGGCCCTGCCCGATCCACACCACCTGCCAGATGACGAGACGCTTGCTCACTATGGAGCCGTGGCGCTCTTCCTCGAGCGGGCACGGGAGGTCGAGCCCACGCTTCAGCTGACCGCCGTCACTGCTCCGCTGATCACGGAGATCTGCCGGCGCCTGGATGGCTTGCCTCTGGCGCTGGAATTAGCGGCGGCTCGGCTCAAAGTGCTCTCCCTTCCAGCTCTCCTGGAGCGGCTCTCTCACCGCCTGGCGGTCTTGACCGGTGGGCCACGGGATCTGCCGGCCCGCCAGCAGACGCTGCGCGACACCATCGCCTGGAGCTACGGGCTGCTCTCGGACGCGGAACAGCACCTCTTTCGCCTGCTTTCCGTCTTCGTCGGCGGCTGCGACCTTTCGGCAGTGGAAGCGGTGTACAGCACACTGGGTGGCGAGCGCGCACAGGTGTTGGACGGGGTGACGTCACTGCTCGACAAGCACTTGCTGCGCAAGGCGGAGCAGGGCAGTGATGCACCACGCGTGCTGCTGCACGAGACGATTCGGGAGTATGGCCTGGAGGCGCTCGTCGCCAACCAGGAGTTGGAGGCGGCTCGACAGGCCCATGCGGAGTATTACCTGCGACTTTCGGAGGAGGCCGAGGCCCACCTCGAGGGCGCAGAGCAGGTGGGGTGGCTGGAGCGGCTGGAACGCGAGTATGCCAACCTGCGCGCCGCCTTGCAGTGGGCGCTGGAGCAGCACGCACACGAGATGGCCTTGCGCTTGAGCGGTACCTTGTTTCACTTCTGGGAGGGACATGGACACGTGAATGAAGGGAGAACCTTCCTGGAGCGCGCGTTAGCAAGCGGCCAGGGTGTTCCGGCGTGGGTGCGGGCCAGGGCGCTCCACGCGACCGGGTTCCTGGCGCTCAGTCGCGACCGAGTTGCTGGCGCTCAGTCAGGGCGACCTGGAGCGTGGAGCGGAGCTTGGACGGGAGGCGGTCGCGTTGTCTCGCGAGTTAGGGGATGCAGGCCGCCTCGCCCGGTCACTCTTTTTGCTTGGGTATATCGCGTGGGTGACTGGCGACTTCAGGACAGCATGCTCGCACGCCGATGAGGGGCTGGCCGTGGCGAGAGCCGCTGATGAAAAAGCCATCCTTGCCTATCTGCTTGATCTCCTGGGACAGATTGCGCTCGATCAGGGCGAGGATAACAGAGCACGAGCGCTGCTGGAAGAAGGGCTGACACTCCACCGGGAGACTGGTGACACCCGTGGCAGCTTGAATGCTCTCACCTACCTGAAGCGGGTGCTCTCTGCCCAGGGCGAGATGAGCCGGGCACGTGTATGCGCCGAGGAGATGTTGACGCTCTCGCGATCGGTGGGCTTCCGGGTGGGCCTCGCCAGCGCTCTCAGCTTTTTGGGGCGCTTAGCGCTCGCGGAAGGCAATGTGGCGACGGCAGGTGAGCTGTTCGAGGAAAGCGTGGCGCTCCTGCGCGAAGTGAACGATAGCTGGCCCATTGTCACCAATCTGCAAGGGATCGGCGTGACCGTTGCGGAGCTGGGGCGACCGGTGGAGGCCGCACGGCTGTGGAGCGCCGCCGAAGCCCTGTGTGCCACATTGGGACTGCCCCTCCCACCGGGAGAGCGTGCCTTTGTGTCTCGCGCTCTTCCCGCCGTGCGTGCCGACCTCGGCGAGAAGGCGTTCACACTTGCGTGGACCGAGGGGCGAGCGATGACACCGGAGCAAGCGTTGGCGCGACTTTCGCACACCATGCCCGCCAGTCACCCGCCCGTGAGTGCCAGAGCGGACCGTCCCCACGTTCATTCCCCAGTCTCTCTGAACGAGCTGACCAAACGTGAAGTGGAGGTGCTGCGGCTGGTGGCACGAGGGCTCTCCGATACCCAAGTCGCCGACCTCCTGGTCATCAGTCCGCGCACGGTCAATGCGCACCTGCGCTCTATCTACAGCAAACTGGGCATCACCTCGCGCCACGCCGCGACCCTCTTTGCCCTCCAACACCAGCTCATCTAGGGGCTTACCACCCGGTCCTCTCCTGCTTCTACCTCCTCCACCGCTCCGCCGGTCATGTGGACGCTCTTGCCTAGGTAAGGCTTCATGGTGAGGCGTTCCTCCTCACCCCGCATCACGCGGAGACTAGGCAAGAGGAATACGTTGCTTTGCCGATGTGTTCTTCATGCCCGGTATCGTAGACTCTCAGTAGCAGCTCACCAACGGCTCCGCTCCGGTGCGAGGCAGACCTACGCTGTTGTTGGATGAGGTCTACAGCGCCGGGGAAAGACGCTGTCATGTAGATGTACAGAAAGCAGGAAAAACGATGCAAGAAAAAGTGATCAGCCAGGCGAACGAAGCCCTTATTCAAGCCTACCTGCAGATCGTCGCGACCGATGACTATCAGGATTTTGGTAGTTTGCTCACCGATGACTGTACCTTTTCGCTCATGCCGATTGGCCACACCTTCCGGGTCCGTCAGGAGGTCATGGCCTTTGCTGAAACCGCCGGGAACCGCCGAAGGCATGATGACCAATCGAAAGTCGTCATCAGTCAGTGGTTCACCGACGGCGACTCGCTCTGCGTGGAGTACGAGCATGGCTTCATCTTAAAAGCGTTGCACCTGAGATCAAAGGTCGACGGGTACTGCCTGGTGTTTCATATGCGCGAGGGCAAGTTCGATGCCGTGCGCGAATACATCAACCCCTCTCGACTCCCCTGGGTGTTTTATACCGTCATCGTCCTGAGGCTCTTCCCGCTCATCGTGAGGAGGAAAGTACGGTGTAGGGGAGCCAGGCGCACAGAGGCCCTGGCTGAACACCACGAAGGTGGAACGCAATGAGGGACCGAACATGTTTCTGGCTCCGAGCGTGTAAATTGATTCATTCGATGGCACATGGCCGACTTTGGTGAATCAGAAAGTGATCGTGCGACGGCTCATTCCTCTGTTGGTGGCCGCCAACCATGAGGTCATTGGTACAACGCGTACCGCGGACAAAAGCAAGCTGCTCGAACAGCTCGGCGCTACACCCTCTGTCGTCGACGTCTTCGATCGTGAGCGGCTCATAGCCCTCCGTGAGCGAGGCGGATCAGGAGCAGTGGCTTGCGGGTCTGCCGCAGCACAGCAGGCTTGGGTACCTGATACGACGACGCCTGGGTCCAGTGTTCGTAGCGATCGAGACGATTATGCACCTGCGTGAGCAGCCTGATCGACTTACTGGCAGGTGGACGCAAGAGGGCGCAGCTAGTAGAAAGGGCAGGAGTATGAACCCGCAGATCCAAGTTGAAGAACAGCGAACGAGAGGCATTCTTAAAAAGGACAAACTTGCCGAGTGTGGCTTTACCGCGGAGGAAAGGGCGGCCTTGCTCTGGCTCAGAGCCTGGTACCAAAGCGGTGGCAGCGATCGCGTGCAGCTGGTGCGCCACTGGGAGCTCCTCAAGCTGCTGGTCATGACTGGCAAGCTCGAAGTGTAAGGCTGAAAGGTGTAAGAAGGAGGACGTAATGGAACCGATCGTCACATCTTGCTCACGGGGCTGCCTCCGTCAGCGGGGCAGAAGCGCGCCGCCATCAACTGACCATGCGCCGGCTGGACCCTCTGTGTGCTTAGCCGGCGCATCCCCCTGCTCTTCAGCGAACTCCGACACGCAGGTGGGGCGCTGGCGCGCGGCCATGCCCATGCCATTGGCGATCGGGATGCGCGTGAGTGGTGTGAGGGTGGAGGCTGAGGGGATAACGAGCTAGATGCACGCAGGAAAAAGCGATGAACGCAAGAAAGGAGTCAGGCCGATGAGCAACAAGCTAGACCAGGGAGAACAGGAACACGGTCCAGCCAAAAGGCGTTGCAAGGCCATTCCCCTGCGCATGGCCAGCGGGCCGCAGGACTACACTCCAGGCCAGCAGGAAGAGCCAGCGGTGCTGACCAGCCTGGCCGACCTGCTCCACTGGGTGCAGAACTGGGCGAGATCCCGCTCGATCTGGCCGTTTAGTTACGCGCTGGCCTGCTGCGGCATCGAGATGATCGCGGCCGCGGCTGCCCCCCAGTACGATATGGCGCGCTTCGGCTCGGAGGTCTTCCGCGCCAGCCCGCGCACAGCTTACCTCATGATTGTGGCCGGCACCGTGTCGGTCAAGATGGCTCCCCGCCTGCGCCTCCTGTGGGAGCAGATGCCCGAACCCAAATGGGTCATCAGCATGGGGCAGTGCGCCAACTCCGGCGGCGAGTTCTACGACAGCTATTACACGGTGCAGGGTGTCGACACGGTCGTGCCCGTCGATGATCTACCGGGGCCGTCTTAGTGACGGGAGCATCCTCTGGCATGGGGAAAGTCTGTGCGTTGCGCCTCTCTCAAGCGGGATATAGCGTCTTTGCCGGAGTACGCAAGCCACGCGATGCGCAGATGCTCAAGCAAGAACGATCAACCCGACTGATCCCGGTTATGCTTGATGTGACGGATGAGCACACGATTGCCGAAGTTTTCCAGTTGACTCGCGAGACCATTGGGGCTGCTGGACTGGTGGGTCTGGTGAATAATGCCAGGGTGGGGGTCACGGCTCCGATCGAGTTGGTGCCGTTGGAAGAGGTACGCCGTCAATTTGAGATGAATGTCATCGGGCAAATGGCAGTGCGAGTGGGGATGGAGACCTGGAGTCTCAAGGACTTGAGTCCGCAGAAGTGCGCCATGCTCTGCATGGTGAATGATGTCTGTAATCAGACGCTTGGTCTGCCATTTCAGTGGAAAGAAGAGGTCCAGGCCAGCCTGATGGCTTTGGATGAAGGCTTCGGCACGTTTGTGATGTGTGAGACGAATCAGGTGTGGAGCCGCGGCATCGTATCGGTGAAGGAACGGGCCCCTCTCTCGCTGGCGGTCGATGTCATGCATCAGACAGTGGGTGAACTATTCCGCTTCCATCTTTGGCAAGCGCGCCAACAGGGAGTGAGCAGTGATCACGTGAGGGCGATGATCCATTTCCTAGGAGAGTGTAGTATGGTGAAAGCCTGGGAGACATTTGTCGCGTTGCAACGTCTCTTGCATGAAGGCGAGCAATATTAAGGAGAGATCGATGAGTAAGGTCAGTTCGAGTGAGAACCCGGTGGAAGTGGGAGGCGAGTATCGTGAGCGGGTGCTGACGGTAGAGCCGCATGGCATCGAGCAGGTCCCGGCCAGTGAGCGGCATGGTCGTCCTCGGGCGTTGTTTACGCTCTGGCTCTCGGCCAATATGGGGCTGCCCGTCTGGCTGGTCGGAGCGCTGGCAATCGTCTTGGGCCTCGGTTTTGCTGATGGCGTGATGGCCATTCTCGTAGGAAATCTCATTGGGTGTGGCTTGCTGGCGCTTACCGCGAGCATGGGGCCGGAGAT
>WNGG01014981.1_pt1 | contig 15498 bp, 16 predicted proteins | sample 5400661 | NCBI WGS metagenome assembly WNGG01 (sample SAMN13153372, study PRJNA577476) | soil metagenome | isolation source: 100 cm soil or saprolite under Garry oak tree replicate 1 | place: USA:California | collected 2016-06-15
AAGCTGCCAGACCGGCGTGTTCGCGGACGGCCAGACGCCCGCGACCGCCGCACAGACGTCGATAGCGCCGAGGTCCTCGCGCGCGCGCGTGAACAGATAGTCGGCGGCGGCTTCGTCGGTGAGGTCGGCCTCGATCACCGGCGCGCCGCCGATCTCGGCCGCGAGCGTGTCCGCCGCCTCGCGTCCCCGGTGATAGTGGACGGCGACGCGCGCCCCCTCGGCGGCAAATGCGCGGGCGCACGCGGAGCCGATTCCGCCCGACGCACCGGTGACGAGCACCCCCTTGCCCGCGAGTCCCGTGTTCACCGGGGCAGAGTAGTCTGCCGCCGTGCGCGTCCACGTGATCAGCGACATCGAGGGCGTCGCCGGCGTCGTCAAGTGGGGCCAGACCGGTGACGACACGAAGCTCTACCACGAGGCGCGCGTCCTCTATACCGAGGAGATCAACGCCGCCGTCCGCGGCGCGAAGGCGGCGGGCGCGAAGGAGATCGTCGTCATGGACTGCCACGGCGCGGGCGGCGAGTGGACGTTCAACTCCCTGATCCCCGACAAGCTCGATCCCGACTGCGAGTACGTCGTGCAGAACGACTGGACCGAGTACACGGAGTTCCTTGAGCAAGGTTGTGATGCAGCGCTGTTCATCGCCATGCACGCGAAGGCGGGCAGCCCGGACGGTGTGATGAGCCACACGGTCTCGGGCCAGGCGTGGCGGGAGTTGAAGTTCAACGGCGTCTCGGTCGGGGAGACGGGGATCAACGCGGCCCTCTGCGGACAGTGGGGTTGTCCGGTTCTGCTGGTGACGGGCGATGAGGCCGTTTGCCGCGAGGCCACTGAGTTGCTCGGAGAGGGCCTGACGACCGTGGCAGTCAAGAAGGGCCTCGGCCGCTTCAGTGCGCGGCAGATCGCGCCGCTGAAGGCGCGGGAGCTGATCGAAGATCACGCGAAGAAGGCGCTGAAGGATCTCTCGGCCGTGAAACCCTACGACCCCGGCCGTCCCTGTGAGATCACGATCGAGTTCATGGCGCCAGATCGCGTGGTCGAGTACCGCAACCGCCGCGGCGTCGAGCAGGTGGACGACCTGACGCTCTCCTCGAAGGCGGAGGACTGGTGGACAGCCTGGAGCCAGTTCTACTTCTGAGCCGCGGCGCGAGAGAAGTTCGGAGACTGGTCATGCTCGACCGGTTTGTGGCGTTCGCCGACCGTGCGTGACTCGTCACACGAACGTACCGGTGCCTGGCACCGGTACGTTCCTACGGAGCCAGCCCCTGATCGATGAAGTCGCGATAGAACGCAACTGCCCGGCCGGGATCGACGTCGAAGAGCCCAAATAGCTCACCGAGCGCGAGGTACGGCGGAGCTTCGTCGAACCCGGCTGAGGCGCGGTAGCTGCTCCAACGCCATTCCGCCGGGTCGTCGCACATGCCGGCGCGAACAGGATTCAGAATGACGTAGCGACAGGCTTCGCGAAGATGCTCGTCCGTGACGATCTCGGTGCTGCCGAAGCGTTTGCCAAACAAGTGATCTTCGCGTTCGTGTCTCAGGTTCGACCATCGAGCAAAGCTTCCGTTCAGCTCGCACATCCCCGGCGAAAGCCCGCCGTCTGGAATCGAGACGACTAAGTGATAGTGCGTGGTCATCAGACACCACGCGTAGATCCGCCAGTTGTACTTCCTTTCGCTGCGGTCGAGCATCATCAGGAACACCGTGTAGTCGGTGGCGTCGAGGAAGACTCGGCAGCGACTGTTCCCACGCGTGCCGGCGTGGAAGAAACCACCCGCGGTCGCTCCCGTCAAGGGGTTGGGGCTCGTGCATCCCGAGGAAGTGGTGCTCGAGCGGGACGGCGTTCGGGAGAACCGTCGGTTTCACATCGTCGATGCGGACGGGCGTCGCTTCAACCAGTTGCGCAACGGCGCGCTCGTGCAGATCCGGCCCGAGTACGACGCGGACACGCAACGTCTCGCGCTTCACTTTCCCGACGGTTCTGTCGCGGAGGGGGAGGTCTCGCTCGGGAGGGAGGTCACGACCGACTTCTACGGCCGGCCGGTCGTCGGCAGCTACGTCGAAGGACCCTGGTCGCAGGCGCTCTCGGGTTGGGCCGGCCGGCCGCTTCGGCTCGTCCAGTCGGCGCCCGGGCTCGCGGTCGACCGCAACCGGGGTCACGTTTCGCTGATCTCGATCGCTTCGCTTGCCGAGCTCGGCCGCGAGGGCCAGCAAGACGCGCCTGTCGACGGCCGCCGCTTCCGGATGCTCTTCGAGCTCGACGGCTGCGAGCCGCACGAGGAGGACGGCTGGGTCAAGCAGCACCTCAGCATCGGCGAGGCCCTGATCAGGATCCGCGGGGACGTCGGCCGCTGTGCGATCACCACGCAGAATCCGGAGACCGGCGAACCTGATTTCGACACGCTGCGGACGATCTCGACCTACCGAGGGTTCACCGAGAACGAGGAGGGCAAGAGACACATCCCCTTCGGCATCTACGGGGAGGTCACCAAACCCGGCCGCGTGACAATTGGCGCTGCAGTCGAGGTCGTTGAGCCGAGCTTGCTCGACCCAACGACCTAGAATCCAGCGATGGCGGCTGTCACCAGTTTCGTGGTCGACGAGAACGATCTCGAAGCCGTTCAGGACGACGGTGACACGGCGACTGTTCGCGTGGCTTTCGACGCCGCCAACGGCTGCGAGCGGCTGGAGCAGCGCGTGATCCGCTTCGGGCCCGGCCGGTCAGCGAAGAGGAAGCTCGCCGGACAACAGGAGGTCCTGTACATCGTGGACGGCCGGGGACGGCTCCACCTCGATGGACGCATGCACAAGCTCGAGCCCAACATGGGCGTCTACCTCGTGCCCGGCGAGACCTACACCGTCGAAAACACGGGCCCAGAGGACCTGCACGTGCTCTCGGTCCTTGCTCCGGAGGGCCGCGCGGCCGCCGCTGGCCAGCGCAGGGTGACGGTCCGCTTCGACGACCAGCCGGAGCTCGAGGCTTCGATCGAGCGGAGCTTCCGCTACCTCGTCAACGAGGACGCGGGCTGCTTCGGCGTGACGCAGTTTCTGGGAATCGTCCAGCCGAGCAAGGCCCCGTTCCACAGCCACACCTATGACGAGGTCGGCTACATCGTCGCGGGAGAGGGAATTGCCCACGTCGGCGGCGGATCGTTCCCGCTGCGGGCCGGTTCCTGTTTCCACCTGCCGCCCGACGAAGTGCATTGCATCGAGAACACCGGCTCAACGCCGCTGCAGATCCTGGGGGTGTTCCATCCCTCGGGCAGTCCGGCTAACAGAACGTATGCAGACAACAAGTAGGGCCGAATCTCGTCAAATGGTCTGGGAAGTGCACCTATAAGGAGGGAATTGGATGAGGAGTAGCAGAGGAGTGATCGCGGCACTGCTGGTGCTGATAGCCGCGCTCGTGACCGTGACAGTCGCTTATGGGACGCCAAATCGGGCGTCGCGACCGTCTGTTGCGGCCGCACCGACCGCGTCGCTCGTCAAGTGCGGGAAGACTCGAACGATCGGATTCGCGGCCCCGTTAACGGGTCCTGCTGCGTCGCTCGGTCAGCAGATGCTCACCTGGGGGCAGTTCTATGTAACACGCTACAACCGATCGCATAAGAACAAGTTGCAACTCGTGAACGGGGACACGCAGTTGCCCGACACTGCGCAGGCGATCCAGGTCGCGGAGCGGTTCGCTTCGAACTCCTCGATCCTCGCCGTCGTCGGCCCTGCCGGCAGCCAGGAAGTCCAGGTCTCGACCGCCCCGCTGATAAGCGGCGGACTGGCGTTCATCTCGGGTACGGCGACCCGGACCACCCTGACGACCGACGGAACGCGGAGAGGCTTCTTCTTCCGGACCGTTCCGAACGACGATCAGCAGGGAGGGCGAGTCGCGAACTACATTCGCGGCAAGCTCGGTGCGAAGCGCGTCGTCGTCATCGACGCTCAAAACAGCTACAGCACCGGTCTTTCCGACACGGTGGAGCGGCTTCTCAAGAACGCAGGTCTCTCTGTCCGGCGCGAGTCGGTCAGCGAGGCAACCGTGAGCGACTTCTCGTCGCTGGTCGCGCGGATTCCGGCCGACACGCAGGTGGTCTACATCCCGTGGCAGCTCGCCCCGAAGGCGCAGCTATTCGGCCAGCAGCTTCGTGCTGCAGGGAAGAACGCGACGCTGTTCGGCTCCGACGGCCTGTACGACCCCGACAACTTCAAGATTCCGGGGTCCTACGTCTCAGCGTTCCCGGTCAACGCGGCGAGCCCGATTGTGGCTGCTTACAAGCGGGGTCCGGGTGGCGGCAAGACCGATCTCTTCGGCCTTCCTAGCTACGCCGCGACCGATGTGGTCGCACGGGCGGTCGACAAAGCATGCGCGAACGGCTCCGCTACGCGTGCCGAGGTAAGGCGCTTCATCGCGCAGACGAACATCCCGAAGAAGCAGTCCCTGCTCGGCTTCCGGATTCGGTTCGCTCAGGCTGTGAAACTTCCGCTCGGCCCAGGCGACATGACGACGCCGGCGAACTACATCCTCTACCGGATCAGCAACAGCGGGGCCTACGTTCGGGTTCCCTGATCCGCCGGCGGTTCCGATCTAACTCTGTGCGGCCCATCGAACCGGTGGGCCGCACGCCTTTCTGACAACCTTCCGCTCCATGGATTTGCCCCTCGCCTTCGATTCGCAGCTCGCCACACAGCTCTTTGTCAACGGGTTGACGCTTGGCAGCCTGTACGCGCTGATCGCACTCGGCTACTCGATGGTTTACGGGATTCTCAAGCTGCTGAACTTCGCACACGGCGATGTCTACATGGTCGGAGCGTTTATCGGCTACGCGATCCTCAACGGCCTCGGCGGTCCCATCTCTCCCAGCATCGCCATCGCGCCCCTGATCGTGCTGATGTTTCTCGGCGCGATGCTCGGATCGGGAGCGCTCGGTGTGGTGATCGAACGGTTCGCCTACAGACCACTCCGGGACGCACCTCGAATCGCCCCGCTCATCAGTGCCCTTGGTGTCTCCTTCTTCCTGGAGAACAGCGTGCTTCTGTTGCTCGGTGCGCAGTTCCGGACTTACAACTCGTTCCTGCTCGGCTCCGCCCACCCGAAGCAGTTCGTCCCGGGCCCGCTCTCCGACGCCGTCTTCGTCGTCAACGGTGTCAACGTTCAGCTCGTTCAGATCCTCGTCCTCGCCACGGCTCTCGGCCTGATGGTGGCGCTCACGCTTCTCGTCGCTCGGACGCAGATCGGCAAGGCGATGCGGGCGACGGCGTTCGACCGCGAGGCCGCAGCGATGATGGGCATCGACGTCGACCGTGTCATCGCGACAACGTTTTTCATCGGATCGTTGCTGGCCGGAGCGGCGGGTGTCATGTTCGGTCTCCTCTTCAGCCAGGTCTACCACCTGATGGGCTTCCTCGCCGGGCTCAAGGGCTTCACGGCAGCCGTCGTGGGCGGTATCGGCAGCATTCCGGGGGCGATGCTCGGGGGCGTCCTCGTCGGCCTCGCGGAGGCCTATGCGACCGGGTACTTCGGCGGCCGGTGGTCGGACCTGATCGTCTTCGCCATTCTCATCTTCGTCCTGCTCGTACGGCCGAGCGGTCTGCTCGGTACGCGCGCGATCCAGAAGGTCTGAGTGGGCCCGGGCGGCGACATCCCCGATCTGCCGGCGCCGCCCGAGGAACGTGACCAGCCTCGTGTTGGCGTCGACGATTGGGTTGCCCAGGTCGAGGATCGCCGTGAGCGCCGCAGGGGCGTCCTCGGTGTAGTCACCAGGCTCGTCGAGGTTGTTCCGCCTGCCGGCAGGCTCGCAGTTTTCGGAGCAGCCGCCGCGACGCTCCCCTTCTGGATGAACCGCGGCGACCTCTTCACCTACGGGATCTTCACGCTCCTGTACATCCTGCTCGGTCTCGGGCTCAACCTTGTCGTCGGGTACGCGGGCCTGCTCGATCTCGGTTACATCGCCTTCTTCGGATTCGGTGCGTACTTCTACGCGGAGCTCTCCTCGCCGCAGTACGGGATCCATTGGCCTGCGACGGCATCGATCCCCGTGGTCGTGGTCGGGGCTGCGCTACTCGGCCTGGTGCTCGGGATCCCGTCCCGCCGGCTGCTCGGCGACTACCTCGCGATTGTGACGCTCTTCTTCGGCCAGGCATTCGTCGTCTTCGTCAACGTCGGCAATCCCACGGTGGCAGGGAAAGGCCTGACCGGTGGGCCGAACGGCATCGCGGACATCGATCCGCTCGACTTCTTCGGGTACAAGCTCACCACGAGGACGCAGCAGTTCTATCTGCTGCTGCTCGCCGCTCTCATCGTGCTGGTGGGCCTCCACTTTCTGAGTGAATCGCGGACCGGCCGCGCTTGGCGGGCGCTGCGGGAAGACCCGCTCGCGGCGGAGACGATGAGCATCCCGGTCAAGCGCCTGAAGCTGATGGCCTTTGCCTTCGGCGCCGGGATCGCCGGTTTCACCGGTTGCATCTTCGCGTCGCTCCTGACCGCGGTCTCGGCCGGGAACTTCGACTTGCCGATCCTGATCACCATCTATGCCGTCGTCATCCTCGGCGGCCTCGGCAGCCTGACAGGCGTCGTCCTCGGAGCCGTCGTGATCAACGTGTCATTCCAGTTTCTCGCCCCCGAGAACCCGCAAGGGAACGCGCGCATCCTCTTCTATGCGATTGCCTTGCTGCTCCTGGTGCTAGGCGTGCGGCCCTGGTGGCGGCTAGGGACAATCCTCGCCGGAGTCGCCGGGCTCGGAGTGGCCACTCAGGCGCTCGTCGCGGCGGTCGCTCCTGCCTGGACGGGTGGGCCGGTCGCCGACGGAGGTCGCCTGGCGGGTGCGATCGGCGAGTGGGTGGTCATCCCTACTCCTGATCACGGTCGCTTCGGAAGCTTCGCCTACGTGGGCCTCGTCGTCGCGATCCTCGTCCTCACGCGCCTGCGCGGCTGGATCAGGACCGCTGCTCTTGTCCCCGTCATCTACCTCGCGGCATTGGTCTGGGAGAACAGCTTCGTCGAGCAACCCGCTGTGGCTCGATGGATCCTCTTCGGCTCTCTGCTGATCGTCTTGATGACGATTCGACCTCAAGGCTTGCTCGGTACGCCAAGAGTCGAGGTCGCGTGAGCGAACAAGCGCTCCTCGAGCTGCGCGGCGTTGACAAGGCCTTCGGCGGCCTCAGCGTCGTGTCGGGGCTCGACCTTCGCATTGGCGAAGGCGAGATCGTCAGTGTGATCGGGCCTAACGGCGCGACGGTCTTCAACCTCGTCAGCGGTCTCTACCGGCCCGACGCGGGTGACATCCTCCTCGACGGCCGCAGCGTTGTGGGACTACCGCCTCACGAGATCACGAAGAGAGGCATCGCACGGACGTTTCAGACGCTGCGCCTGTTTCTCAACATGACTGTGAAGGAGAACGTGATGGCCGTGCAGTACGGCCGCACGAAGTCGAGTCCGCTCGAATCCGTGCTCCGCCTCCCGCGCGCGCGACGGGAGGAGCGTGAGATGAGCCGGATCGCCGAGGAGAAGCTGGCGTTTTTCGGACAACGCCTGATCGGGTATCGCTGGGACCAGCCGGCATACAGCCTGTCGTACGCCAACCGCCGCCGGCTGGAGATTGCCCGCGCCACAGCAACCGAGCCGCGAATCATTCTCCTGGACGAACCTGCCGCCGGGATGAATCCTGTTGAGACGCGCGAGATGACCGAGTTGATCGGCCGGCTCCGGGAGGAGGGTGGCCATACGATCCTCGTGATCGAGCACGACATGCACGTCGTCGAGGGCATCTCCGACCGCGTGGTCGCCCTCGACCACGGCGTCAAGATCGCAGAGGGGTCCTTCGACGAGGTCGCCACCAACCCACGAGTGGTCGAGGCGTATCTCGGGTTGAGGAAGGCAGACGCCAAGTGACCGCACTGCTCCGTCTGTCGGGGATCAACACCTACTACGGCGAGATCCACATCCTCGAAGGCCTCGAGCTCGAGGTCGGTGCGGGTGAACTCGTTTCCTTGCTCGGCGGCAACGCGTCGGGGAAGTCGACGACGCTGAAGACGATTCTCGGACTGGTCCGGCCGGCGAGCGGGACCGTGGAGTTCGACGGCGAGGACGTCACCCGGCGCTCGACGAGCTATCGGATCGGCCGCGGTATGGCGATCGTGCCCGAGAACCGGAGGCTCTTCGCGCCCATGACCGTGCTGGAGAACCTCGAGATGGGCGCATACCTGCGGAAGAACGGCGACGGCCGAAAAGAAGATCTCGACCGGGTGTATTCGCTTTTCCCTCTGTTGCACGAGCGGCGTCACCAGCTCGCAGGAACCCTGTCCGGCGGGGAGCAACAAATGGTCGCCATGGGCCGCGCCTTGATGGCTCGTCCGAAGCTGCTCTTGATGGACGAGCCGTCGATGGGACTTGCGCCGATCCTCGTCGAGCGCACCTTCGAGATCATCCAGGAGGTGCACCGATCGGGAGTCGCCATGCTCGTCGTCGAGCAGAATGCGAACATGGCGCTCTCGATCGCAGACCGCGGCTACGTCCTCTCGACCGGGCGACTCGTGTTGCAAGGCGCGGCCGAGGAGTTGCTCGAGCACGAAGATCTGAGAAAGGCATACCTTGGCCGTTGAGGCAGCGACGCTCGCGGAGCGCTGCCGCCACCGCTTCCCGATCTTCGAGCACCAGGTCTACATCAACTCCTGCTCGCAAGGTGCGCTCTCGGATGCTGTGCGCGCTGCGTACGAGCAATACCTCGCGGACTGGGACGAGAAGGGCGCTCCCTGGGAGTACTGGGTCGAGCGGCAGGAGGCGGCGCGCGGCGCTTTCGCCAGTCTGGTCAACGCAGGCCTCGACGAGGTCGCGGTAACTACATCGCTCTCCGCCGGCGTGAGCGCGCTCGCCAGTGGCCTGCGCTTCACGAAGCGATCGAAGGTCGTCCTCACCGACTGGGAGTTTCCGACCATCGGCCAGATCTGGCACGCACAGGAGGCGCGCGGCGCGCGTGTCACGCACGTCCCTGCGGCGGAGGACGGGACGATTCCGCTCGAGCACTTCGAGCGAGCGATCGACGACGACACGCTGATCGTCGCGCTCACGCATGTCTGTTACCGCAACGGTGCGATGCTGGACGTGCCTGCGGTCGTCGAGCTCGCTCACGAGCGGGGCGTCCTCGTCCTGCTCGACGCGTTCCAGGCGGTCGGCTCGCTCCCGGTCGACATCTCCGAGTTGGGCGTCGACTTTCTCGGTGCAGGGGTGCTCAAGTACCTGCTCGGCTCGGCGGGCCTCGGATTCTTTTACTGCCGGCGTGATCTCGTCGAACGTGTCTGGCCGACACAGACCGGCTGGTTCGCCGACGAGAACATCTTCGCCATGGATCACACCGACTACTCGCCCGCGCACACGGCTGCGCGTTTCCAGTCGGGCACGCCGCCGATCCCCTCGATCTACGCGGGCATCGCCGGGATCGAGCTGATGCAGGAGATCGGAATTCCTGAGACGCGCGAGCATGTGCTCGGTCTCAATGCGCATCTGCTCGACGGCCTGGACGAGCTGCAGGCGAAAGTCGTCACCCCGCGCACGCCGGAGCGGCGTGGCGCCCTCATCTGCGTCAAGTCCACGGACGCGAACGCACTCGTCGCCACGCTCGGCGAGGAGGGCATCGTCACATCCGAGCGCGACGACAACCTTCGTATCTCGGCGCACTGTTACAACACGGTCGAGGATGTAGACGCGGTGCTTGCCGCGCTGCAACGCCACCGTCAGCTCCTCTCTTAACAGGGAAGCCCGCTCCGCGGGGGTTGACCCGGCATAGCAAAAGTGCTATATCAGCTGGCGACAGATGCCAAGAGGCGCAAGGAGCCGCGATGACTGAGCACGCCGGCCCGCAACTCGTTCCGACGCCCCACCGATCGGCGGGGGCGATCCTGTTCTTTGGCTTTGTTTCGCTCCTTTGGACGGTCTGGCTCGGCGGGATGGTCAGCGTCGTGAGCGACCACCAGCTTTACCTGTGGCTCTGGTGCGGCAGCGCTGTCGTGCTCTGGTTTGCAATCCTCGAGGAGTTCCGGAACCCGGCACGCCCCGCGGTCAATGTCGCCTTCAAGTGGTGGCTCCTGACGCTTGCGGGCCCGCTCGGCCTCGCCTACGTGCTCTATGTCCGCAGCAGCTCGGCTTCGAGCCCGCCGGCACGGTCCGAGCCAACGACGTCGCAACGGGCCGCGCCGATGACGTCGGCGCCCCCAACTCTTCTCAGCCGAGTGGACTTGCTCGAGCGACGTGTCGCCGAGCTGCAGACGATCGTGGACGATCTTCGAAGCGGTCGAGCGACTACACCAGAGCGCGCGGCTTCGCCTCCTCCGCCGCGGGCACCGGCGCCAACGCCTCCTCCTCCACAGCAGCCCGTGCGCGAGCCCGCGCCTGCCGCTGCAGCAGCGGCGCCGCCGGCACGACCGGCACAGCCGGTAGTGAGTCGAGGCTTCGACTGGGGCCGCACGATGTCAGCGGCCGACCTGATGGGAGCGAAGGCGCTCGCCTTCGCCGGCGGCGTCGTCACGCTCCTCGGCGTCGTCTTCTTCTTCGTCCTCGCCGTCAACCGTGGCTGGATCGGGCCGGGCATGCGCATCGCCTTCGGCGGTCTCGCTTCCGCAATCGTCTTCGGCGCGGGTGTCTGGCTGCAGCGACGCTACGAGACGACGTACTCCGCACTCGCCGCGGTGGGCACCGGAATCGCCGGCGCGTACGCGACGTTGCTGGCCGCGGTTTCGCTCTACGACATGATCTCGAAGCCGGTCGCGCTCGTGCTCGCAGCGGTGATCGCGTCCGTCGCCGTCGCGGTCTCCCTTCTGTGGATGGCAGAGGTGGTCGCAGGCTTCGGCCTGGTCGGCGCGATGATCGTTCCGGCCACGCTCGTCTTCCAGGGTGGTCTGCGGGAAATCGGCACTGCGTTCGTCGCAGTCGTCTTCGTGGGAGCGACTGTCGTTGCGGTCCGCCAGCGCTGGTGGGTCCTGCTGCAGGTCTCGGCTCTCGTCAGCGTGCCGCAGGCGCTCGGCCAGATCGCGGCCGCCGACTCTCCGCACGCGAGCATCGTCACGCTGGCGACTTTCTTCTGGCTCCTGTATCTCGCGGCGGGTCTGGTGTTCCAGTTCAGGATCGGGCCCGCACTCGCCTCGGCGCCGGCATCGTTCTTGACGGGCAGCGCGGTCTTTGCAGGGGTGTCCGCTGCGGTCCTCTACGGTCGGCGCGACGGCGGATTGCAACAGGGGATCGCCCTCCTCGTCGTCGCTGTCGTCTACGTCACGGTCGCCGCAGTCCTGTATCGCCGCGTGCGCGAGTCGGCAACGCTTCTCTGGGCGCTCGGCCTCGCTCTTGCAGCGATCGGCCTCGCGGAAGCGCTATCGGGATCGTCGCTGACCTATGCGTGGGCCGCGGAAGCTGCCGTGCTCGTCTGGCTCTCGAGCCGCGTGCGAGACGCCCGCTTCCAGTTGCCTGCGTTGGTCTATCTGGGTTTGGCGCTCATCCACACAGTCGCCACCGAGGCGAGCCCGGATCACCTCTTCGAGTCGGTGCGTCATCCCGCGAGCGGTGCACCCGCCGTGCTGGCGATCGCGCTCGCCGCGCTCGTCTTCGCACGAGTCAAGCGCTCGTGGGACGACGACCAGCCGACGAGTGGGATTCTGCGTGCGCTCGAGCCGGCCCTCAGCTGGCTACGCGCCAACGAAGGGGCCGTGAACGTTGCCATATTCGCGCTGGCCGTCTTGGCGACGACGTACGCCCTCTCGCTCGGGATCCTCGAGCTGTGTCAGGACGTTTGGCCGGGGAACGGCATCGACACACCATTCGAGTGGGGTCACGTTGCGGTCAACTCGGTGTGGGCGCTTGCCGGACTGGTTGTTGTCATCGTCGCTGTCCGGCGACGTTTGAACGTCGGGCTCGCGTTGGGGTTCGGCTGGCTCGCGTTCACCGTCGCGAAGGTCGCCGCATTCGATGCGGTGACGCTCGCTCAGACCCGCTACGGCATCTCGTTCCTGGTCATCGGGGCTGCAGTGCTCCTGGCCGGCCTCGTGCGTGAGCTCTCGGTGCCCGGCCAATTGACGGCCGAAGGCGCGGGATCGCTTCTCGTCAGCCTCGCCCTCGTGCTGGCCGGCACGCTCGTGCTCGTTCCCCAACGCGTCGTGGCGGACCTCGACGGCGACGGTCTCGTGTTGCTCGGCGTGGGCGCGCTGTACACGGCGCTCGCAGCGGGCGCGTTCTCGCGGCCGAAACAGCGCGACCTGAGCACCTTGCTCTGGGCTCTTGGCCTCGCTGTCGTCGCTGTCGGCGAAGAGATGCTGTTCGGCGACGACGTCTGGCTTGTCCTCGTCTACACGGTCACTGCCGCCGTACTCGCCGTCGTCGCGGTCGCCGTCGGCGAGCGGCGCCTGCAGCTCGCTGCCCTCGTCTATCTGGCACTTGGTGCGCTGCTGGCTTTGGCGGAAGAGGCCCCGCCCTGGCACCTGGTGATCGCACGCGCGCATCCAGGGCACGGTGTGCCGAGCCTGCTCCTCGTCATCGGCGCAACGGCTGTGCTCGCGTGGTCGCTCGCGTGGCACGAGCGTTATCGCCTGCAGGCGATCTGGGTTGCGGGTGCCCTTTCCGTCTATGCCGCCTCGCTGTCCATCCTGGAGGCGATGCAACGAATCTCGGGTCAAGGTGTGCACACGGACTTCCAGCGCGGGCATACCGTGGTGAGCGCGTTCTGGGGCCTTCTCGCGCTCGTCTCGCTCTACGTGGGGCTCAAGCGCCGCCGGGCTGTGCTGCGAGTCGGCGGGTTCATCCTCTTCGCGATCAGTCTCGGCAAGATCTTTCTCTACGACCTCCCGAGCCTGAGCTCGGTGCAGCGTGCTCTCTCGTTCCTCGCGGTCGGGGCGGTCCTGCTTCTCGGCGGTTTCTTCTACCAGCGCCTGAGCGCCCAGTTCGATGAGCGATAGCATTTCTGCAATGCCGCGAATGAACAAGGGCGCCCTCGAGCGCCTGCAGGAGCGAATCCGCACCGCCGACCGCGGCTGGTTCTTCGCCGCGGTGGCCGACAAGGTGTCTGAGCGGCGGCAGGCCAGAGGACTCTCCCAGCGCGAGCTGGCCGAGCTCGTCGGCACCACGCAGTCGGCGATCGCGCGGCTGGAGCGCGGGGGCCGCCCGCCGCGGATCGACACGCTGCTCAGGATTGCGGATGCGCTCGAGTGCGACCTGGTCGTCGATCTCAAGCCACGCCGGCACTAGACTGAGGCAGTTTTGACGGAGGGGGACATCGAGGTCGGGACGCTCGAGGACGCGTCCGCTGCCGTTGCTCGGCTTCTGTCAGTCACCCATGCGTCCTACGAGCGCCGGGCCCAGCTCGAGCATGCCCTCGAGTCCCGCATCGGCATCGAGCAGGCGAAGGGGATCGTTGCGGAACGGTACGGGCTCGACGTCGACGAGGCCTTCCAGCTGATTCGGCGCGCGGCACGCTCGCATCGGATGAAGCTCTACGACCTGGTCGACGCGATCCGCCCCGGCCAGGAGACACCGCCCGAGCTGGCGGCGCTGATCGCCGCCGAACAGAAATGAGCTCACGCGAGGAACGCATCGGGTTGAACGAGGCCGTTTTTCGGGAGGTCAACGAACGGATCGAGGATCTTGCCGAGACGTTCGACCTCAGGACGCAATCTCTCGACCTCATCTGCGAATGCGGCGACGCCGCCTGTGTCGAGCGCATCAGCATGACGCACGACGAATACATGGAGCTTCGCTCTGACGCACATCAATTCGCCGTCCATCCCGGGCACGAGTATCCGGACGTCGAGAGCGTTGTCGCGAGGCTGAAGGGCTACGCCGTCGTGCGGAAAGACAGAGGAGTTCCGGCGCAGATCGCAGAGCAGACCGATCCACGCGGTAGCTGACGACCGCATCGTCGTCGCGGCGCTAGGCGACTCGATCACCGAAGGCTCACCGGGCTACGACTCGCGCCGCGGCGGTGACGAGACCAGTCAGTGGGAATACTGGGCGGCTCGCATGGAGCCGCGGCTCGCATTTCGCAACTGCGGTATCTACGGCCAGCGCACGGACGAGATCGTGGCCCGCCTCGACAACTCTGCGCGTGACGCGGACATCCTCGTCGTCCAGGGTGGCATCAACGACATCGCGCAGGGCCGGTCAGTCGAGGACGCGGCCGGCTATCTGCGCGCCATGGTTCGCCGCGGCAAAGAGCTCGGGCTGCGTGTCGCCGTCATCGACGTGCTGCCGTGGAACAACGGCTGGCCGGAGTCGGAACCTCAGATCCGGAGGCTGAACGCGCTGATCGCCGAGCTCGCGCACGACGAGAGCGTTCCGCTGCTTCCTTTCCACGACACGCTCGAGGATCCCGACCGCACGGGACGCATGCGCGCCGACTGGACCTCGGATGGAGACCATCCGTCTGTCGAGGGCTATCGCCGGCTTGGCGAAGTCGCCGCCAGGCTGGCCGACTACAGCTCGTAGACGTCGCCGTCGGCTGCGCGCTCGACGCCGTCGGGCAGAGAGAGCTCGTCTGGGCGATGGATAATCACGAGCCGGCGTGCGCCGGATTCCTCGAAGGCGGCGATTGCCTCTTCCGCCGACAGGTGACCGCGCAAGCCATCGGCGCCGCCTTCGCGGCTCTCCTTGAGCGTCGCTTCGCAGAGGAAGAGGTCCGCGTCACGTCCGACCTCGGCCAGTTGCGGGCTCGGCGCCGAGTCGCCCGAGTAGGCCAGCGTCGCCTTCCCGTCGGTCGCCCGGAGCGCGTAGGTCTGCAGCTGGTAGTGCGGCACCCGCACCGGCGTGATCGTCAGTCCGTCGGCTTCGAACGACTCGCCTTCGAGGTATTCGCGCAGGTCGAACGCGTCGAACATGCCGGCGAAGCCGAGCTTCTCGCCGAAGCGGCCGAGCTCTTCCTTCCCTCCCGGCGGCAGCCACAACTGGGGCGGCGGGACGTCATGGCCGGGCCCGAACATCGAGCCGAACGTCCAGGGCACGAGGTTACCCCAGTGGTCGAGGTGGAAGTGCGTGATCACGATCGCATCGACGTGAGGCCAGCCCTCCTGTTCGCGCAGGCGTGGGAGCACGCCCGGCCCGCAGTCCAAAAGGACGCGTCCCGAGCCCTCGACCAGATACCCGGACTGTGCACCCCCGGGGTTCGGCCAGGCGGGAGAGCACCCGACGACTGTGAGCCTCACTAGCTCAGTGTGGCATAGTCCTCGCATGGCAGAGGGCGCGGCCGATCTTCTCAAGCGGGTGCCGATTTTCTCCGACCTGGACAAGAAGGAACTGGAGCGGATTGCGGCGTCCATGAAGCAGCGGACGTTCAGCGCCGGCGACACCGTCACGTCCGAAGGTCAGAGCGGTGTGGGCTTCTTTGTGATCGAAGACGGCGAGGCTACGGTGAGCGTCGCAGGGGACGCGCGCCGCCGGCTCGGCCCAGGCGACTACTTCGGCGAGGTGGCCCTGCTGAACGAAAGTCCCCGTACGGCGACGATTACGGCCGACACCGACCTACGCTGCTACGGCCTGAC
>WNGG01014516.1_pt1 | contig 15497 bp, 12 predicted proteins | sample 5400661 | NCBI WGS metagenome assembly WNGG01 (sample SAMN13153372, study PRJNA577476) | soil metagenome | isolation source: 100 cm soil or saprolite under Garry oak tree replicate 1 | place: USA:California | collected 2016-06-15
AGAACCAGACGTGCAAGCTGTTTTGCGCTGCCAATGACGGCCTCAGCATTAGGCGACCGGACATACGGTCGGACCAACTTACTTGCGTGGGTGGCAATGTCGTCCATGGTTTCCTGTGGGCTAACTCGTGTTTATCTGGTTTCCGCATAAAATCCGACGACCGACGCGGGGCCGCAGAAACCGCTGCCAGTAGTTTCTGTTAAGTCACCTCTACGCATTAGTTGTCCGATGCATCGCTGTGCCCTCGGATTTCATACGGATTCCGCATATACCCTATGACACCGCCTCGGAGCAAATCTCTATCATCGGTGGTCGTGATCCAGCTACTTCTTCATCTCCACAATGGTCGCGCCGGCTCCACCCTCATTCGGGAGAGCTGCGCTGAAGCTCTCGACGTGAACGTGACCGGTCAGAAGCTCGGCAATCGCGCGACGCAATGCTCCGGTACCGTAGCCGTGAACCACTCGCACTGACTCGGCCCCTGCCAGGTAAGCTTTATCCAGAAACTTGTCCACACGATCGGACGCTTCATCGACCGTCGCTCCGATCACGTTTATCTCGGGCGTGAAACTCTGATCCACGCTTACTTCAGCGCTGACGCCGCGCGGCAGCGCAGCAGCCTGCTTCGTCAATGGAGCAGCGGACTTGACCAGTTGAATCTCATCCCGTGCCGCGCGGAACCTGAGCGACCCGACTAGCACCGTGTATTCACTGTCGTTGATCGATTCAACTGTGCCTTCTTGATCCAACGACTTGATCCTAACTCGGTCACGCTCGCGAATCTCGCCAACGTCAACTTCGATTCCGGTCGCCGATTCGGTGAGCGCGGTACTCGGAACGTCACCGCTTACGACTGGGGCGCTGGCGGCTTGCTTGCGTATTCGAACTGCGACCGAGCGGCGCAGCTCTGACGCTCGCGCTTCAGCTTCCTTCTTCAATCGCGCAGCCGCGGCGCGGTCTTTGATCGCGTTGATCAAGCGCTCGCTTTCGGCGGTAAACTCTCGGACCGCCTGAGCAAGCTGACTCTCGAATTCCCTTTGCCTATCTGCCTCGCGGCGAGCGAACTCAAGATCCAGCTTAGCGTACTTGTCCGCCGTCGCCTGACGCTCTTCCTCCAGCGCGACGCGTAAGCTTTCTTGCTGGTTAACGAGCTTGTTCAGATGGCGCAGGTAATCACCGGCCTGAACGTGAGATGGATCAAGCCGCGCAGACGCCTGACCGACTATCTCGCTCGGCAAGTTCATCCGCCGCGCAATCTCAAGCCCCGCGGAAACACCTGCAACTCCAGATATTAGTCGATAAGTCGGTCTGAGGGTCGCTTCGTCAAATTCAACCGAGGCGTTCAACACTCCTTTCGCTTGCGACGCCCAGATCTTGAGCGGATTGTAATGAGTGGTCACAATCGCAGTCGCGCCCGCCCGCTTGAAGAAGTCGACGATTGCAACGCCAAGCGCCGCCCCTTCATCGGGATCAGTTCCGGTACCAACTTCATCGAGGAGGATGAGCGCTGGCGGCGAAACGCGCTCGGCCATCTCGGCGATGTTGCGCACGTGAGCGGTGAAAGTCGAAAGGTTCGCCGCGATCGATTGTTGATCGCCGATGTCGGCGAGAATTTGCGAGAAGACCGGCAGCACGGCGCGAGCAGCGGGAACGTGCAGCCCGCTCTGCGCCATCAACGCGATCAGACCAATGGTCTTGACCACAACAGTCTTTCCGCCGGCGTTCGGCCCGCTGCGATTCCCGCGAGGTTCGCCCTCAGCGTTTCTGTGATTTCGAGCATGATGCGGGCGATTTCAATTTCTTCTTCTTCACGCAATCGAACCAACTCGTTGTTCTGATCGATGATCGTCATCGGCTCGACGAACGTGGTTTGTCCGCTCGATGAGAGTCCGTGCATCACGCCGGGCACTTGTCCGCGCGAGTCGGTGCGAACGGGAATCACGAACCTGCCGTTGCGAATCGTGACTATGTCTTCTTGAATTGCGGGCGCTGCTCGCTCGCGCATGAGCGATTCGAGATTGCGATAGATTCGGTCGCGGCGATGATTTATCTCGCGACGAATGCGACGAAGTTCGGGACTTGCGCTGTCATCAATCTCACCGGTGGGAAGTACCTTGCCTCGAATCGAAGCAAGCACTCGCCGAAGATCTGGAATCTGCCCTGCGATCGTTGTCAACTGAGGGTAGCGGCTTCTGATTTCGGCGTCGGCGAACTGAGCGCGCAAATCCATCCCTGCGCCGATTAATCGCTGAAGTTCAAGGATGCGATGAGGATCGAGGCTTGTGCCTTCAACTTGCAACTCGCCGAGCGAGTCTTCGGGATCGGCGATGTCGTGAAGCCCGAACGATCCGACAGTTGCGAGAAAGTTGACGCACTCGGTTGTTCTATCAAGCTCGCGATTGATGTGAGAGCGATCGGTTGAAGGCGCTAGAGCGAGCACGCGCTTGCGTCCGAGCGGAGTTTGAACGTGTTGCGCCAGGAGGCCAAGCAACGAATCGATTTCGAGAGACTTGAAGGTGCGCTCATCCATGTCAAGTTTTTCGGCCTGGTTGCAAGATGAAATCTTAGTCGCCGGTCGCAAACGCGGTCAACGCACGCATCCTGAACCGGGGTGCGCCAACTTAACACCTCACTTCTGAAGTGAGGTGTTAATGAATTGGCGCATTGCCAACTCGCAACGCTTGCGCACCCGCGTTTGCGGGTTATAAGCTGATTCATTCTCATCACCTTCTAAAAAGGAGACTGATTCCATGAAGGTCTATGGCACAAAGGAGATTCGCAACGTTGGCATTGTAGGCCACGGCCACGCGGGCAAGACATCGCTGGTTTCGGCGATGCTGTTTGACGCGGGGGCCACGAACCGATTGGGTCGCGTGGATGAAGGGACAACCGTCACCGATTACGACGAAGACGAGATAGCACGCAAGCTTACCATCATAAGCTCCCTGGCCTACTGCGAGTGGAACGGAACAAAGATCAACTTAATCGACACGCCGGGATTTGCTGCATTCATACTCGATGCGAAGGCGGCGTTGCGAGCGTGCGACTCGGCGCTCGTCATCGTGGACGCTGTCAGCGGCGTCGAAGTCCAGACTGAAAAGGCTTGGAGCTACGCCGAAGAGTTTGGCATTCCGCGGCTGATCGTTGTCTCGAAGATGGACCGCGAGCGCGCGAACTTCGACCAGGCCGTAGCCAGCATCACTGAGGCATTCGGCCGTTCGGCCGTGCCCGTGCAGATTCCAATCGGAAGCGAGCGCGGCTTTCAAGGCGTCATAGACCTGATTCATATGCGCTCTTATTCATACGAAGCCGATGGCAGCGGCAAGCCCAACGAAGGCGAGGTGCCCGCCGAGCTGAAAGCAACGGCCGAAGCTGCGCGCGAGAAAATAATCGATGTCGTCGCCGAAAGCTCCGAGGAGTTGATGGAGAAGTATTTCGCCGAAGGGACCCTTAGCGACGAAGACTTGATTCCCGGAATCAAGTCAGCCGTCACCGAGCGGCGATTGTTCCCGATAGTGGTCGCCTCTGGCATTCCGAATATCGGCATACAGCCGCTTCTAACCTCGATAGTTGAGCTCGCTCCCGCGCCTGATGAGCTCGGTTCTGCGAAAGGTCATCCCAGTCCCGAGAGCGATGAAGTAATCGAACGCGAAGTGAGGGATGTCGCGCCGTTTTCGGCGTTGGTCTTTAAGACCGTGGCCGATCCGTTTGCGGGCCGGATAAGCGTTTTCAAGATCTATTCAGGCACGGCGAAGTCCGACGCCACCGTCTACAACATAACTAAGACTACAAATGAGCGCCTGGGTCCATTGCACGTGATGCAAGGCAAGTCGCTTGAGAAAATTCCAGAAGGTCACGCAGGGGACATAGTCGCGGTGACCAAGCTGCGAGAGACTGCCACCGGCGATACGTTTTGTGATAAGGGCACGCCAATAGCTTACGAGACCGTCCACTTTCCCCGGCCGGCAGTAGCCTTTGCCATAACAGCAAAGACACGCAGCGATGAAGACAAACTCTCGCAAGCCCTTCATAAGATGCTCGAGGAGGATCTGGCGCTGAGGTTTGATCGCGAACCCCAAACAAATGAGTTCCTGCTTTCCGGTTCGGGGCAAACTCATGTGGAAGTCGCTGTGAACAAATTGAAACGCCGGTACGGTGTTGAAGTCGAGCTTCATCCTCCCAAGGTCGCTTACTTGGAAACCTTCAAGGGCCGGGCTGAGATCGTCGGCCGTCACAAGAAGCAGACGGGTGGCCGTGGCCAGTTTGCCGAAGCGACCTGCGTGTTCGAAGGTTTGCCGCGAGGCGGAGGCTTCGAGTTCATTGACAAGATCTTCGGCGGCGCGATCCCTCAGAATTGGAGACCGGCGGTGGAGAAAGGAATCAAAGACGCGGCGGCGCGCGGGGCGATCGCCGGTTATCCAATGGTTGATTTCAAAGTTGAGCTGATCGACGGCAAGTTCCACGCGGTAGACTCGGACGATCTCTCGTTTCAGATGGCGGGACGCAAAGCTTTTCGCACGGCGATTGAGCAGGTAAAACCGGTGCTGCTCGAGCCGGTGATGAACGTCGAGATCACGGCGCCTCAAGAAACGTCAGGAGACATACTCGGCGACGTCAACTCCAGACGCGGGCGCGTGCAGGGGATGGACACCAAAGGTAACCAGGCCGTGGTGAAGGCGCAGGTTCCCTTGTCGGAGATGCTGTCCTATCAATCGACGTTAAATTCGATCACCGGCGCGCGGGGCTCGTACACGATGGAACTCGATCACTACGCCGAAGTGCCCGCGCAGATCGCGCAGAAGATTATTCATAAGGCGGTTGAAGAAGGGCGCGTCCGCGTCTCAGAAGAAGAGTGAGGGGGCGACGGGGCGAGTGGGAGAGGGGGCGACCATGCGAAAATGAACAACGACGTCAAAAGAGAAGGGTAAAAGCTACAAAGAGCTGCGTGTCTATCAAGCTGCCATGGATGCAGCAATGCAGAACTTCGAGCTCACCAAAAGGTTTCCCGCTGAAGAGAAGTACTCGATGGTCGATCAGATGCGGCGGTCTTCACGCTCTGTCTGTACCAATATTGGAGAAGCATGGCGAAAGAGGCGCTATCCGGCTGATTTCATAAGTAAGTTGAGTGATTCGGAAGGTGAGGCGGAAGAAACGCGGGTCTGGCTTGAAATAGCCTGGCGTTGTAGCTATATAACGGCGAAAGAGAGAGATGAGTTGGACGAAACATACGATAAGATTCTCGGCCAACTCGTTAAAATCATCGAACACCCTGACCAATGGACAATCAACCCCAAGCGATCGATATGAATGTACGCAATCGCGAGGTCGCCCACTCGCCCACTCGCCCACTCGCCCGCTCGTCTGTTCTTCTCATTTTCATTGATGGTATTGGAATCGGAAATCGAGGCACGAACAATCCGATGGATGGGTTGGCGTCCGAATTCTTTTCGATATTTCAAAATGAGTCCCCCCGCCTGCCGTTTGATGGCGTGATGGCTGAAACCGACGCGCGACTAGGCGTAGATGGCTTGCCTCAAAGCGCGACCGGTCAAACCGCGATCCTAACCGGCATCAACGCCTCGAAGTTGATCGGGCGGCATCTGCACGGCTACCCGTCGCCTCGGCTCAAGCAAGCCCTGGCAGAGCATTCAATCTACAAGAAGCTGATTGCGCGGGGCCGATCCGTCACATTTGCAAACGCGTACACACAAGCTTACATTGAAAGCCCTCCGCGCTTCATCTCCTCGACGACGGTAGCCGCCCAGACGGCGGGTGTGAGGTTGCGGTTGATCGAGGACCTCCAAGCAGGTCATGCCGTTAGCCACGACTTCACGAATCGGTTTTTGATCGAGAGAGGATTCGACGTTGAGCCGTGCACCGCCGAAGAGGCGGGTTGGCGGCTTGCGCGAATGGCGGCTGATCACGACTTCACTCTTTATGAGCACTTCATCACCGACCGCATCGGCCATTCACGCAAGCACGATCTTGCCCGAGAGCACATGCTCGGTCTCACACGATTCGTTCGAGCAGTCCTCGAAGCGTCCGACCTAAGCCGGCAGACCGTTGTGCTAACAAGCGATCACGGCAACATCGAGGATCTCTCAACCAGGAGTCATACTCTCAATCCTGTTGCAACGGTCGCGTTTGGCAAGCTCGCTCGAAACATTTCGTCACGAGTAAGGTCCCTTACTGATATAACTCCCGCGATAGTCGAGTGTTTCGACTGACTCCGGTTTCGCGCAAGGCACGCCAACGCTCGCGAAGAAGCAATGTCCGACAAACTTCAGTTTGTCGTGCGTCATTGAGGGGCGACAAGCTGAAGCTTATCGGACGTTTATCTGGGCACAGTAGATTCCTGCGCGAGCTCTGCCATGCACTTTGCAGCATCGTAATCGTAGGGAAAGCCGTCCGGATCGACCGGCATTGAATCGTCGTTGAGCGGCAAGTTCATCGAGCGAAGCTTCGACGCAAGCGCTCGCAGATCGTCCGGGCACGCGCCGTTTTGCTCCTTGTAACGAGCAAGCAACGCATTGATTGCGTCCAGCTCGTCCAACGAACGTAGTTGCTTCAGTCGCGAGATTGCCTGTCCGCGAACGATCTGATCGTCGCTGTTGAGATAAGTTTCATATACCCTGCGGGCGGCTTCGCGGCTTCCGCCTTTAAGTCTCATCAAGCCGGCAAGGTCGCGCATCCACCAGGCCGCGCCGGGCACGTTGCTGCCTTTGTCGTACCAGTCGGCGGCTTTTGCAAAGTTGTCGGCTTGTTCCGAGCCGCTCGATGCGTTGCCGGCTTGCCAGTAAATGTACGCAAGGTCTTGATACAAGCGCCAGTCGTTGCGGTTTTCGCGGATGCCTTTCTCGACAAGGCTAATCGCCGCAGGCAAGTCGCGTTCTGGAAGAAAGATGGCGCCGAAACGATAAGCTGGGATGTGCTGCGGATCAAGCGTGACGACGATGTTGAGCAGCGGAGCGAGCAGCGGCATGCTGATGTCTTTAGTCGAACTTGAGGTAATTGGCTTTCCACTCTCAATCAGCTTTCGTCCAAAGTACTGTACTGTCCGGATCCAATAGACGTCCGCCGCCAGAGCTTCCAGACCCAAGCTCATCTTCTTTATCGTCTCGCCTGTCGAGAGGTAAAGAGTATCTTCGCCGGCGATCTCGCGAGGCGTTTTGTTGTCGATCCATCGCTGCATCGGATACAGCAAGCAGAAGCCCAGTGTAAGTATTAGAGCAGGTACTATTCGCAAGCTCACTTGAAATTCCTCTTCTGGAAGATCAATACAGCCGCCGATAGCAAGATGCCTGCATAAACAATCGCGTAGGCGGTCGCGGCGACGGCCGCGCTCAGCGGTACTACTCGTGCGTGTGAGGCTTCGGTTATGAATCCGAAATTGGACAGGTTCGGAAACACGTAGTAAAGTGCGGTCAACAGCGCGCGAGTAACCGCGGAATTCGATAGCGCCGCCATTTCAAGCAAGTCCTTGCTGAAATGTCCGATGACGTATACTGCGAATGAAAACAGCGCGGAGAGCATCGGCGTGCTGAAGCTCGAGAACATCAGAGCCATGGCCACTAACAAGGCAAGTTCCAAGTAGACGAGATACGCTGCGGCCAGCACAGCTGTGTGCAATGGGATAAACTTTCCGTTGACATATAGAATCGCAAGCTCAGTGGCCAGCACCATCACTGCCGAGTTCACCAGCAGCGTCAAGCACAGCCCCACGTATTTTCCGAAGATGAACTCGTGTCGATGCACGGGCTTCGACAGCAAACCGTATATGGTGCGCTTGTCGATCTCTTTGTAGACCAGACCGACGCCGATGAATATCGCGATCACCGCGCCGAACACCAGCATCGCGCTCAGACCGAGCGCGGCGGTGAACTGGCTTTCCATGTCGAGCGAGAGATCGCTTACAAAGATCGAAGCGGTAAGGAGTACCAACACGAAGAGGATGAGGTTGTAAAGGACGCGGTCGCGGACCGACTCTCGAAAAGTGTTTAGAGCGATGGCTCTGATGCGTTGCGCGGAGCTGGACCTGGTCCGCACCGCGATCTGTTCTATCACTCGAGCTTCGCCAATGGCCATCGCTGATTCCAGCAGCTAGCAGGTGCTCCGAAGGATAATGTTAGTTTTCTTTCCGCAAGCGGCTCAAGCTCTCATCTATTTTAGATACGAGCTCCTGCGACTTTGCCAATGAACTTGCCATCTGAAAGGCCCGTACCGCGTCGCTCGAACGGCCCGCTCCTTCGTAGGCGATGCCCAGTTCGTAGTACATCTCGGCGTCATTCGAAGTTTGAATCGCTTGTGCCAACTCGCGCGCTGCGTCAATGTAACGCCGCTGTCGCGAGTAGCACAGTCCCAGATTGAATCGCGATGTTGAAGCTTCAGGTTTCAACCTAAGCGCTGCCGAGAAATCCCCTTCGGCCTGAGCATAATCGCCAGTCTTGAAGTACGTTGCGCCCAGGTTATTGTACGATTGGAACAACTTCGGATTCATTTCGATGGCCCGCTTGAAACTCACTACCGCCTCAGCCATATCGCCCCTTCCGTCAAAGGCGCGACCAAGCGCATCAAAGATCTCCGGTTCGTCAGCTTTGAGAACGGCGGCGCGTTCGAGCGCGTAGCGAGCTTCGTCGAAACGTTTCGCGTCAAGCAGCGCGAGCCCGGTGTTGTAATGAGCGGCCCAGTAAGCCGGCCTCACTCGCGCGACATTGGACCAAACTGCGAACGAGTTCGCCCAGTTTCTGTTTCCCATTGCCGTGACTGCCACCAGTGCGAGCGCGATTACAGCAAACAGCGAGACCGAAAATGCCGGCCTGCTAATTCCTGCGATTGGGCGCGGCTGCTCACTCGACTGGAATGCGCCCAACTTCCAAACAGCGGAAGCTATCAGGTAACCGAATCCCGCAACCGAGAGATAAAGATAATGGTCGAAGACCAAATACTCTTCCCTGGAAACTTGCCCGAGATTGAGCACGGGGATTAATGGGACTAGGATGAGCAACAGCGCCTGCCAGACTTCGCGGCCGATTTTCTTTCGATAATAGACGAGCGCCGCCGCGAGCAGTCCGAGGAACCCTGCCGGTACAAAGAATTCCCACGACGACGCGCTCGTTATGAAATGAGTGTTATAGGTAACGCTCAAACCGATAGGCCATACCAAATGGCCGAGATAAGTGACGACGACGAACGGCAAAGTGAGCAACGTATACCCGAGCGGCCTTTCAGGGGCTTGAGGGTTCTTCCACATCATCTCGCCCAGAACCAGGTAGCGCGGCACGAGATAAATCAAAGCGACAGCCGCGTAAGGAAGGGCTCGCTTTGCTGCTTTGATCGCGCGCTGGATAATCGCACCCGAAGCGACTGTCAACTCAAATCCGAAAACGAGAAGCACAAGTGCAAGCGCGGTTTCTTTGGCGAATGTTGAGACTGCAAACATCGCAAGCGAAAGCGCAAGCGCCCGGCGGTCAGCGCGTCGACTCTCTTCTGATGCGCGGACCTTGAGATAAAAATAGAACGACGCAAGAAAGAAGACGCCGAACAACGGATCGGTCATGCCGCTGATCCAACTCACAGACTCGGCGTGGACCGGATGTACTGAGAACACCAATGTGGCAAGCAGCGCAAGAATCCTCCGCTTGGATAACATCAAGATGACGTAGAAGACGCCGACACCGCACAGGATATGCAGGAGAACGCTGACAAGATGCCAACCCTGCGGCCATAGCCCGAACAAATGATATTCTGCGGTGAGCATCACCGTAAACAGCGGACGATAGTAAGGAAGAGGCGGCGGAGCGTCGAGCGTGTCGGATCTTTCGCGAAACGCCCAGACGTGTGTCGTGAAAGCCTTCGCGAGGTTGTCCCACGAGCGAATGTTTTGGTTTTCCACGATCTGATCGGTGTCGTCAAATACAAATTCACCGCCAAGCGAGATGAAGTCAGCACTGACGCATCTGAGATGCGCGAGTCTTTATCTGCTCTGGTGCTACCCATGCCTCTGGGCTTAGCTTTTGGTCTTGATGCTCTTGTGGGCATTCGTGGCGGATCTCGTTTGCGAGTCTTTGTGATCTTTGCGCGAAACTGATTCCAGAACGTCGTTTCGTGAAAAGAGCAAAGGCTCGCCAGGAATCTAGCCTCGACGCGGGTTGGGGGATTCCCTTGAAGGGGGCGAAAATTAAGGCAATCAAAGGGCCGGACGAGCGTCCGGCCCAAGATAACTAAGCTTACTGAATCGGCGTGCCGTTTTTCGGAACGCGATCCTGCGGAGTCGCGCTAGGCGGCGTGATGCCTTCGGCCTCGAATACGACATTTGACTCATTCGAATAAAATGAGCGGTTGCCTGTTCCGAAAGTTCCGACAGAGCTTGGATGCGCAGTTGTGTCAAACATCGGTGGCAGTCCTTCTGTAGTCACAGGCGTCGTAGCGTACACATACCCTCCCTTGGTGCCGCCTGACATGACTGAATCGATCATACCCTGGGCGCCCAGGTCGGCGAGAGTGCCGAACTTGCCATGGCCTTTGGTGATAGAGTACAGAACCTGTGACTTCCCGAGGGTTTGCACTTCCCCCAGTGCGGCCGTTTCATGCGCCGCTTGCTGCGCTACCATCAAACGCGGTACCGCAATCGCCGCGATAATGCCAATGATCGCTACCACGATCAACAACTCGATAAGCGAAAACCCTTCCTGTTTCTTCCTTTTCATGGTCTTATCCCACCTCAAAAAAGTATGCTCCTCCGAATAAGGGAGGAATTCGTGCTTTCTTGCGAAATCGAACGCGGGCCGGGCCGCGCGGTTCATTTTAAATTCGATGTCGATGGTGGGACTATAACACAAAGCGGGTGAGCCCTAAAAGGGTCCACCCGCTTGTTGAATTCATCAAAGTCAGCTAGCCGAAGCTAGATCATTCGAGTGGCGCTCCGGTGGCCGGCACTCGCAATGGGAAGGCCGGTACTGCTATTGCGGCGTTGTCTCCGTAGAGGACGTATGTCTCGTTCGAGTAGAACCACCGATTGCCAGTCCCGAACACTCCCGAAGACTGTGGCGCAGCATTGGTGTTGAAGTAAGACGGTGCGGTAAGCGTGGCAGCAACGCCTGCCATGACGAAGCTGTACCCGCTCTTTGCGCCGCTAGAGAGCGCCGAGTCGATGTGACCGTCGGCGTTCAGGTTCAAGAGCGTGTCACAGAAGTTCTTGCCCTTGCCGGTTGTGGATTGGTAAGTAGCCTGTGCAGTTCCAAGCGTGCGAACGGATCCGATGGCTGACGCCTCGTTGGCCGCTTGACGGGACTTCAACAGGTTCGGTATCGCGATAGCAGCGATGATGCCGATGATCGCCACTACTATCAGCAACTCGATCAGCGAAAATCCTTTCTCATTCTTCATAACCTATAAGCTCCTTTTGAAATTTACCGTAGGTCAGTTTTCCTAGCGGCCAATCTGAGACAGATTGCGCGTGTTGTAACAACAAAGTCCGTGCCAGCTTGATGGTGTGCGACCGCCAACCGCGAAGTGCTTGTCAAGAAAGAGCATGTCGTCTTTCACCCGACGGCTATAAGCGAGTTCATAATTATTTTTAACAAAAAGCGATAGACTTTCATTGCCACTTTTTGTCAGAGAACGGCAGGTCAGCGCGGGATCGGAGTGCTGTTGACATCGGCCGGAGCACCTCGGTTGTAACGGATCACGGCCGTGTCGTCGACGAAGAAATAATCCAAAGAGGCACCGTTGGATTCCGGTGCCGCTGTGCAGGAAAAGCGCTTCGCATCGGGTGTGAGCGTAATAACAAAAGTGTAGCCGCTCTTTAGACCATTACCGAGATTGGAATCGATGGTCCCTTCCGGCGCGAGATCAACTAAAACCGCATAAACTTTGAATCTTCTCTCGTACAGATTTTCGGCCGTGGTGATCGTTCGCAACGACTGGATCGCGGACCCCGATTGAGCATATTGACGCGCGCGCTGGAGTCCGGGTATCGCCAGGGCCGCGATGACGCCGATGATTGCCACTACCACCAATAACTCAATCAGTGAAAAACCCCGCTCCGTTTTCATTATGGTTTCCTCGAAATCGGTTCAGCCTTTTCCTACGACAGCGCGTCCCAAGTCGTCGCGTTTCAGAGCAACGCTTGTGCCAATGACATTTCCCGAGGTTGACTTGAAGCTGAGATCACGGAGAGAGATGGAAAAAACGCTTGATTTCATCAATCTGCTCCGCAATCAGCCTGCGCTGTTCGAGCTGCACAGCGGGTGTGATCAGGTTGTGCGTCGCGTTCGGGTCGCTGGCCAGATTGAAAAAGTAGTCCTTGCGATTTATCGAGTCGCTGATGAAAAGCGCGTCCCCACGATTGCTGAGCGCGCCATAGACGGCGCCGTAACTCGAACCGATAAGGTAGGTATCCCGCTGATAGGCGGCAAGTTCTTCCGTACCCTGAACAAATAAGGGCCTGCCACAGATCGCCTGATGAAGGATCGGGCGATGGCCGAGCAAATAGTAAAGCGTTGGGGCGATGTCGGTTGGGAAAGCCACCTCTTGCTTGCCCGGCAGCAGTTTACCTTGCCATCGCGGCGGCACATGAATTATTAGCGGAATGCGAATCAGTTCGGGAAATATGTAGTAGCCGTGTCCCCAGCGCCCTCCTTCCCCAAGGTCGTCACCATGATCGGAAGTCAGGATGACGATGCTTTCATCATAAAGAGCGCGCTGTTTTAGAAAGTTGAGAAACTCGCCAAAGCAGCGGTCCATTCTATCAACCTGCGTAGCATAAAAACCGTCAAACCCAGCAAACTCTTTGTACGGTTCATTGCGCCTTCGATGATTGCGCATCACGATGTGCAGGTTCTGTGGCTGCGTATAAACGAACACAGGTTGGTGGTCAGTTCTGGCGTCGAGATGAGTTTTGATTTCAGCGATGGTTTGGCAAAAATCGTAGGCCGTCCAGTCGATTTCCCGGTCCAGCTCCGTGACATTCGGGCCTGATTGAACGATGCGCTGCAAAACCGGATCCATGGTGATAAGACACTTATAGCCCTCCACGTCCAGAAGCTTTTGCAGCACGTTCAGCGGATAAAACGGCTGCAAGTAGGCTTCACTGTGAATTTGCATGCTCCCTGTCCAGATCGATGGCTCAGAGTAGGCGGTCCCAGCATAGCGAGTGAATGCCTTGTCAAAAACCGCGCTGTCGGCGGCAAAGTTTTCGATGTTCGGTGTGAAGGAGACCGCCTTGTTATAGGGAGAAAGATAATCCTGCCGCAGGCTGTCAACCACCACTATGAAGATATTTGGCTTGCCCCCTGGAGTAGGCGCTAAACTCCTAACCAGGTTAAGTTCGACGGGCCCAGCAGGAGTCGGGTTTGCAAGGTTCGTGTTTTGTTGGAGGAAGTCATAGAAGGCATCTGCGTCAGCGTCGCGTTCGCCACTGTCGAGCGCAGCGGCTCTTGTAAACGTTAGAAACTTAATCTCCGTATTTAATGTGTCGCGCGACAACTGAAACGAAAGGTCCAGATCGGCGTAGGCATCCAGCACCCGAGCCGCATCCCAGTTGTCGGCTATTGGCAAGGCGCTAAAGTGATACCTGGATAGTTCGCAGAGTCTGTAGCCCGCAATACCTCCAATTGCCAGAAGCAACAAGGCGATGGCTGGCAGCGGGCGCTGCCCCGGCCGCGCAGTCATCGAATAGAAGAAACCAAAGCTCGCCACCCAAACTCCCAACGTGATGAGTTTTTGTAAGTCAAATACCCAATCGCTCGGCGCGACTAAGACCGGCAAGCCGTACGCCCCTGCGACAAGCAGCATCAACCACGTAGCCCGCCAGATCAATGGCGAGCGTCGGCGTGGCGCCATCGCGAGCAGCGGCAATAAGAATAGCTCAAGACCACGTCGCCGCTCCCCCGACTCTCGCAGGCGCACGCTGACTCCACCAAGATATATGATGAGGCTCGCACTAGCGGTCACGGAGTAGAGGTCGGCCTTCCAGCCGGTGAAGGACACAGAACGAAAGATGACGTTGCGAAGTATGAGTGCTCCAAAAACGGTTGCCAGTAATTGGCACAGCAGAAACTCGATCTTACCTCCGAAAGTAGAGCCCCCGGCGATTCGTCGGACGAGTTTCAAGGCCGCAAACAGCACGATGAAAATCGAGAGGTGGCTTGCGACGCTCCATAACATCGCGAAGGCCGCTTCGGCCCCCGTCATCTGTGCTTTCCCATTCAACAGGAAGCGCAGACAAGAGATCGTGGCGTACAGCACCGCGAGAAAGCCGGCCGTAGCGACTGCCGTTGTTAAGTTGACATGGGATTCGTCATTCGTGAGTGTCCAGTCGACGGTGTTGCCCTGGTGCGTATGATCAATGGCCGCCACCCAGATGAGAGGAAACAAACTAACTATGCTCCAGATATAACTCAAAGCATCGGGCGCGAGATGGGTGAGCAGTGGTCGCAACAACAACAGAATGCCGCTCGCTGAGAGGAAAAGGATGAGGCCGCCAGCCAATCGCTTCCCTCGGCCCTGCCGCAGGTCGGACTTCACGGTCCAAATCAACAAAGCCAGGGACAGCCAGTATAGCAGCGGATGCCACTTGACAGCGCTCGTAAGCCAGGGAACAAGATTCCAGGTCACAAGGCCGCGATACGTGAAGGGAATATAAACTAACAAACAATAGGCGGAAGTCATGAATAGGCAAAGGACGAACGCTAACCGCCCGACCCAAAACCCATGATTCTGGATCAGTCTTGACCTTGCGAGCGCGCCGACGTACGGACCCATAGATTCTTGGAATCAGTGATCAAATGAATCAGAGGGGCAAAGCCGATAGAAGAGCGGTGCTTGAGGGTTTTCGATGAGAGAGACGAGTGCGTCTCGTTGCCTTCTTACTTATGCACGGCGCTGTCGCTCAAGGGGCCGGATTCTCGAAGCAGGCTGGCGGTCTGACGAATACGATGCTTGTCCAATAGATGCCGTAAGCTTCTGACTGACATCTTCAAGATCTCTGCGGCTCTTGTTTGATTGCCGTTCGTTCGGGTCAGGGCGCGAATGATGTAATCCTTTTCGAGCTGCGCCAGGTAAGCTTCCAGGTCGATCCCGTCGTCGGGCAAGTCCATATCGGTGACGACGCGAGGCTTGTATTTTAGTATTCTTTCGGGCAGCCACTCCGGTTTGACGCGTCGATCCGGAATTCCTGGCGGCGGTCCGTTATCTTCCCTCCGCCGGTCGAGGCCGGCGATCCTGCCGTGTTCCAGCGCAACCGCGCGCTCGATTGTGTTCTCAAGTTCGCGGACATTGCCGGGCCAGTCGTAATTCTCCAGATAGCGCGTCGCTTCCTCCGAGATCTCCAAAGTCGGGCGGTTGGCTGCTGCGCTGTACTTCTCCAAAAAGTGGCGAACGAGATCCGGGATGTCGGATCTTCTCGCCCGCAGCGGCGGCATCTCTATCGGTATCACGCTGATTCGATAGTAGAGATCGTTGCGGAATGTCCCGTCGTCCACCATCTGGGACAGGTC
>WNGG01007669.1_pt1 | contig 15496 bp, 14 predicted proteins | sample 5400661 | NCBI WGS metagenome assembly WNGG01 (sample SAMN13153372, study PRJNA577476) | soil metagenome | isolation source: 100 cm soil or saprolite under Garry oak tree replicate 1 | place: USA:California | collected 2016-06-15
CTGGCCCAGCTCTTGCGCCGCCTGCGCGATCTGCTTGCCCAACTCCTGCACGCGATCGGCGTTCGTCTCCCGCGCGATCTGCTCGAGGAGCGGCTGCATCGACTTTTGCTTGCGCTCGATGTCTTCGAGGCTGGCCATGGCTTGGACTTGCGATCTTTCGGGAGGTCGCCGCGCGAGTCAAGCGGGGTCAGCGGGCGCCCGCCGCGGGGATGGCGATCTCGCGGGCGGGCTTCGGCTCCCAGCCCGACGCGTGCTGCGCCGGGAAGAGCTTGCCGTAGGTGTAGTCCGCCTTCTTGCGCAGCCCGAGCTGCATCAGCTCCAGGGCCGCGTCGGGCAGGTGGAAGAAATTGCGCGCGAGGGCCGCGTCGTCGGCGTACGCGCGCTTCACCTCGTCGAGCGACCACGACGCGGGGAACGGCCGGTAGCGCAGCGGCGGCTCGCGGATCCACCACTCGGTGAATCCACAGCGGGCGTGGTGCTCGTCGTAGATGAGCGTGCCGGGGTAGGGGACCAGGACTCCGCGGGCGTTGAACGCGGCGGCGAGCGGCGCGGCGAGGTCGATGAAGTCGAGCGTCGCGTGGAGCTCGTCCAGCGTCTCGCCGGGCCAGCCGAACATTAGATTGAGCATGCAGTGCAGGCCCAGATCGCGCGCCCAGCGCAGCACGGAGAGCACCCGCTCCAGCGTGACGCCTTTGCCGATGCGCAGCAGCATCTCCGGGTCGCCGCTCTCCATCCCGATGTCCACCCCGCGGCAGCCGGCGCGCTGCATGGCCTCCAGGATGTCCGGGTCGAGGTGCGCGGGATGCGCCGTGCAGGTCCAGTGCACCGGCGGCTCGATGCGCGCCAGCTCGGAGCACAGCTCCAGCATCCGCCGCCGGCCCACCGCGAAGGAGTCGTCGAAGAAGCTGAACGCGTCGAAGCGCGCCCGCGTGCGCAGCGCCGCGATCTCCCCGGCGATGCCTCGCGCGCTCCGGTACCGGAACCGGCGGCCGGTCACGTTGTTGGAGCAGAAGGTGCACGCCGCGGGACAGCCGCGGCTGGCGAGCAGCCCCGCCGGCGCCACGGTTTCGCGGGCGCCGTACCAGGCCGGGTCGAAGAGGTCGAGCGCGTCCACCGGAGACGCGAGGGCGTCCAGATCGAGCAGGAAGCCGCGCGGAGCGTTCACCGCGTTCCCGCCGCGCCAGACCAGCGAACGCACCTCGCCGAAGGCGCGCTTCCCGTCCAACGCGTCGCACAGCTCGACGAGCGTCTCCTCTCCTTCGCCGCGGACGACGAGGTCGAACCCGTGCGCGGTCGGCTCGAGCGGCGCCACGGTCGGGTGCGGACCGCCGCAGACCAGCGGGATCGCCGTGCGTTCGCGAAAGGCCCTGGCCAGCGCGTAGGCGTCGCGGGCGTAGAGCGTCTTGCAGTGGATTCCGACCAGGTCCGGATCGAAGTCGAGCACGCGACCCACGATCTCGCCCGGATCGCGCGGCGCCCGCGGCGCGCTCGCGTCGAGCAGCGCTACCTGATGACCCGCGCGGCGCAGCGCGGCGGCCAGGTACAGGAACGAGAGCAGCGGCGTGCGCACCGTCTCGTCGGTCGGGGGATTGATGAGGAAGGCGCGCGCCATCGATGGCACCAGTCCACAGCGTATTCCATGACCGCCGCGCTGCGAAAGGCGTAGCGCCGCCGAATACGGCGGCGACTATTCCAGCGCGGGAAGCGCCGGCGTTCCCCCGTTCCGCGACTGCGCCGCGCAGAGCGAGGGAGGGTAGGGGTGCCGGGGAGGGGCGCCGACCGCGTCGCGGTCGGGCCACCGTGCGCGGAGCAGGCAGCCGTGCACGTCCAGGGCGAGAGCTCCGGGAGGCCGCGCCCGTACCGTGCGGAAGCTGCGCCCCGCGACCTCCGTCCGCACGTGCAGGGCGCGCACGGCCCGCAGGGCGAGCGCATCGTCCGCGCCGCTGTGATCATCGTTCCACGCGGGCAGCTCGGCCCAGGGCAGGGCGTCGAGGGCAGCGTCCCACCGCGCCCGCAGCGGCCTCCCGGGCGCCGGGACCGAACGCAGCAACGGCTCGACGTGCTCGACCTGGAAGGCCCGCGAAAGCCGCGGGTCGCGGTGCAAGTCGATGAGCTTCCACCAGCGCTCCGGGTGGAAGGCGTCCGCCAGGAGGTGGGGCGCCCCGGTCTCCAGGAACCCGAGCCAGCCGTAGCACCGCAGCGCCTCGACGCAGCGTGCGCCGAGCGGCCCGCGCAAGTCCAGGGCGCCGGCCTGGGCGCGGATGGCGTCGCGCGCGCCGATGCGCAGCGCCACGAACCCCCCGAGCGCCGCGAACCAGGGAGCCCCGGGAATCGCGTCCTCTCCGCCCGGCGCGGGAAACACCTGCTCCGGCCACGCCTCGGATCCGATCCAGGCAGCGAGCGCCTCGTGCAGGTTCGCAGGCGCCGGTACCAGGTCCGGATCGACCGGGTGCAGGTGGGAGAGCTCGTGCAAGAGCGGGCCCACGTAGCGCGCGTCGAGCAGCTCGTCGGGGCCGCGGCCGCGCCAGGCGTCCTCCGCCAGGTCGCCCGGGTACGCGTACAGCATCGGCATGCTGCGGCCGAAATGGCAGCTCGCGTAGAGATCGCCGAGCGTAGGCCGCGCCGCCACCAGGTCGCGCGGCGTCGCCGCCCCGAGCGCGGAGCTGCAGGCGATCCCCGCGTCCGAGACCAGCGCGAAGAGCCGCTCCAGGCCGTCGCGCAGGCGCGGCAGCCGGCACAGATCGATCGGCACGGAGAAGAGGCGCTCCTCCGGACCTCCGCGGCCGCGCAGCTGAGCGGCGAGCCGGCCGGGCATCGCCTCCAGGTAGTGCCGATCGGCGGCATCGCCGCGCAGCACGCCGGCGATAGTCAGCGCCTCCAGCATGCCCGCCGGCAACTCGGCGCGGATGTCCGGCCCCGGCCGCAGAGGCTGCCGTTCGAGCGCGGCCGCGTATCCGCGCGCGATGCCTTCCTTCAGCGAGGCGCGGCGCGACAGCACGGACTGGACCAGCTCGATCACGGCGCGGTCCCTCGCACCAGCACGGCGTCAGGGGCGCAGCGCAACGGCTGCGCGCGCACCTCGCGCAGCCCGGCCTCGCGGAAGAAGCCACGCAGCCTGTCGATCTCGTGCACCTCCCCCGCCTCGGTGTACACGGCCATGTTCAGCGAGAAGAGGATCCCCGCTTCCGATGCTGCGTCGAGGTCCTTCACGGCCACCGTGCCGCCCGGTTCCACCGCGCGCGCCGCGCGTTCCACCAGCCGCGCCGCGTCGGCGGCCGAGAAGAGATGCAGGACGTTCGCGAGCAACGCCACGCGGGCGCCGCTGGGCCACGGCGCCGGCGCCTGGAGGTCGAGCGCGACCAGCTCCGCGCCCGGGACCGCCCCACGTGCCAGCTCCAGCACGGCCGGTCGATCCACCACGATGGCACGCTCTCCGGGATGCTGCCCGAGGAAGGCGGCGGCGTAGCCGCCCGCGCCGCCGCCCAGATCGAGGAGCGGACCGCGAGGGCCGAGCAGCCCTGCCACCTCGCTCGCCGCCGCGGCGCCCGCCTCGCGCAGGTGATCGTGGAAACGGCGCAGCTCTTCGCCTGCCGCGCCGTCGATGCCTGGGGTGGCGAGCGGCCGGTCTTCGCGGATCACGCGGCCGAACGCGCCTTCCAGGATCAGGGCACGAACCAGCACCCCGAGGCGCCGCGCGCCGACGCCGAGCGCCCCTGGGAGGGCCACTGCGGGCATCGGAAGCGCCTCGAACAGCCCCAGCTCGTGCCCCGCGGCGGCTGCCGCCTCCCGGAGGTATCCACGCGAGCCGCGCAGGAGCACGGAGAAGACGTCGGTCACGCTTCCTCCAGGACGCGGGCGAGCAGCTCACGCCCGCTCCGGGCCGACAGGCGCGCGGCGCCGCTGGCGGCGAGCCGCCGGCAGAGCGGCGGCGGCACGACCCACCTCGGCGGTTCGCCGGGACCGACGCCGTGCGAAGCGCGATCGCGGGTCAGCAGGCACGCGTCGGCGTCGAGGTAGAGCCGCGATGGCCGGTGCGGGTGCGTCTGGAAGGTCGCGGCGATGACGTCGACCTGGAACATGGCGCGCACGCCGCTGCGCGCCAGCTCGACGTCACCCGGGGCCACGCCCTCGGCCCACCAGGGCAGCTCCGTCCAGGGCACCTCGGCGGCGGCGTCGAGCAGGTCGGGAAGATCGCGCGCCGCGGCCAGCGGATCGAGGCACGCTGCACGATCGATCAGCGCCGCGATCGGCGACCCGCCGCGGGCTGCGTCGGCGAGCTTGATCCAGCTCACCGCCCGCGACGCGTCGCGCGCGAACGGCGGCTCCGGTCTGCGCAGCCACTCTTGCCACCCGGCCACGGCCAGCGCGCGGCCGGCCCGCGCGCCGAACGCGGATTCGATGGCCGCGCCGGCGCTCAGGCTCCAGAGCGCGCGCCGGCCGAAGATCCGCGCGAGCGCTCCTCCCAGGAGGACGAAGGGCGCCACGCCGGGGATCGACTCCCCCGCGACTTCGGGATGGACGTGGCGCGAGAACGCCGTCGCGCCCAGGTGCAGCGCCGCCGCCTCCAGCAGGAGCCAGGGACCCGGTGGCTTCGCGCACTCGCGCCTCGGTCCGTGGCAGATCTCGTGCGCCAGGTTCCCCGACAGGCGCAGGTCGAGCCGCTCGTGCGCGTCTGCGCCGGCATCGAGCTCGAGCGCGAGAGCATCGCGCTCGGCGGGGTACGCGCCTACCATCGGCAAGCCCGAGCCGAGCATCGTCTCGGAAGCGAGGCGGGCTGCGCACGGCCGGCAGTCCAGCGGATCTCGCGACGTCCCGGCGCGAAGCCCCTCGGCCGCGAGCGCCTGCGCCATTCCGCGCATTCCAGCACGCAGCCGCGGGGCACGCTCTCCGTCGATCGGCATCCACAGCAACGCCCCGCCCGCGTCGTGGCCCCGAAAGAGCTGGTCGACGAGCATGCGCGGCATGCGTTCGCAATAGAAGTCCGCCAGGGCGGAGGGGTCCGCGAGATCGGCTGCGGCTGCGATGGTCTCGCGCAGCGCGGGCGGCAGCCGGGGCCTCGGGAACCCGTCCGGCAGCGCACGAGTGCCGGGCCGCGCCAGCTCGGCGCGCAGCATCGCGTCGTAGTGCGCCTCCAGCTTCCCCCGCAGATCGAACCCCTCACCGCGTCGCGAGCACCAGCAGCCGTCCCGCCTCCGCGTCCGACAGGCCGAGCAGCTGTTGCACCCGGCCGAGCACCGACTCCTCCTGCAGAGGGAAGACGCGGTCCGCGCCCATCACCCGCGCGCAGCACTTGAAGGCCAGCTCGCGGTAGTCGGCGTCCTTCAGGTCGCCCGCGGCGGCCGCCAGGCACGCATCCAAGCCGTCGGCGAGCATCCACTTGCGCGTCTCGCGCCCGATCTCGCTCACCACGCCGACGCGTTCCAGCATCGGGTTCCCCGCCACCAGCCTCTGGATGGCCAGCGCTTCGCTCCCCTCGACGTGCCCGTCCGCCCAGGCGGAAAGCACCATCAGCTCCACCACGCGGCGCGCCTGGACGGGGTCGAGCCGGTCCATGGGGCCATTGTGCCCAAAGAGGGCCCTCCAGGTCGAGGGTGCGCACCGGGAGGTGGGAATTCCATCCCGGCGAGCCGGGGGGCCCGTCACCCGCCCGCCAGCTCCGCCCGCTTCCCCGGCAGCCGCGGGCTACGCCTTCCGCGCCGACCTCCGTTCGATCAGGGCCCGCTTGTTGCGCTCGCCGCGCCGTTCCAGGGCCGGCCGGAGCACGCGCATCAGCCGCGGCGAGACGTAGCCGAGCGTGCAGAGCTTTCCCGAGAACCACGGCAGCGCGATCTCGACCCGGCGCTCCCGCCAGCAGCGGAGCACCGCCTCCGCGACTTGCTCGGCAGTGCTCATCGGCTGGGAGAAGTTGAGCGCGGGCGCCTTGGCGAGGTCGCCGAAGAAGTTGGTGTCCACGGGGCCGGGCGAGACGATTCCCACGTGGATACCCCGCGCGCGCAGCTCGCCGTGGAGGACGCGGGAGAAGGCGCGCAACCCCGCCTTGGAGGCGCTGTACGCCGCCTCGTGCGGGACCGGGACCATGCCCGCCAGGCTGGCGACGTTCACGATCGCGCCGCCCTGGCGGAGGTGCGGCGCCGCGGCGCGCGCGAGCACCACCGCCGCGGTCAGGTTGGTGGTGATCACGTCGCCCAGCTGGCGGGGAGTGAACTGCAACGCCGGTCCGCGGTGGTTGAGGCCCGCGTTGTTCACCAGGAGGTCGAGGGCGCCGAACCGCTCCAGCACGCGCGCGGGGAGCTCCTCGAGCCGCGCCAGGTCGGTCACGTCGAGGGGGTAGATGGCGGCGCGCTCGGGTCCCAGCTCGCGCGCGGCCTCGCGCAGGTTGGCCTCGGTGCGAGCCACCAGCGCCACCTTGCCTCCGCCAGCCACCACGGCGCGCGCCACGGCCAGCCCGATGCCCGACGACGCCCCGGTCACCAGCGCGATCTTTCCTTCCAGCATGCCTGCCTCCCAGGTCAGCGCTCCGGCTCGACCATGCGGTAGCCGATCCCGCGCACCGTCTCGATCAGGTCGCGCCCGGCGCCCAGCTTCTCGCGCAGGCGCTTCACGTGCGTGTCGACGGTGCGCGTCTGCAGGTCGCTGGAGACCCCCCACACGTCCTGCAGCAGCGCCTCGCGCGTCTGCACGCGGCCCAGGCGCGACATGAAGGTGGTGAGCAGCCTGAACTCGAGCGCGGTGAGCGCGATCTCCTCCCCTTCGACGTACGCACGGTGCGCCCCCGGGTCGACGCGGATGGGCCCCACCTGCTCGCGCGCCAGGTCGGCATCGGCGCCGCCGCCCCGGCGGAGGATGGCGCGGATGCGCAGCACCAGCTCGCGGACGCTGAAGGGCTTGGTGACGAAGTCGTCGGCGCCCACCTCGAACCCGACCACCCGGTCCACCTCGTCGGTCCGCGCCGTCAGCATCAGCACGGGCACGTGCCGCGTGCGCGGAGACGCCTTGATCTGGCGGCAGACCTCGGTCCCGGGGATGTCGGGCAGCATCAGGTCCAGCACCAGCAGGTCGGGGACGCGCTGCCGCACTTTCTCCAGCGCCTCCACGCCAGTGTACGCGGCGGCGGTCTCGAATCCGGCCTGCTGGAGGTTGAATTCCAGCAGGCGCACGAGGTCGCGCTCATCGTCGACGATCAGCACCTGGGGCGAAGAGGGCATGTCCTTGCGTTTTTCGCGGAAGCGCGCGCGTAGCGCAACTCTCTCAGCGCGCCGAGGCTGCCGGCAGGGGCTGCGCCGCGGGGGCGCCGTCGAGGACGGCGAGCGACCGCGCGTAGTACTCCAGCAGCTCGAGGGCGTGCGGGTGCGCGCCGATCCGCACCGCGGCGCCCGACGAGGCCAAAGCTCCCCGGCGCGAGAGACGCTCGACGCCGATTCGCACGATCTCCTCCGCTTCCTCCAGCGACAGGACGTCGGCTTCCAGGCGGGCGAGGTCGCGGTTGCGGTCCTCGTCCTCGAGGAGCTGCGCGCGGCCCTGCCGCTGCGATTCGAACTCCTGGCCCAGCGCGATGGGCACGCCGAGCGCCTCCAGCTCGTTGCGCAGGTCGCGCACGCGCTCGGCCAGCCGCGAGCGCGACGTCTCGCGCAGCTCGAGCAAAGCGCGGGCGACCAGCGGGACGGGCGTGGCCGGGATCGAGCGTGCGATGCGCCCCATCAGATCTCGCGCCACCTCCTTGGCGATCGCGCGGCGCTCCTCTTCCGAACAGCGGGAGAGGTCCCACCCGCGGGCGGCGGCCATGCGGCGGAACGAGACCGGCTCTCCGAACGCGAGCGCCACGTAGCCGCTGCGGTGCAGGCGCCCGAAAGCGGCCCTCATCAGATTGACGGCCATGCGCGAGGGCACGATCCAGAGGAGCCGCAGGGCGCCGCGCAGCTTCTCGGCTGCGCCCGGAGGGTGCTCGCGGCCGCGCTTCTCCGCGAGCAGCGCTTCGTCCTCCAGCACGCGGTCGTAGTTGATGCCGACCGGCACGAAGAGCAGGTCGCGGTCGAAGCCAGGCTCGGCCGAGAGCTGCAGCAGGGCATCGAGCAACCCCACCTTCGGGCTCCGCAGCGCGCCGTCCCGGGTGAGCCCGCCTTCCGGGAAGATGCCCTGCGTGACTCCCTCCCGGGTGATGAGCTGGAGGTAGCGCCGCAGGACGGTGTGGTAGAGCGCGTCCGGGAAGCCCCGGCGCACGAAGAAGCCGCCGAACGCCTTGAACAGCGCGTCGAGCGGGAACACGCGCGCCCACTCGCCGACGGCGTAGCTGATCGCCACCTGCCGGGCCAGCGCCCAGCCGACCACCACGTAGTCGAAGTTCGAGCGGTGGTTGATGAGGAAGACGGCGGTCGCGTCGCGCGGCAGGTCCCGCAGGGGGCGCGTCACCAGCGGCCGGTAGGCCGCTCCGATGGCGGCGCGCGCCAGCTTCATCCCGACCTCGTAGTACGCGGCGAGCGAGAAGGCAGGGACGATCTCGTCGATGTACGCCTCGACGCGGCGGCGCACCCCCTCGGCGGGCTCGCCGGACTGGGCGGCGGCGAGCATCGCGCGCTGGACCACCAGGTCGTTCAGCAGCTCCTCTCGCACGAGGAGCTTCCCGCCGAACTTGAACAGGTCGACGCGGACCCCGTGCCGCTGCGCGAATCGCCGCGCGCGCTGGTGAAGCCGCTCGCGAAGCGTCCGCAGGACGGCCCAGCGGGTCAGCTCGTACCCGAGGACGGCGAGCAGGAGGGCGACGGCGAGGCGCACGGCGCGCATTGTAGGTCGAGGCCCGGGTCGGGGTCGAAACCCGCGTTCAAGGTCGCTCGCGGCGCGGCGCAAGACGGTGTAGAGGAGGCGTTCTCTTCCGGAGGAACACATGCGGAACGTCTCGACCCTTGGAGCGCTGCTCCTCTTCGCTTGCTCGGGAGCGCAGAAGCCGGCGGCGGGCGACGACGCGCGCACGCGCGCGCAGGCCGTGGTCGCCGCGCCGGATCGCGCGCCCGAGGACCGCGCGCTGGACGGGGGCCGCAAGCCGGCCGAGACGCTCGAGTTCCTCCGCCTGCAGCCCGGGATGAAGGTGGCTGAGCTGGGAGCGGGCGCGGGCTACACCACCGAGCTCGTGGCGCGGTCGGTGGCGCCGGACGGGGTCGTCTACGCGCAGAACCCCGACCTCTTCATCCAGCGCTTCCTCAAGACGCGGTGGCCCGACCGCCTGTCGCGCCCCGCGATGAAGAACGTGGTCCGGGTGGACCGCGAGTTTGGCGATCCGCTGCCGCCCGAGGCGAAGGGGCTGGACCTGGTGCTGATCAACGTCATCTACCACGACACCACGTACATGGAGGTCGACCGGGACAAGATGAACAAGGCCGTCTTCGACGCGCTCAAGCCCGGCGGCGCCTACGTGGTCATCGACTCGAGCGCGAAGCCGGGCACCGGCACGGCCGACGCGAGGACGCTGCACCGCATCGACGAGCAGGCGGTGCGCGCCGAGGTGGAGCGCGCCGGGTTCAAGCTGCAGGCGGAGGGCGACTTCCTGCGCAACCCGGAGGACGCGCGAGACTGGGATTCCTCCCCTGCGGCCGCCGCCTCGGCGGGGCGGCGCGGGCAGAGCGACCGCTTCGCGCTGCGCTTCCTGAAGACCCAGTCGCCGCCGTAATCGGCGGCGCTGCGCTTTTCCCAGCGCGGACGTCACGGGATGCATTCCGGCCGCCGCCGTAATCGGCGCTGCGCTTTTCCCCGCGCGGACAGTATGGGATCTGTTCGCGATGATCTTGCGGCTTTCCGTGCTGTTCGCCGCCGGGCACGCGCTCTTCCGGGCGCGCGGCTTCGAGCTCAGGGAAATCGCCTCCGGCGAGCGGCGGGTGCTGGTCTACGACCGCCGCGGTTCGGGCAGCGCGCCTCCGGTCGTGCTGCTGCACGGGCTGGGCGGCAGCGCCGCGTCGTTCGCCTTGCTCGCCTCCCGCCTCGCCTCCGCCAGCAGGCGCGTGCTGGTGCTCGACCTGCCCGGGCACGGACGGAACCGCTTGCGGAAAGGAGAGGAACCGGCGGGGCTCCTCGAGCAGGCGCAGGCGCTGGGCAGCGCCCTGGCCGGGCTCGGAGAGCCGGCCGTGCTCATCGGAAACTCGCTCGGGGGGGCGCTGTGCCTGCACGCCGCACTGGTGGCGCCGGAGCGCGTGCGGGCGGTGGTGGGGCTTTCGCCCGCCGGCGCGCCCCTGCTCGAGGCCGATCGCGAATCGGTGCGCGAAGTCTTCCGGGGCGATCTCCGCGCCGCGCTGGAGATGCCGGGGCGGCTCTATCGCCGCCCGCCGCGGCTCGCCCGCCTTTTCACGCGCGATCTGGCCCGGCACTTCGCCGCTCCCGCCGTACAGCGGCTCCTCGGGCAGGTCGGGCAGCACGCGCTCGCTCCGGAGGACCTCGCCCGCATCGAGCAGCCGGTGCTGATCCTGTGGGGCGAGTCCGACGGCATCCTTCCCGCTTCCAGCGTCGAGTGGTTCCGGACGCACCTGCGCAACGGGACGGTCGAGGTCCTCCCCGAGTGCGGGCACCTGCCGCAGATGGAGCAGCGCGCGCTGGTGCTGGCCAGGGTGCGCAGGTTCCTGGCGGAGATCCAGCCGCTGCCGATAGGGCAGCGCTGAGCTTTTCCCAGCGCGGAGGTCATGGCATGGTTCTGGGCGGAATGGCGGGTGGCGGAGTTCCTCGCCGAGCACCTGTAGATCCCGCCCCGCGCCCGGGCGTTGAACCCTGCGGGTCCGCAGTGCTCGGGCCGGAAAGGGTCCGCCATGCTCCGCACCGCCGTGGTCCTGTCCCTCGTCCTCGCCTCCGCCACCGCAGCCGCGATCGCCGCCCTGCGCGCTCCCCGCAAGCCGCCCGTTCCGGCCGCCGATCCGCCCGCGGCGATCGCTCGCGAGGGCGGGCTGCGTCTCTCGGCGCGCCTCGATCGGCGCTGGGTCGATGCGCGCGGAGGAGCGTCGTATCTGGAGATCGGCGTGGCGGCCGACGGGGTACCCGAGCGGGGGCCGCGCACGGCCGTCAACGCCGTGCTGATCATCGACCGATCGGGCTCGATGTCGGGGGAGAAGATCGCGCGCGCCCGCGACGCCGCGCGGTCGCTGATCGCGGAGCTGGACGGAGAGGATCGGCTCGCGATCGTCGACTTCGCCAGCGATGCGCATCTGCTCGTCCCGTCCGCCGCGGTCACGCCCGCCCTCAAGGAAATCGCGCTGGCGCAGTTGGCGCGCCTGCAGGCCACCACCGGGACCAACCTGTCTTCGGCGCTGGACCTGGCCGCACCGCAGCTCGAGCGGGGCAGGGCGTCGTCGCGCCTCGACAAGGTCTTCCTCGCCACTGACGGGCTGGCGAACGAGGGCGTGTCGGACCGGGCCGGCCTGCTCCGGATCGCGGCCCGCGACTTCGGGCGGGCGACCGTCTCCACCTTCGGCATCGGCGAGGATTACGACGAGGATTTCCTCGCGGCGCTCGCGGTGCAGGGCGGCGGGCGGACGCGGTTCATCCATTCGGCCAGCGAGCTCGAGCCCGCCATGCGCGCCGAGCTGACGCGCGCCGCGCGCACGGTGGCTCGCGACGTCCGCCTGGAGGTCCGTGGACTGTCCGGCTCGCGCGTGGTGCGGGTCCTGGGCTACGGCGCAGACGGAGGCTCGATCCGCCTGCCGGACTTCGCGGCGGGGGAGGAGCGCCGGGTGCTGGTGAAGCTCGCGCTCGCGCCGTCCGCCGAAGGCGATGCCGAGGTGGCCCGGGTGGCGCTCTCGTTCGCCGATCCCGCTGGCCTCGCCCACCATTCGGAGACGGTGGCGCGAGGCTCGTTCACGGGCAGGGCCTCCCTCCTGGGCCTGCGCGCGAACGAGGCGCTGGCGCACGGGGCGCGCGCGGAGCTGGCCGAGCTGGCGCGCGACGCGGCGGAGCTGAAGGGTGAAGGTCGCCCCATCGAAGCGGCGGAGCGTCTGGGCGAGATGCGGGCCCTGCTGAGCAAAGCGGCGGTTGGCGCGCCTCCGGCCTCGATGCCCGCGCTGCAGGAGGAAGCGCACCAGTACCAGATCGAGCTGGACGGGATCCGCGCAGGGGGCGACGTGGCCAGCAAGCGGGTGAAGCAGCAAGCCTTCGACTCGCTGCAGGCCCCGATCTCCGGCTGGTGACGCCGTGGCGCTCCGGTTCGAGGACCACGCCCGGTTCCAACGCACCTGCCTCCTCGCCGCGGCTGGCGGCGCCCTGGCGGCGTACTACGCGACATGGATGATGCCGGCGGCGCCGTTGGTTCCCTGGGCGGCCGCGGGCGCGATCTTCGCGGTCGGGGTGGCGCAGCGATGGCGGGACGAGCTTCCGCCGGTCGCCTGCATCGGCGCCGCGGTCGCTCTGGCCGTCGGGGCGGGGCTCGCGGCGGCCTCCCTCCCGGCGCTCACCGAGCTGCTGGGGACGCTGCTGCCGGCTGCCGGAGCGGCCGCGGTGGGGGGCGCCGTCCTCGGTCTGTGGCTGGGCGGCGCGACGGTGCCGCTGCACCTGCGCACGGCGCGCGATCGCGTCGAGCGGCGCCTCTCCGGCCTGCGGCCGCGGCTCGAGCCGGAGCTGCTCCGGCTCGCGGAGCGCGCGGCGGCCGCGCGCACCCAGCTGCTCCAGACCGCGCCGCCCGAGGTCCGCTCCGGGCTGCGCCGCGTGGCGGACGGGCTCGCCCTCGCCGCGCTCGACCTCGCCGAGCAGGGCACCGAGATCTCCCGCGCGCGGCTGATCGAGCACGTCGACCAGCTGGAGCGCGCCCGCGATGCGTTCTAGGATCCAGGCGTGGCCGATCCGTGGGATCCCCGGCAGTACGAACGCTACCGCTCCGAGCGCGAGCAGCCCTTCCACGATCTGCTCGCGCTCGTGCGCCCCCGGCCGGGCATGCGCGCCGTGGATCTCGGATGCGGCACCGGGACGCTGACGCTGCACCTGCACCGCGCGCTGCAGGCGCGCGAGACGGTGGGCATCGACGACTCTCCCTCCATGCTCGCCCAGCCGCCACAGGCGCCGGGACTGCGCTTCGAGGTGCGCGACATCGCCGCCTTCGCTCCGGAGGAGCCTTTCGATCTCGTCTTCTCCAACGCGGCCCTGCACTGGGTGCCCCGGCACGAGGAGCTGCTCCCGCGCCTGCGAGCTTCGCTCGCGCCCGGCGGGCAGATCGCCGTGCAGGTGCCCGCCAACGACGACCACGCGTCGCACGAGACGGCCCGTGAGCTGGCCATGGAGCACGAGTTCAAGCGCCACCTCGGCGGATTCGTGCGCCGCCCGCCGCTCCCTTCTCCCGTGCAGTACGCCGCATGGCTGCACCACCTGGGCTTCGCCACCCAGCACGCCCGACTCCAGGTCTACACGCACCTGCTCGGCTCGCGCGACGAGGTGGTGGAGTGGGTCCGCGGGACGCTGCTCACCGACTATCAGCGGCGCCTGCCCCCCCCAGTGTGGGATCGGTTCCTCGCGCGGTACCGCGAGCTGCTCCTGCCCAGGCTCCCGGACCAGCGGCCGTTCCTCTACACCTATCCGCGGATCCTGTTCTGGGGACAGCTGCCGGGGTGAAAAAAGAAGCGGGTGCCCGGAAGGCACCCGCCGGCCGGCGTCCGTGATGTCGTGCCGAGCTGCTGCTTCCTGGCTGGTTCCGTTGCCGGACGGGATGCGGGGACCGGTGCGCGAGCGACGCCGGAAAAGCCCGTGCCTCGTAGCACGGCCGCCCGCGCGGGGGCAAGTCCGGTCGGGCGTCAGCGCAGGCGCGCGACCCGGGTCCGCGCTTCATCGAGCGCGCGGTGGATCTCCTCCAGCGCCGCTCGGGACTGGACCGCCTCGTCCGCCTCGGCGCGCGCAGCGACCAGCGCCTCGGAGAGCGAGTCCTTTTCGGCCGTCAGCGCTCCGGCCGCCTGCCGGGCCTGGTCCCGCTCCGCGGCGCGCGCCTGCACCTCCGAGGCCAGCCTCTGGGCGTGCTCCCGGGCCTGGGCGGCCTCGGCCCGAGCGGCCTCGGCGTCGCGCGCGGCCCCGGCCGCGCGGGCGCGCTCCTCGCGCAGCTCGCGCGCGAGTCGCGCCACCTGTCCGAGCGCGCCGTCCCGCTCCCCCTCCAGCAGCTCCATCTCGCGCCGGAGCTGCTTGGCGGCCACGCCGCGCTTCTCCAGCTCCGCGGCGAGGCGGTCGGTCTCCAGGCGCTGCTCGCGCGCTTCCTCGGCGGCGCGCCGCAGCGCGGTCACCGCCGCATCCAGGTCGGCGCGGAGCTGCGCGTTGGCCTCGCCCGCGTGGGCCAGCTCGGTGGTCAGGTCCTTCGCGAGCTGCGCCACTTCCGCGGCGGCGCCGGATCGCCTCGCCACGCGCGCTGCGACCAGCCCGTCCGGCGGCGCGATCGGCTCGGGCGAGGGCATCGGTTGAGTCGGTCGCGCCATCGGCGGCGGCCGCGCCGCGGCCGTCTCGGGTTGCGCCGGGCTCGAGTGCGCTGCCGCGGCCATGCTCTCCTGAGCAGGTTGGGTGGCGGCCGGCTCGGGCGGCGACGCCAGCTCGAGCTGCGGCGTGTCCTCGGGCGCGGCGTCGTCGACCTCCGCGCCGCCCTCGTCGAGGGCGCGCCCGAGCCGCACCCGCGGCCGCACCCGGGGGATGTTCTCCTCGAAACCGCGCTTCATCTCGTCGTCTCCGCCGCGGCCTTCATCCGCGGACCCGCGACGCCCTCGCCGCCGGCCATCTTCGGCTCGTCCCCCGCGGAGGCGAGCTTCAGCTTCACCGGGTCGCCGATGCGAGCGCGCACCTCGTCGAGCACCGTCTGGATGTCCTGCGCGCCCTTGCTCTCCGCATCGTAGGCGAAGATGGGGATCCCCTCGCTGGAGGCCTGCGCGAACTTGGTGCACTGCCGGATGACGTGCTTGAGCAGGAACTCCGGATAATGCTTCTGCAGCGCCTCGCGGGCCTCCTTGGCGATCTTGAAGGTCGCGTTATACGCGTTCACCACGATGAAGATGTGGTCGAGCACGTGCTCCAGGTCCTCCTCGAGCGACTGCACCGTCTCGAACAGCAGCTTGAGCCCGTGGAAGCTGAGGAAGTCGGCCAGCACCGGCACGAACAGGTCGTGCGCCGCCATCAGCGCGTTCAGGTTCAAGAGGCCGAAGCTGGGCGGCGCATCGAGGACGGCGTAGTCGTAGGCGCTCTCGATCTCCTTCATCGAGTTGCGCAGGCGGAACTCGCGCGCGGCGAGCGGCATCAGCGAGAGGTCGATGGTGCTCATGCTCAGGTTGGAGGGCACCAGGTCGAGCCCCGGCATCCCGGTGCGGACGATCACCTGCTCGAGCGGAGCCTTCTTGATGATGGCGTCGAAAAGCGTGCGCTCCGCCTCCTCGCCCGCGATGCCCAGGCACTTGGAGGCGTGGCCCTGCGAGTCGAGATCGATGACCAGCACGCGGTGCCCCATCTCGGCCAGGCGGAACGCGTAGCTGGTCGAGACGCTGGTCTTGCCCGTGCCGCCTTTGAAGTTGAGGAACAGCTG
>WNGG01004868.1_pt1 | contig 15494 bp, 15 predicted proteins | sample 5400661 | NCBI WGS metagenome assembly WNGG01 (sample SAMN13153372, study PRJNA577476) | soil metagenome | isolation source: 100 cm soil or saprolite under Garry oak tree replicate 1 | place: USA:California | collected 2016-06-15
TCTCTCGTAGCGAAACTGCGACCTGTTGTGCGAGTTGTTCCATGCTGAAAGGCTTTGTGATAAATGACCAGCCGGCCTCCTCGAGAGCGGACAGCCCATACCCCGACATGAGGAGGATCTTCACCCTCGGACACTGCGCGCGCATACGATGGGCCAGCTTGCGGCCATCCATCAAGGGCATCACGACATCTACCAGTAGCAGGTCGATTTCACCTGGCCGATCTCTACCTATCCGGAGAGCTTCGAGTGGGTCAACGGTGTGCAGGACTGCATACCCTACAGACTCAAGGGCGGCCCGCACCCATGGACCGATGGTTGGGTCATCGTCCACAACCAACACCGTGATGACGCGAGGTTTGGGTGATTGCACGCAAAGTGCTGCGCTCGGCGACGAGGACTCTGGGGCGGACAAGCTATCACACTCCTACTGAAGGTTCGACTTCACACGCCCGCTCGAATGGCGCCACTGGATCGAAACTGCCCTCGCGGTATGCCTTGAGCTTGTACTGCAGAGAACGGAGGCTGATTCCGAGCAGCTTCGCCGTCTGGGTTCGGTTGTTTCCCGCCCGGGCCAGCGTCTGCAAAATATATCGGTGTTCAAGCTCCTGCAAGGTCAGCCCGAAAGGCAACTCGGCTTGTTTACCGCTTCGTTCCTTCGAGGCGTCCACGCCGAGAAGCAGATCGCTCACATCGATGCGGTCGTTTTCGCAGAGCACGACCGCCTGCTCGAGGCAGTTCTCTAGCTGTCGGACATTACCAGGCCAGTCATACGTTTCCAGCACCACCGCAATACGGTAGTAGAGGTCCTCGCGAAACGTCCCCTCCCGCACCGCCCGGCGCAAATCCTTGTTGCTGGCCGTGATCAGTCGAATGTCGGTGCGCGTGGGCTTGCTGTCCCCGACCTTGACGAACTCCCGCGTCTGGATGGCCCGCAGCAGCTTGGCCTGCAGGGGCAGGCCGATCTCGCTGATCTCGTCGATGAACAGGGTGCCCGTGTGGGCCAGCGTGAAGAAGCCCGTGCGGTTCTCCACGGCCCCCGTGAAGCTGCCCCGAACGTGGCCGAAGAGATGGCTTTCGATCAGCGCCTCGGGAATAGCCGTGCAATCCAGCGTCACGAGCGGCCGATCCACGCGCGCGCTCTGCATGTGAATAGCCCGAGCGATAAGCTCCTTCCCCGTGCCTGACTCGCCCGTGATGCACACGTTGGCATCCCCGGGAGCCGCCTTCTCGACGCGCGCAAGAACCTCGTGGAGCTGTTTCGAGTTCCCGATGATCCCCTGCGGATATATGGCGTCGCTCTGAAAGCCTAGCCGATTCAGCGCCTGCGCCAGCTGGCGTTCCGTCTCCGCCCCGCTCATCGGGCGCTCTATGCACACCACGCCCGGCAGGTGATCGAGGCCGCTCTCACTGCCGGGTGCGGTCAGCACGACGAAGGGCACATCTACATTCAGTCTCGGGAGGCGCTGCCCGAGCTCCCATGCCGTGAGCGGGGGCTGCTGATTGATCACGACGAGAGCCGGTCGCCCCTGGGCATGGATCGCCAGCTCGAGCTCCTGCAGCGAGCCCACGAAGTGCGGCTGCCAGTCGTGCAGGCGCGCGAGACGGCGGACTGGATCCGCCAGCTCCAATTGATCGTCAAGGATCAGGATGTTCATGGGTCTGAGTTACGCAACCCATGTGCCATCACCGGATGTAATCCTGACCGACACTTACAGAGCACTCAGTTGCCAAACCCGTAGCTGTGGCTCCAATTCTTGTCGGCGCGTCGATCCCGCGCACGGGACGGGGACTGTGGCGACCCTGAAACCGCAATCGCTTTCCAGGAGATGTGAAGCCGTAGAGGTCCAGCGTGCCCGATGCTACAAGACCCGTCGCTCCGTGACAGGCCTTGTCGCTTTCCTCAGTAGGTCGAGCTTCGAGTCCTGGGGCAGAACCCTCATTAGTCCAATAGGTTGCGTGAGAGCTGGGATTTGGTATCCGAGTTGCTCCAGCTTAGTGCGGGAGAGACTTGTGAGAGACCAGGGGGAAACGGTGGGGGACCAGCTGGGCGGTCCGGCCCAAGCAGCGCCGGAAGGCTCAGGTGCGGCTTCGCGTAGACGGAGGCCTCGCCGAGGTCGCCGTGCAACGCAGGGATCGAGTGATGCCAAGCCCGCTGCCAGCAGCCAGCTTGCCCTCGAGGCGCCCGGCCTCTCCTCAGCCGATGGTCATTTGGAGAGGCCCGCGATCGGTACAGCGGCTGCTAGTTCATCGGCCCCTGGCAGCGAAGTGCCTGTGACCACCCGGTCGCCGGCCGCGAGCTCAGCACAATCACCGAACTCGCCCCTGCTAGGCGATGCCCGGCCGACGCTACGTCACTACGGTTTCGCCGTCATGTCTGTGGCTGTGGCCTGGGGGCTCACGCTCGCTGCACCCGCGCTCCACCAGCTCCCCACGTCGCTGTTCTTCGCCGCGGTGATGGTCACGGCTTTTTACGGCCACCTCGGCCCGGGACTCCTGGCCACCGCCTTGAGCAGCTTCATCCTCGAATATTTCTTCATGTCCCCATTCAAGAACCCGGCGACTGGTTTTGAGGAGACCGTGCGCGTAACGGTGTTCGCCCTGACAGCTGTCCTGATCAACTCGCTCCATGAGCGGAGGCGGCTGGCTGAGGCGCAGCGACGCCGACTCCAAGATCAGCTTCGCCAGGCACAGAAGTTAGAGGCCATCGGGCGGCTGGCGGGCGGCGTGGCCCATGACTTCAACAATTTCCTGACGGTCATTCAAGGACGTGCTCAGCTCGTCCTCCGCAGCCTGGAACCTCGTGACAAATCGAGAAGTGATGTCGAACTCATCGACATCACCGCGGGCCATGCTCGCGATATGGTCGACCAGCTCCTCGCGTTCGGCAGAAACCAGGTGCTTCAGCCGAAGATCTTGGACCTCGATGTGGTTGTAGCCGACATGAAAAAGATCCTCTCGCCGCTGATGGGCGAGGCCATCATGCTGGTCATCGTCCAAGGTACAGCCCTCGGCCGCATCAAGGCTGATCCGACCCAACTCAAGCAAGTTTTCATGAACCTGGCCGCAAATGCGCGCGATGCGATGCCGCAGGGGGGCCGGTTCACTATCGAGACTGGCAACGTCGAGGTGGATAGTGCCTACGCTCGCCAGCACGCGGAAGCATCAGTCGGGCCGCACGTGAGGCTGACGGTACGAGACACCGGCGCCGGGATGGACGCGGGCACCATGACGCGCGTCTTCGATCCATTTTTCACGACGAAGGATGTTGGCAAGGGGACGGGACTCGGTTTGGCCACGGTCTACGGAATCATCAAGCAGCACGGGGGCCATATTTCGCTTGAGAGCGCGGTCGGTCGTGGAACTACATTCGCGATCTACCTGCCGAGAGTTGATGAACGCGAGGCCATCGGCGCTGGCGCTTGATCAGGGGTCCTTCAGCCAATCGAAGATGCCGAGAAGGACAATGGCAATCGCGAACGTGATGACCCCGAACGCGATTGCCGGCCACTGCTCCACGCCGGAGCGTGTGGCCGTCTCCATTGACAGGACGCCGATCAGAAAGCCGCCTGACATCTTCAGCCACCGCAGTCTCGTGGTCGCGTTTCGGATGAAGTCCGACGGCTCCCCACATACCGGACAACACACCGGCTGTCCCGGCGTGCCGTGATCACCCCCTCGTGCCGTCACGTTAAAGTTCCGGCCCCGAGCAGGACAGCTTGACTGCGCGCAGCGGTGGATGGTGGACCTGGCCATCATAGCCCTCTGATCTCACGAGGCGAGCGTAACCTGCGCGTGTTGATGCCACCGAGCTTCATGCAGGGCGCCCGTTCGGGTACCCCGATGTCAACGTTGGTCGTGAAGTAAGCGCTGGACCAGTCGGTGAAGGTCTGCGACGGCGAAAGGCTTGCTCAGCACTGTGGCGCCAGTCTGTTCGAGAAAGCGCGCGTATTCAGGCGGCTCCGTCGTCCCGCTGACGAATGCGAGCCGGAGCAGCAAGCTCTCGTGCTGTTGTTCAAGTTCGCGATACAATCCCACGCCGTCGAGCTCCGGCATCCGTAGGTCACTCAGGATGACATCGTATGAGCGGGCCGCGATCTTCTCCAGGGCCTCACGGCCATCCTTGGCCGTCTCGACCTCGTATCCCTCCAGCCCCAGGGCGTCTGCGATGAGCGCCGCCACCAGCGGCTCGTCATCAACCACGAGAATGCAGGCGCGGTGCGCATCGGTCGTGGACTGTCGCTCGGTGGGCATTTGCAAGTGGCCTCAGGGGAACCAGAGCAAGCGGGAGGCCATTCAGGAAGCGTAGACAAACCAATTGCTTACCGCGATCTCCCCTCAGTCTTGTTCCCGAAACTGGTCACTCGTTGCCACCCTATGGCACACGCGCCGCGTGAGTCATGTGTCAGCTGAGGGAGCTCCAAGTCGCATGGTGGTCATTCTCACCCGAGGACCGGGTGACTCTGAAGGGGCCTACCGCTTGAAGATTACAGGATCAGGCGGCGGCGGGGCCAGGTGCAAGCGACGTGGCCAGTCGAACTGCTTCCGCAGCCAGGCTCAAGGATGCGCCGATATCGCCCGGGTTCTGGAGCATCGCGGCGAGCTGCAGGTTGGCCATCTTCAAATCCCGAGAGGCGTTTGAATCGACGCTCCACCCGTCGGGACGCGCCTGCCTTACCACTTTCCAGCATGCATAGCGTGCGGCCGAATACGTGTCGCACAGGTGCTTTTTCTGTTCCGAGGTCGAGCAGCGCTGATAGAGCGTATAGAAATTCTCTTCCAAGAGCAGGAAGGTGTCTTCGATCTCATCCCGATAGGTCCCATCCCCTGAGGCGTCATTCAGCATGGCAGCACGGGCGCCGACGAGATTCGGACCTCATCTGAGAGAGGTGAGCAGCAAGTTGAGCTAGTTGTGCTTGGCGTGTGTGCGATCGGCGACCTCGACAGGGCGGTCGAGATTCCGCCCATTCCTTTGGTCAGTCGTCACCCGAAGGACCGTGCCGTGGTCGGCTAGCCTCTCTGTCCCACCTCCCGCCCTCACCAGCACGGGTCGATGCTCCGCCGCGAGGGGCTTCGGCTTCGCGTCGACGATCCGGCCCTGGGCCTCAGGCGAGGCTGCGATGCCGGATTTGGGCTTTTGCCTGGGTGTCCTGGCATTGGCCTGCTGCGCGCCTGCTTTCGAGGCACCAAGCAGGAAGAGAATACCGACTGCTGCCTGCCCCTGCGCCGAAGTCTGGGCGGACGCGTCAGGGGGTGCCCCCATGCCAGCGGCGACGAGAAGAACGATGGTGACCGCCAGGGTCCGCATCATGCGTGCTGTACCTGCGGGGGCAGCCACATCAACGGCCAGACGATTCCTTCCTCCAGATTCACCCTCGTCATTGGTAGCCCGCAGCACTTGGCCGGGGTCCCAGCAATCTTCCAGCACCTGGGACATTTGTACTGGGTTGCCATGTGTCTCTCCTGCCTCGCACGACGAGGTGAACTGGCGGCCGCTCCTAAAGAGCAAATAGAATGCCGGGCTTGAAACCGATCGCTTTCAGGCCTGAAAGGCCCGAATTGGCGAAACTTGGAGCTCTACGTATGGGAAAGGTTGTTCAGCAGAGGAAACGTGGACTGAGTAACAATCGCCGGCTCGGAAGAAGGAGTAGAGAGTCTAGATTGCTCCTTCAGCACCCACGAATAGTCGAAGGCGATCTCGCGGAGGTAGTCGTATCGGCCGGACGCGCCGCCGTGGCCGGCGTCGAGGTTGATCTTGAAGAGGGTGGCGGGGGCGCCGTCATTGAGCGCGCGCATCCTGGCCACGTACTTGGCGGGCTCCCAGTACATCACCTGGCTGTCGTTCAGTGAGGTCTTGACGAGGATGCCCGGATAGAGACGCGCGGCCAGGTTCGTGTAGGGGCAGTAGGTCTTCATGTACTCGTACTGCTCGTCGATCTTGGGATTGCCCCACTCCTCGAACTCGCCCACCGTCAGCGGCAGCGTCTCGTCCAGCATGGTGTTGATCACGTCCACGAAGGGCACGCGCATCACGGCGGCGCGGCAGACATCCGGGCGCATGTTGAGCACGGCGCCGATCAGGAGGCCGCCCGCGCTGCCGCCCTCGATGACGAGGCGCTCGGTGGCGGTGTAGCCTTCCTTCTTCAGGTGCTCGGCCACGGCGATGAAGTCGATGAAGGTGTTTTTCTTCTGCATCATGCGGCCGGCATCGTGCCAGCGCTTGCCCAGCTCGCCGCCGCCGCGGATGTGGGCGATGGCAAAGGTGTAGCCGCGATCGAGCAGGCTTAGCCGATTGGAGGAGAAGTTCACGGGGTACGGCATGCCGTAGGCGCCATAGCCCGTGAGCAGCATGGGCGCCGTGCCGTCGCGCGGCGTCTCCTTGCGACAGACGAGAGAGACGGGCACGCGCATCCCGTCCGGGGCGACGGCGAAGAGCCGCTCCGAGCGATACTGCGTCGGATCGTAGCCGCCCAGCACCTCCGTCTGCTTGAGGAGTGTCCGCTCGCGGCTGAGGATGTTGTAGTCGAAGACCGAGGCGGGCGTGATCAGCGACTGGTAGCGGAAGCGGTAGGCGTTGGTGATGAACTCGGCATTGGCGTCCGCACCCACCTCGTACGTCGGCTCGGGGAACTCGATGTGGTGGGAGGCGCCGTCGGTCAGGGTGGTGACGCGCAGCCGGATCAGGCCATCCTCGCGCTCGTGGGCGACGTAGTAGCTGGCGAAGACGTCGAGGTCTTCCAGCATCACTTCGTCGCGGTGGGCGATCAGCTCGGTCCAGCGCTCGGGTCGCGGGTCCGCCACGGGCGCCCACACCAAGCGGAAGTTGCGCCGGCCGCCGCCGTTGGTCCGGATGTAGAAGCGGTCGCCGCCGTGATCCACGGCGTACTCGTGGTCCTTCTCGCGCGCCGTGAACATCTGCCAGGCGCCCTCGGGCTGATCGGCGGGGAGATAGCGCCACTCGCTGGTGGTGAAGGAGCCCGCACCCAGGAAGAGAAAGGCGCGGCTGCGCGAGCGATCCACGCCGATGCGGAAGAGGGCGTCCGTCTCCTCGTAGATCAGCTCGGTGCCCGGCAGGCCGGCGCGACAGCGGTAGAGGCGGTAGGGGCGCTTGGCCTCGTCCTCGAGCACGTAGAAGATCGTCAGGTTGTCGGCGGCCCAGGCGACGGAGGCCACGCGCTCGATGGTGCCCGGCAGGAGCTGGCCCGTGCGCAGATCCTTGACGTACAGCGTGTACTCGCGAAAGCCGGTGATGTCTGTGGAGTACGCGAGGAGATGACCGTCGTCGCTGACCGCGGAAGAGCCGAGGGAGAAGAAGGGATGGCCCTCGGCGAGCACGTTGAGATCGAGCATCACCTCTTCGGGCGCATCCAGGCTGCCGGCCTTGCGGCAGTAGATCGGGTACTGCTTGCCGCGCTCCGTGCGCGAGTAGTAGAAGTACGCGCCCCGGCGATACGGCACCGAGGAGTCGTCCTCCTTGATGCGGGCGAGCATCTCCTGGTAGAGCGATTCCTGGAAGCTCTCCTGCGGCTTCATCACCCCGTCGGTATAGCCATTCTCGGCGCGCAGATAGGCCAGCACCTCGGGATCGTCCTTCTCGCGCAGCCAGTAGTAGTCGTCCTGGCGGATCTCACCGTGCAACGTGTCGATCTTGGGAACTTTCTTTGCGACGGGTGGGGTGGTCATGGCCCCGTCACTGTACCGGGGCGCAACGGGTTGTCAAGGCGTCGAGCCGAGCTATCACGAGTTGCGCAGGATGGACGAGTGACGGAAACTCGCCGCCGTGATGGAACGACGCACCTTCCTCGCGACGCTCGCTGGCGGCCTTCTGGCCGCGCCGCTCGCCGCGGAGGCGCAGCCCCGGGAGAAGGTGCCCCGGGTAGGTTATCTATCGCCGGGTTCCCCTTCTGAACCGTTGAGACGGCGCCGTTTCGAGGCCTTCCGCCAAGGCCTGCGCGAGCTGGGCTATGTGGAAGGCCAGAACATCGCTATCGAGTCCCGCTGGGCTGAGGGCAACTATGATCGGTACCCTGCCCTCGCGGCCGACCTGGTCCGTTTGAAGGTGGACGTCATCGTGCCGGTGGGTGGGGCAGCGACCCAGGCCGCCCAGCAAGCGACCAGGACGATTCCGATCGTCATGTCGGTCGTCATTGATCCCGTTGGGAGCGGACTCGTCGCCAGCCTTGCGCGCCCCGGGGGAAACGTCACGGGGCTGACGATAATGGCGTCCGACCTGGTCGGGAAACAGCTTGAACTCCTCAAGGAGGTGGTTCCCAAGGTCTCTCGGGTGGCCCTCCTGTGGAATCCCGCCAATCCAGGAAGCGCACCCCAGTTGCGACAGGCGGAGGCTGCCGCTCGGGCCTTGGGAGTGCGGCTTCAACCCCTGGAGGCGCGTGGTCCCCAGGAGATCGACAGTGCCTTCGCGGCGATGACCAGGGAGCGGGTGGGCGCGCTCCTGATTCTCCCGGACGCCATATTCGGGAATCAGCGAAAACAGATCGCAGAGCTTGCGGCAAAGAGACGCCTGCCATCGTTATTGGGGGTGGGGGAGTACGCGGAGGCCGGCGGTCTTATGAACTATAGCGCAAACAATCTTGACCTGGAGCGGCGCGCCGCTACCTTCGTGGACAAGATCCTCAAGGGCGCGAAGCCCGCCGACCTGCCGATCGAGCAGCCCAGCAAGTTCGAGCTCATCATCAACCTCAAGACTGCCAAGGCGCTCGGGCTGACGATCCCGCAGTCGCTCCTGCTTCGGGCAGATGAGGTGATCCGATAGCGGTCGCTGCGACCGCTTCATGTTCGTCACGCTTGCCTTCGGCCGGCTCGAGCCCGCTCGATCGCTTGGGGGGCCACCTATGAGCCTCGGCACCTGGCCCACCCGCGGTGACCTGAGGCATTGCCAAGTGTGGTATATCCGCATCCATGAGCAAGCCTCGGCCGTTCCTGAACACGCCCTACGGCGCCTACTTCGCGCGCGAGGTGCCGCCGCCTGACGACGAGCTGGTGCGCGTGGGGCCGGGCACGCCGTGCGGCGAGTACCTGCGGCGTTTCTGGCAACCCGTGGCGTTCGCGCGCGATCTGAAAGACGTGCCGCTGCGCATCCGCATCATGAGCGAGGACCTGGTCATCTTCCGCGACAAGCGCGGCAGCATGGGGCTGCTCCAGCTCAACTGCGCGCACCGGGGCACCTCGCTCGAGTACGGGCTCGTCAGTGAGCGAGGCATCCGCTGCTGCTATCACGGCTGGCTCTACGACGTGGACGGCAGCATTCTCGAGATGCCGGGCGAGCCTGCGACGAGCACGCTCAAGGATCGGCTCTGCCAGGGCGCGTATCCCGTGCACGAGTACTGCGGGCTCATCTTCGCCTACATGGGGCCGCCCGAGAAGAAGCCGGCGTTTCCACTCTACGACACCTTCGATCTGCCCGGCCTGACCCTGATGCCCGCGGGCAAGTTCGCCCTGCCGTGCAACTGGCTCCAGATCAAGGACAACAGCATGGACCCGGTGCACACGTCGTTCCTCCACGCGATCTCGAGCGGCTATCAGTTCACGGAGGCCTTCGGCGCGCTCGCCGAGCTGGACTGGGAGGAGACGCCGTACGGGATGACCTACATCGCCACGCGTCGGCTGGGCGATCTGGTCTGGGTGCGCGTGGCGGACTTCATGGCGCCCAACGTCCACCAGTTCACGCGCGAGTTCGAGGACGCCACGCAGGAGAAGGCCGCGAGCCGGCCCGTGGTGATCCGCTGGGCTGTGCCCATCGACGACACGCACACGTGGAACATGGAGCTGGCCCAGGTGGATCCGGCGTGGGGGATGACGCCTACGCTGATCGGCAGCCCCGGCTTCGGCCAGTCGGACGATCGGCCCTATGAAGAGCGCCAGCGGCACCCGGCGGACTACGACGCACAGTCGAGCCAGCGCGAGATCGCCGTGCACGCGCTGGAGCATCTGGCCTCGACGGATCGCGGCGTGCTCATGCTTCGCAAGATCGTGCGCGACGGGATTCGCGCCGTCGCTGCGGGCAGCGATCCGAAGGAGCTGCTATGCGCTCCCGGCCCGCCCATCGCCACCGCGTGCCAGGACCGGGTGCTCCGCATCCCGCCCGAGAAGGACGCGGAGGCGGACAAGCGCCTGTTGCGCGAGACGGGGCGCAAGGTGGCGCGGGGCGGTTAGTCGAGGCTCCCGCCTCGAGGGGGGATTGCCACCATGAAGAGGCGCACGTTCTTCGGGACCGCGCTCAGCGCGATCGCCTTCGGAAGCGAGCAAGCGGACGCGGCAACCGCTGTAGAAAAAGCTCCGGTACCGACGCCGCTGGAGCCGCTCGTGTGGCCGGTCGTCACGAAGCTGCCCCCCGGTATTCGATCGTTCGCCGGTCACACGGACACCGTACCGGATATCGTCGGCCGGATCGGCACGCCCGCGAGCCTCGTGATCTTTACCGAGGGCAATCACCTGATGGTGTTGCTCAGCGATGACATCGTCGGCGCCTTCCCGGCGTGGGCCAGATCGCAGCCAGGCTACGCCGACCTCGATGTGGACAACATCGTGGTGGTGACCGTGCCCCAGCCCGTCGTCGTGCAGATGCTCCGCGCGGGAGGGATCGCGCTCGGCAACCTCACGCTCGACGTCAGCCGCAAGTCCGGGTTCTACCCCGATATCGTCATGGCCGGGCCAAACCCTTTGCGGCAGCTGCGCAAGCTTGGAGTGATCGAGCGGCAGGCGCGCTTCTTCTCGAAGAATCTCGGCCCCGCGCTGCTCGTGCGCAAAGGCAATCCGCTCGGGATCCACGGCCTCGCCGACGTCGCGCGCACCGGGGCGCGGACCGCGCTGCCGGATGCTCAGGAAGCGGACGCCCGGGCCAGGTACCGGGCTTCCCTCGACGGGCTGATCGGACACTCCGGAGCCGACGCCTTCTTCGCCGCGGAGGCGCCGCCCTTTCGGGGTCGCATCGGCATCGTGCATCGGGATCTTCCCGAGATGATCGCCCGCGGCTATGCCGATGTGGCCCTCACGCAGTATCACCTCATCTCCTACTGGACACGGATCTTCCCGGATCACTTCGAGCTCGTGCCCATCTCGGACGCAGGGCAATTCTTCGTGAAGATCGCTCTGGCGCGCAGCGTGGATCCGCTCCGTCGCCGCGCCGGCAAGGCCTTCGAGGAGTTCTTCTTCGCTCGGGCGAGAGAGGTGTATCCCCGATACGACTTCGCGCGCATGACCGACGACGAGTATGGTGCCAGCCTAGCCCTCGATTGATCGCTCCTTCGCCGCGGGCTGCTCGACAGGCAGGTCGCATCCTTACTGCTTGAACCATTCGAACTTTGGCAACGTATGCCCGGTCTCGAGGAGCGTCTTCAAGTTCGAGAGAACCTTTGGCCACCCCTCCGCGATGCTCCGCTCCATCTCGGACCCCGGCTCGAGCTGATCGTGGGTGATCGTCAGGCGCACGGTGTCGGAGAGCGGCTCGATGTCGAAGGTGACGCGTGAGTGCCTGCTTTCGTTCGCCGCGTCCGCAGGCACGCTCCAGGTCAGGACTAGGCGCCTGGGAGGGTTGAACTCCATGACCTTGCCCACGAGGGCGACCATGCCGGAGTCGTCATGGGCCCGCTCGTGCCGCCATGTCGATCCGACCTTCCAGCTGTCAGACACGTTCCGGTAGCCCCAGTACTGTCTGGTGATCTCGCCGTCCAGCAGCGCCTGCCAGAGCTTTTCAGGCGTGGTGGCTATATACGTGACGTACACGAATTCGGGCTTGGCCATCTCGCTCCTCCTTGGGCGATCTGCTTTCGTCGCGCTTTGCTTCCAGTCCCTTCTTGAGCTCGTGGAGCGCCTGCAGCCGCCGGCGCTCGTATTTGCCGATCCACCGCTCGTGGATCTCGTGGAGGGGCACGGGATTGAGGTAGTGCAGCTTCTCGCGCCCGCGCCGGATCGTGACCACGAGGTTGGCGTCTTCGAGCAGCGCCAGATGCTTCGTCACCGCCTGTCGCGTCATGTCCAGGTCTTCGCACAGCTCGCCCAGGGTCTGGCCGTTGTCGCCGTGGAGCCAGTCGAGGAGCTGCCGACGGCTTGGATCAGCCAGAGCCCTGAAGACCTTGTCCGTGTCCATGAGAGGTATAATAGGCAACCGAATGGTTGCCTGTCAAGGGCCCGCGGCCAGGCGTTTGCTTGTCAACCTCGAGACGGAGGGATACCCTCCGGCCACCATGCCTGAGCTGCCGGACGTCACCGTTTACCTCGAGGCCCTCGAGGCCCGCGTGCTCGGGGCGCGGCTCGAGCGCGTCAGGCTCGCCAGCCCCTTCGTGTTGCGATCGTTCGACCCGCCGATCTCGGCGGCAAGCGGCCGCGTGGTCACGGGCCTCCGGCGGCTCGGCAAGCGCGTCGTCTTCGCCCTCGAGGGCGATCTCTTCCTCGTCATCCACCTGATGATCGCGGGCCGGCTGCACTGGAAGCCCGCGGGCGCCAAGGTGCCGGGCAAGGTCGGCCTGGCCGCCTTCGACTTCTCCACGGGCACGCTCACGCTGACCGAGGCGGGGACGAAGAAGCGCGCGGCCATTCATCTGGTCCAGGGCGAGGCGGCGCTCCGAGCGCTGGCGCCCGAGGGGCTCGAGGTGCTCGGCAGCGACGCCGCGGTCTTTCGCGCGGCGCTCGAGAAGGAGAACCACACGATCAAGCGCGCGCTGACCGATCCCTACATCCTCTCGGGGATCGGCAACGCGTATTCTGACGAGATCCTGCATCGCGCGCGGCTCTCGCCCGTGAAGCAGACCCGGAGCATGAGCGACGAGGAGCACGCGCGGCTCTTCGAGGCGACGCGCGCGACACTGCTCGAGTGGATCGAGCGGCTCAGGCAAGAAGCCGGCGGGGACTTTCCCGAGGGCGTGACGGCCTTCCGGCCGCAGATGGCCGTCCACGGCCGCTACGGCAAGCCCTGCCCCGTGTGCGGCGCGCCCGTGCAGCGCATCCGCCACGCCGACAACGAAACCAACTACTGCGCCCGGTGCCAGACGGGGGGCAAGCTCCTGGCCGATCGCGCGCTCTCGCGGCTCTTGCGGGCGGACTGGCCGAGGACGCTCGAAGAGATGGAAGAGCGCCGCGGCCGCGCGCCCCAGAGTAAGATAGGCGGGCCCACCCGGAGGGGGCGCTCATGATCACAGCCGCCGAACTGGTCCAGGTCGGCCTCAAGCAGCTCCACACGAGCATGGACAAGCAGCTCGACGGCATCACCCCCGAGCAGCTCCACGCCGTCCCCGGCAACAATCCCAAGGCCAACACGATCATGTGGGGCATCTGGCATTACGTGCGCACCGAGGACAACGTGGTGCGCTACATCCTGCAGAACAAGAAGGTGCCCCAGTGGATCGAGGGTGGCTACGCGGAAAAGCTGGGCCTGCCCCCCAATGCCCAGGGCACGGGCATGTCGACGGCGGAGGCGCAGGCGCTCCGGATCAAGGACATCCCCCTCTTCAAGGAGTACATGCAGAAGGTGTGGGCGGACACCGACGCGCTCCTGGCCAAGAACGATCCCGCCCTGCTCGACCGCAACGTGACCATCAGGCCGCTCGGCGAGATGCACGCCATGCGCGCGCTGGGCCAGGTCTGCCTGACCCACGGCATGACCCACTTCGGCGAGATCGAGCTGGCGCGCACGCTGGTGGGCGCCGGAGCCGTCAACACCGTCTAGCGTTACCGCAATCATGCGCCTTCCCGCGCGACGTCTCGGCACCGGTCTTGCCCTCGCTGCGGCACTCCTCGCGCCCGCGACGGCGCTCGCGGAGATCCAGCTGCCGCCCGGCTTCTCCGTCAAGGTGTACGTGACGGGCGAGGGATTCGAGACGACGGGCGGGGCGGGGGGACGCGGCATTCCCACCACGCCTACCCTGGCCGTGGATCCCACGGGCGCGCTCTACCTCGCGCGGGGCGGGCGGCGGTACAGCGCCGGCGAGTTCGACTACCTCCAACGCATGTACCGCATCCCGCCCGGCGGGGCGCGCCTCACGCCCGCCACCGAGGAGCGCTACTTCCACGGCCCGCCGCTGATCAACGCGCAGGTGATGGGCGCGCGGGGCGGGCGCGAGCTCCTCGTCAGCACGTTCGACCGCGATCGCCGCGTCGGCGTGCTCTACCGGCTGGCCAGCGGGCGCATCCAGCTCTTCGCGGGGGGCACGCCGGAGCGTGGGCTGCCGCCGGCGCTCGTTCAGCCGGAGGGCGCGGCCGTCGACGCCGCCGGCCACGTGTATGTCGCCGACCGCGAGCGCGGGGTGGTGGTGCGCCTCGACGCCGGCGGTAACCTGCTCGACGCGGGTTACGTGCGCGTCACGCGCCCGCGCGCGCTCGTCGTGGACGAGACCGATCACCTGTGGATCGGCAGCGATGGCACCGCGGAGGCGCCCTGGCAGCCCGGTCCCGGCGAGCTCTGGCGGGTGAGCCCCGGCGGCGAGCGCCGGCTCGTGCTCGAAGGACCCATGGCCCAGGGGCTCGCGCCCGGCCCGGGCGGCGTCGTCTTCGTGGCCGACCGTCAGAAGGGCGAGATCTTCGCGGTGAGCCCTGACGGAAGCCGGATGAGCCTCGCGCGCTTCACCGATGGCGACGCGCCTCGCGGGCTCACCTTCGTGCCGATCACCGCGGAGACGCGGGCCGGCGGGCTGGCGGGCGATCTCCTCGTCGCCGTCACGCGCAGCGGCAGCTTCCAGCTGAACGACATCGTGCGCATCTCCGGGCCGTTCGCGGATCTGATCCAGAGCCGCCTGGGCGCCGCGGGCCGATGAAGCCGTTTCGCTTCGGGATCAACGCGCGCGACGCCAGGTCGCGGGCGGAGTGGCAGGACAAGGCGCGCAAGATCGAGGCGCTCGGCTACTCGACCCTGATGGTGCCCGACCATCTCTGGCCCGTTCTCGCGCCCATACCGGCTCTGGTCACCGCCGCTGCCGCCACGACCACGCTTCGGGTGGGCACAAATGTCATCAACAATGACCTCAGGCATCCGGTGGTCCTCGCGCGTGAGGCGGCGACGGTGGATCTCCTGACCGATGGCCGGCTCGAGCTCGGACTGGGAGCCGGATACGTGCGGTCAGAATACGATCAGGCGGGGCTCCGTTTCGACCGAGGAGGCGTCCGGGTCGAACGGCTCGCCGAATCGCTCACGATCGTCAAGGAGTTGCTGCGTGGAGCGGAAGTCAACTTCGCCGGCCAGCACTATCGAGTCACCGGCCACAAGATCCACCCTCTACCGATCCAGCGGCCCCATCCGCCCATCATGATCGGTGGCAACGGCCCACGCCTCCTCACGCTGGCTGCGAAGGAGGCCGACACCGTGAATTTCACGGGCATCACGTTCGCGCGCGGCGGCACGGAGCACGACATGTCCGCGTGGAGGGTGCCCGCCATCGATGAGCGCATGCGGCTCGTGCGCGAGGCTGCGGGGGAGCGCTTCGATAGTCTCGAGCTGAGTGCGCAGATCCAGCGGGTCATCGCGACGGACAACCGGCGACAGACCGCCG